>Ga0172363_10001080_pt1 | contig 21734 bp, 27 predicted proteins | sample LakKivs2_kivu2a2_FD_114541 | JGI IMG/M metagenome (GOLD analysis project Ga0172363, IMG submission 114541) | Sediment microbial communities from Lake Kivu, Rwanda - Sediment s2_kivu2a2 | ecosystem: Environmental > Aquatic > Freshwater > Lake > Sediment | place: Rwanda: Western Province, Lake... | reverse complement strand
ATTACTGCAATAAACATTCCTATAGAGAAAAAAGTTATTTTCCACCATCTGTCAGCTTCTTTCCCTCCAAAAAATAATCCGGTTAAAATTAATCCAACTAACAAAATAGCCAAGCCAACTCCTGCATACGGAAACAGCACTCTGAAAAACTCCCTAAGCGGAAGAGAAGTTATTGCCAACATAGCTATTGCAAGGGCAATAACCATATTAATTCCTCTATGCTCTCCAATAATCTGGGATTTATGAAGTATGCCAAATACAACTGCAAAAATTAACAAGAAAGGCAGCACATATTCAAATACTCCCATGTACTCCCAATCTGTCAGGATAGTGCTTATATCACTTCCCCATGCATAAAATCCGGTTATTAAATTTACATCACCCATTTTTGTTAATTAATAAAGCAAGGTTATGTTTAAATATGTTTCGATATTCGTGTATTGTTAACTAAAAGGGACTTTTTAGTAGGTTTTAAAAAGTTTTAAACCATACTCAATTAATGAAAAAAGAATTAAATAACCCCCTTCAAATAAAAAAGCTGATTCAAGAACTTATTAATATACAAAAAGAATTTCGTAATAAATTTGGAGTTAAGGATATTTATTCAAATAGCAAATTTTTTGAAATCTGATGTATCATCTCTCTGCACTTCCCGCATGGCGGAACAATTTCATACGTTTTCTTTTTCTCATTATACCAAACAGCAACAATTGTCTTAATCTCTTTTTCTCCATTTGAAATCATATTTCCTACAGCCTGATACTCCCCACAACTTCCGATCCCACAATAAAATCCTAAACTTGCTCCCTGAAAAATGTTTCCTTTATAAGTTATTAATGCAGCTCCTACATCCCCTGTATCAATTAAATTAGCGTGCCTTGCTTTTACAATTATTTCTTTTGCTTTTTCAATAAGTTCTTTGTCTTGTTTTGTTAGTTTCATGCTTCCCTCTTCTCAAATAAATTATATAATCTATAAATGCATAAAGACCTAAAAATAATGACGCTATAAAAAAGTAATCAGCATATATAAATTCTATTATGTAAAGGCCTAAACAAATATAAATAAAAACTGCAAAAGTTCTAATAGAGTTTCTGTGTATGTAATACAGATAATATCTTTTAGTTTTTTTAGTCACCAAGACTCCGATTATTATTTCCAGCATAGGAATTAGTAAGATGAGAAATGTAATCCAAAAACTAAAAGTTCTTTTTAATACCAAGACCACAAAAATACTTATTACAAAAATCCTGTCAATTAACGCATCCAAAAATCCTCCGTGATCAGTGACTTCTTTGTATTTTCTCGCAATATAACCATCAAATGCATCTGTTAAAGCTGCTAAAAAATAAATTGCTCCTGCAGTATATCTATGGTCCGAAAGTATCAAGAGAATAACTACGGGTGTCAAAAATAATCTTAGAACTGTAATCATATCTGCTTTAGTTATTTTAGTTTCTTTCTTCTTACCTCTTTTTTTCCTCATCTTTATCATTTTATATACCCGCCTTTCTGCAAGCTCCACAAATGATTATATTCTCCTTCCTGCCCTATGAGTTCGTTATGAGTCCCCATCTGGACAATCTTGCCTTTTTTCATTACAACAATTTTATCTGCATGCATTATTGTAGAGAGCCTATGGGCTATTATAATGCTCGTTCTTCCTTCCATTAATCTCTCTAAGTCTCTCTGAATTTCATGCTCTGTTTCACTGTCTAAACTTGATGTAGCCTCATCCAATACCAAGATTTTCTTGTTTGCAAGTATAGCCCTTGCTATACTTACTCTCTGTTTCTCTCCTCCTGAAAGCTTGACTCCTCGTTCTCCGACAATTGTATTTTCTTTCTTAGGGAAATCTTTAATTATCTTGTCTAACTGAGCAAATTTCATAGAATCTAAAACTTCCTTTTTACTTGCCCTTGGGTTTGAGAATGCAACGTTGTTGTAGATAGTGTCATCAAACAACACGCATTCCTGAGGAACAATTGACATTTCGCTCCTCAAAGATTCCTGCTTCACATCTTTAATGTCAATTCCGTCAATAAGTATTTTTCCGCATTTAATGTCATAGAGCCTGTAAAGCAGCCTGACTAAAGTTGTTTTTCCGCATCCAGAATGCCCGACTAATGCATACTTCTTATTTTCAGGGATTTTCAAGCTGAAGTTCTTGAACATTTTCCTCTGTTCATAATCAAATCCTACATTTCTGAATTCAACTTCTCCGTTTCTTATTTTAAGATCCTTGGCGTCATGCTTGTCTTTAATGTCATTTTCTATCTTGCCGTACTGGAACAGGTCCTCAAAATCAACCATGCTTCGATAATACTGCCTTATCCCATGAACAAATCCCCATAACGGCCCTGTAACATTCCCATATATAGTGTATATGAAAACCACATCTCCTAAAGTCAAGTTGCCATCTAAAAACTTGAGAATAGGAAAATAAATCAAAAAGAATATTCCCAGGCCGAGAATAAGAGACTGCCCTGCATCCAGCCATCTAAAGAAATAAGAATAATCCAGCCCAGCACTCCTGGAATTCTCTGCAAGCTGCTTATACTTCTTCTTAACCAGATTTTCCTTGCCATAATATCTTATTGAATCTATGTTTGTTAAAAAATCGCTTAAATTTCCTTTTTCTCTGTCTTCTGTTTTGTTTGACAGTCCTCCGTAAGGCTTGCTTTTATCCTGTACATAAACGCTGAATCCAATAAAAAATAACATTGTTATAAATATTACAACTACCGGCATCAAATCAAAATAAATCAACGACCCTGTGACTAAGACTACCTGAAAAATTAAAGGTGCTGTATTAAAGATAATTACATCGTTTAATCTGTCTATAGCTCCTGCTCCCCTTATAATTCTTGAAATTAAGCTTCCTGTTTTATGAGTGGTGTGAAACTCATGAGACAATCCTACAATATGATTAAAAAACCTTTTTTTCAGATCAATTACCATATTAGATGTCAGTACAATCAAGAAATGTACATTCAAAAATTTAAGAAATACCCTTATAATTACTGAAGCAATATACACTACTGCTACCCAGAAAAGAATAACTGTAAAATCCGGCCTAGGCAGGCTGCCTTCTATAAATTCTGTTCCCCTATCAATTAAAATTTTAAACAAGAATTTCTCTATTATATACGTAACGCTTACAATTAATGTTACAAAAAGCGCAAGTATGAATAGTAACTTATACTTCTTTAAAAAACTCCAGTATACACTAAGATTGTACCTGAAGTCTATTTCTCTTATATATTTATCAAGATTTTTCTTCTTGTGCAGCTTGCTTGATTTTTTATTTTTCATCATTCTTACCTATTGACAAAGATGATTTAGTCAGCATAACAGCATAAATCTGGAACTTTAGCCTTAATCAAAGAAAAATAATCAGCATACCCGCAAATAGTCAACTGCGTTTGAAAGTAATGTGTATGCCATCTGTTCCTAAAATAAGGTGCCTTTAAAAATTTTTCGGAAAAATTTTTCATGCTGCCCTCTTTTTCCATTCAAGGAAAAAGAGTTATATAAATTTAATTAAGCATCAAAAAAGTATATACCTCATTTTTATATACTTCCTTTGCCTATACTAACCATACATCTTAAAATGCGAACTCTAAAATTCTCTGATAATGAAAATCCTGCTTTTAAGAGCTGGAAGTGGATGATTTCTGATGAAGAGAACGATGAAATTGATGAAGAAGATAAAGAGCCGGAATAAGGCTTAAACGTCTCTGATTTTAATCAACTCATGCAGCCATTCTATAACCTGTTTTTCTTGTATAATCTGCAAAATTAATTATATTTCCATAGCCCTCTCCTTTAACGGGCATTCCATATCCTCTCTCTGTTCCTCTTGCTATATTTTCTGAATATAATTGCCTATGCGTTCCATTATAATCAACTGCGGCTATAGCTGAATAAGCTGTTTTTTCCAACGTGCTTTCTTCATAAAGCCTTAATTTCCTTTGTTCAACTTGATATTGAGGAACCTCGCTCATTTTTTCTGCATATCCCCATAAAGATTTCATGCTTATTCCAGAAGCAGGTTTTCCAAAATAATTTCCAGCTTTTCCAGTCTTTCCTGAATTTCCCGAATAGCTTGTTTTTCCCATGCTCTTGCTACTAACAATACCTATTTAAAATTTATTGTCTCGAAAAATATCCGATTACATAATGTCAATATACAAAGACTGGCATTCTTCTTTGGTTCTGCTGGTATCTGCATATTCCTGGTCTCTCATGCTGCAGAATTCCAGAGTGCTTCCGTTTAAGCCAACTTCTACTTTCCAGAACACATCGGAATTATCGTTGTAAAAGAAGTCTTTTCTGTATTTTCCAACAAAATCTCCGTCATACTGGTATTTTCCGTCAACCCATGTTCCGCCAATGTAAATTTCCTCAAAAGCCAGAATTTTTAAGTTAGTGACTTCATTTCCAAGTTCATCTATTCTTGTGGAATCTACCCTTATCCCATAAAAACAGGAAGTAATGGGCTCGTTTGAAGCAACATCTATTCCGATTATTCTGCATACTGGCTCTTGTTTCCTTATCCTTGTCAAGTCTGCGCCTTCTGCTGACGTCAAATAAGTCAATGCCGCAGTCAGAATTACAGCTTCTAACAAAAACAGAACAATTAGTTTTTTGTTCGATATCTTAGATTTAGTTACCATTTTAAAATGACATTAATTTACTATTTAAAGATTTATGTGTTTTATTGTTATGTTTTATTGCTATATTGCCATTTCTATGATGCTGACAAAACTCCCCCTCTAAAAAAATGCCCTTTTGGCATTGAAAAATTGATGAGATAAAAAAAAGAAAAAACTAGGAGAGATTATACGCTCCAATCATAATCTCTTAATTTTCCATCTCTTGTTGGCTCCCAGTATGCTATTTCTTCATGCCCGAATTTCCCTATTGCCCTGGCTAATAAAATTGACTTTTCAGCCAAATGCAGCTTTCTTAGGTTGCCTTTTGCAGATACCGAAGGATCATAAACTAAAATATTGTTGCATAATTTTTTATAAATCTCTGCCCCTCTTCTTGAAAACAATGCAAAAGGATTCATTTCCAAAGGAGTTAAGTTATGCCCTCTTGTTTCATCTCTTATTACTGCAATATAAGCTGCAATATCCTGGGGATAAAAGGTTATAACCTCACTTTTTTCAGGATCTGATTCGTAAGGGTATCTTATATTAGCAGAATCATGGGGGACTCTCTGGCTCACTTTCCTTGCCCCTTCCTGCAATAATGCCGGCTTCAAAAGCAGGACAGATGAAAGGTTGAACTGGCTTCTTATTATCGGAACATGCAAAAGCCTAAACATATAAGTGCCAATATCCTTTCTCCTAGAAGGGACCTCGGCTAAAACAGCAGCTCCTTCTGTTTCTGCTCTTCTGGCATCTTTATATGCCTTTACTTTTATTTTATCGGTTGTATTTTCAGAATATCCAAATAATCTTAAAGCCTCTGGGCACCACACAAATGGAACTATTCTTTTTGTCCTGTCTCCCCAAGAAGGTTTTGAAGAATATCCAATCTGCTCTATTTCCTCTTCCTTCATCTTTCTTAATCTTGATAGTGCTTTTTCTCTAAGTTTAAGAGGAATTAATGGGGAATGGTCACATTCTTCTTTTGTACCAGGATACTGGAGCCTTAAAGTTTCTCCATACTTATAGCATTTTCTTGAAGCTTCTCTTGAATTCTTAGCCCCTATAAAAAATTTTCCAGGAACAATCTGGCAGTTAAGCTGCAAAGCTTCCTCGTTCCCCGAGTCATCTATCCTCTCCACCAGCCCTTTTTGTTTGTAAATGACTTTAGGATTAAGAGATCTTATCTCATTTATGCTTCTCTCCCTGAAAAAAGATTTTCTTGCCATACTATCTTATAGCGCGCTGGCTAATAAACATTTATTTACCTGATAATATACAACCCTATAATTAAACTAATGTGGTGATGATTAACACCTCATAAAAAGATTTATAAACCTCTTTTTCATTAATAATTTATGGATACAAAAATCTTGCAAGAATTAGGGTTAACAGAAGCAGAAAGTAAAGTCTACCTGGCTCTCTTAGAGTTAGGCCCGAGTTTAGCAGGGCAGATATCCCGAAAAACAGGCTTTCATAGAAGAAATATTTATGACATTACTGAAAGATTGATTAAAAAAGGGATTATTGGATATATAATAAAAAACAACAGAAGATTTTTTGAGCCAGCTTCTCCATCCAGGCTCAAAGAAATAATAGATGAAAAACAGCACTCTTTAAATGAAATCCTGCCTGAACTTAACCTCCTCTATAAGAAAACAAAAGAAAAACAAGAAACTAATTTTTACAAAGGCACAGAAGGCTTAAAAACAATCTTCCAAGACCAATTATCAGATGAAGGCAGAGAAATTTTAATTTTAGGGGCGTCTCAATCAGCATTTGAAATTCTTCCTTTTTATTTCAAATGGTACGATATAGACAGGAAAAAAAGAAAAATTAAAGTAAGAATCATAGCAAATAAAGAATTCAACAAACCTATTCCACTTTCTGAAATTCGTTATCTTCCTGAAAAATACTCCAATCCCTTAGCTATAAACATCTGGCAGGATAAAGTAGCCATAATTCTCTGGAAAAAACCTCCTTTAGCTATTGTAATAAAAAACTCTGAAATAGCAGAATCTTATAAGAAATATTTTGAATTGATGTGGAAACGAGCAAGTTCACCAAAGTAGTATAAAAAGTATTATCATTTGAGTGGGCTTGCGAGCAGCGAGAAAATAATTACCTGCTATTCCAAAGAATATCAAATTGATTATTAAATGCTTCTGCGATATCTTTGTCCACTATCTTTACAGTTTTAAGCCCTTTTTTCCAAAACATAAAAGATAAAAGAATAGAGAGTATAAAAAGTTTTATAAAAACTGTTGTTTTAATAAGTTAATAATAAAAATGGACGCATTAGACTGTATAAAAAAGAGAAGATGTGTAAGGCAGTACTTAGATAGAGAAATTTCTCAGGAAATCTTAAAAGATATAATAGATTGTGCAAGGCTTGCCCCATCTGCAAACAATATACAACCATGGGAATTTATTATTATAAAAGACAAGGAAATGCTAAGGAAAATAGCGTGTCTTACTGACTACGGCACTTTTATCAAAGACGCAACTATCTGCATTGTAGTTGTATGTAAAGACACAAAATATTTTCTTGAAGATGGCTCTGCCGCAACTGAAAATATTTTGCTTGCAGCAAGAGCTTACAATATTGGAGGATGCTGGGTAGCTGGAGACAAGAAAAAATATTGCAATGATGTCTTAAAATTACTGAATGTTCCTAGAGAATATAAACTAATCAGCCTAATCCCCCTAGGCTATTGCAAGAATTTTCCGACCCCTCATGAAAAAAAAGAATTCAATGAGATTCTACATTTTGAAAAATATATTTTGAAAAACATAAAAGATAAAAGAAAAGAGAGTATAAAAAACTCTCGTTTTCTTTAACCTTTCTTCTCTCCTTTACCCCCAGAAGACATTACTACTGCTATCGCTCCTCCGATGATAGCCAGTATAAATAAATTAATTAGAATTGTCTGCCCTAAACCTCGATTCGTAACAAAATCATAAATAATATCCCACCAGCCTGTAATTAATAATACAGCAACTATGACTGCAATTCCGAAAATAATTCCCAAGGCAATTTTCAGTCCCTTGTTCAGCATATCTCCTTGAGTCTTGTTGGTTGCAAACCCGAAAATTAGCATAAAAACAAACAATATCACGATGCATACAACTAAAAAATAGGACAATTGGACAATGATTCCAGTTCCGTAACCCACTGAGACAAAAATCAGCCCTATAACTAAACTAACAATAGCATTAATCTGCCTTTTTTCCTCTCCAAGCAGCTTGGACTTTTCAAGAATTGCAAAAATAAGAGTAAAAACAAGCAAGAACGGAAGTATGAAATCGACAAACCACGGATGTGAAAATATGCTATCAACCATTTTTAATTTTCTCTTTTAATGCCTCTTTTTATATCCTGCTAAAGCTCTATTTCTTCTTCAGGAACGTTTTCCCCTTCTTCCTGCATTGGCAGGCTTGCTCTGCTTATTAAACAAACATCTCCGATAGCTTTAACAAACTGATGAGGAACTACAACCCCCCTCGCACCCCCTAAAAAATTGCCTATTCCCCCTGCAACCTTAATTCTCCAGCTGTCAACTTTGTTCTCAACTAAGTTAACTTCTTCTACTTCTCCGAAAAAATCTCCTGAATCAGTATAAACTCTTTTTCCTATGACCTCTGATAATTTTTTTATTTTTATTGGCATATCCTATGAAAATAAAATTCCTTTATATACTTTTCTATACTGTAAAGTTAAGTTTCCAACATACAAAACCATATATCTCCAACAAATAACAGATTTAAACCCTCTCTTCTTATGGGAAGGTTTATAAAAATCCAATAACTAAAATTATTATGTTTAAAGCAAAAGAGTTTATAAGCATCATACTCGCGATAATCTTATTTGCATTTATAATCTGGTTCTTTGAAGGTGACACTGAAGTGATTATCAGCTCATTTATTATAGCTGCATCGGTTATTCTGGTTAATATAATGGCTAAAAAAATTGCTGCAGCTTATTATTCAACTGAAGCTGAAATAAATATCTGGCAGTTTCAAAGATGGGGCTATTACCAAAGAAGCCAATTTAAAAGCCCCAAACCAATAGGTTTAATTTTGCCATTTTTGCTTGTATTTGCCTCTGCTCCAACAGGATTCATTAAAATGCTTACTTTCCTGCAAACAGACGTCTCTCCAACTATAAAAAGAATTGCAAAAAAAAGAGGGGGTATTTCTCAAAGGCATTTTGAAATAACTGATTGGCATAATGGATGGATTATAGGAGTAGGAATAGTTGCTAATATCTGCCTTGTCTTCCTATCTTATATTTTCAAAAATCAGCTTGCATTTGACATAGCAAAATATAGCATCTATTATGCTATATGGAACATGATTCCAGTAGGGCAGCTTGACGGAACAAAAGTCTTCTTCATAAACTGGAAATTCTGGATATTTATGTGGATTTTAATTTTTATAGGGGTTTTATTATTGACTAGCCTCTAACTCCGACTTATGCGAAAATGCCTGACAAAATTCTTAAAACAATAAAGCCAAGAGAATATCAACAGAAAATCTTTGATACTTGCAAAGACAAAAACTGCCTTGTAGTCTTGCCTACTGGGACTGGGAAAACTCTCATAGCCCTAATGCTTTCTATATCCAGACTGCGTTTATATCCAGAATCTAAAGTTCTCTTCCTAGCTCCCACCCGCCCTTTAGCTGAACAGCATCTATCCTACTTTCAAAAGCATCTCCCAGAGTTATTTGCAACAAAAGAACTTTTCACAGGCAAAATAGATGCTGAAAAAAGAAAAAAATTATGGCAAAATGCAGAAATCATCTTTTCAACCCCGCAGTGCGTATCCGGGGAGACTATAATATTTACAAAAGAAGGTCCTGAAAAAATTTCAGAATTCTTTAAAAAATTTGACCTTAAAGAAAAAGAATACAGAAACGAAAAAGTAAAAGAAGCAGAAATCCAAGAGAAGATATTAGGGTACAACTGGGAGAAGATATGCTTCTTAAACGCATCAAAAGCATTCAAATTCCCTCCAAGAGAAATAGTAGAGATACAAACAGAGATAGGGAATCAACTAATCTGCACCAAAGAACATCCAGTACTGACAATAAACAAAGAAGGAGAACTTTCTTGGAAAGAAGCCTCATTAATTAACAAAGGAGATTATATCGCGTCAGCAAAAGAAATAGAAATCAAAGAAAATCCACTAAACATTCTAGAATTATTATTGGAAAATAAGCATTTAAGAATATACGATAAATTGATTGTAAAAAAACTTATTAAAAAATTAAAAGAGAACAAGATAAAATGCTCTCCTTACTCGAGGTATCTTTATAATTTCATGCCATTAAACATATTTATAGAACTATCAAAAAAATTAAATTTTAATTATGATGAATTACTAATAACAGATAATTGCGGAAAAAGTAGTCCAGTAAAAATCCCGGAAAATCTTGATAGCAAACTAGCTTACATTATAGGGGCAATGCTTGGAGATGGGCATCTAGGAAACAGGAAGGGGCATGGTTCCGAGGTAGTTTTCTCTGACCTTGATAGAAAATCTGTAGCAGGTAAATTCAAAAAGTTAATGGAAGAAATATTCGGGGTTAAAATGAAGGAAGACCGGGTGAAAGGCCTGATCGCATACAACTCTGCTCTGACGTCGGTCCTTGCGAGTTTAGGAGTTCCACAAGGAAGAAAATCAAAGATAATTAGAGTCCCTAAATTTATTTTTTTCAGCAACACAGAAGTAATAGATGGATTTATAAGCGGGATATTTGATACTGATGGACATGCATCCAAATATGGAGTTTCCATTTCTAGCACGAGTGAAAGTTTTATTCAAGATCTCAAATGGCTATTTCTAAGAATAGGCATAATCGGAAGAATAGAGAAAAGAGAGAGTCACGGGATAATTAGAAGCAGAATTCTTAAGGAATCTGAAATATTCACATTCAGATTCTCGGGGAGAAGAAATCTAGAGAGGTTTTTAAAAACATATCCAAACGAAGAAAAATGCAAAAAACTAAAAGAAACTATAGAGACCACAAAAAAACCGTATACACGAGCAAAAGAAATATTACCGGTACCAGAATTAATGAAAAGAATAAGAAAAGAAAACAAAAATAAAGAGGAGTATTATAAATTTTCTTGCCTTTCTACAGATAATCTGAGCAGATTATTAAAAAAATTAGATGGGGAAAATTCTGAGAGGTTAAAAATACTGCTTAATATGCCAATAAGATGGGTCAAAGTAAAAGACACAAAGGAAAGGAAAGATAAGGAGGAAGTATATGATCTTACGATAGACAAAAACCATAATTTTATAGCAAATCATATGATAAGCCATAATTGTGTAGCTAATGACTTGAGAAACAATCTTTATGGCTTAAAAGAGGTCTCGCTTTTAATTGAAGATGAATGCCACAGGTGCCTTAAAAACTACGATTATACTTCCATAGCAGAGAACTATAAGAAAAATGCGCAACATCAAAGAATTCTGGGTTTAACAGCCAGTCCTGGAGCAGACAAAGCAACAATAAAAAAAATATCCAATAATCTGGGAATAGAGGCTATTGAAATAAGAACAAGAGAAAGCGATGACGTTAAGTCCTATCTTCAGGAATTAAAATTCCAGACAATCAAGCTTGATTTTCCAGAAGAATTTAAAGAAATCAGGAATCTCTTGCTTGAAATTCATAATAAAAAAATTGAAGAAATCAAAAACAGGAAGCTTTTATTTGGCCCTCCGACAAAAAAGAATATCCTTGACTTACAGAGAAAAATAATGACCATGATTTCCACAGGCAACAGGCATTTCAACATCCTTTCTGGAGCGTCTGCCTGCGCTCAGGTAATTAAGCTTCAATATTGTTTAGAGCTTTTAGAAACACAAACTCTTTCCTCTCTTCAAAGATACATGCAGGACTTGTTTGAACAGGCAAGACAAAGCAAGACAAAGGCAGTTAAACAGCTGATTAAACAGCCTTCCTTCAACCAAGCCTACATAAAAACAACAGAGCTCATAGCCAAAAAAGTGGAAAACCCAAAACTTCTTGTTTTAAAAGAGATTGTAGAGCAGGAAATGAAAGGCAAGATTAAAAGGATAATTGTTTTCTCTCAATACAGAGAAACTGTAACAAAGATATGCAAAACTCTTAATGAAATTCTTGGAGTTAATGCAATGGTTTTTGTTGGGCAATTAAAAAAGGGCGACACCGGACTAAGCCAAAAAGAACAAAGAGCAGTAATAGAAGATTTTACTCTAGGAAAAGTTAATATATTATGCAGCACTTCTGTCCATCCAGATGAATATATAATCTTAAAAAAGGAAAACGAAGTGATGATTAAAAAAATTGGAGAATTTGTATGTAACTTTATTAAAGAAAACAAAAAACAAACAATTTCAGAGAGAATATCCGGATGGGAAGCTTTAACAAGTGATGGTAAAAATATGCTTTTTAAACCAATAACCCATGTTCACAAACACCGAACACAAAATAAAGTCATTAATATAAAATCTAGATCTGGATTCGATTGTAAAATAACTGAAAATCATAGTTTATTTAGTTTTGATGAAGAAAATATATTTACTCCAACAATACCAGAAAAAAATAAATTTGTAGCTTTAACTCTGAAATGTCCAAATATAGAAGAAAACGAAAAAATAGATGTTATAAAAGAATTATATCAAAATTGTTCTAAGGAAGAAAAAAAGAATTTATTTGGGAGTTTAGAAGGATTAACACAATCAAGGATAAGAATGCTGAAAACAGATTATCAAATCCTGGCAGCAATGGAAAAAGATGAAGAAAACGTAATGAATCTTTCAAAATTAACAAAAAAAGACTATTCTACCATAACGTGCTGCCTAAAAAGATTAAAAGAAAAGGGATTTATAAATCAAAAAAGAGTGAAAAAATGTTATCAAAATGTTTCAACCATATCGGAAAAAGGAGTAGAATATTATAAATTCTTGGATTGGTTTTTTAATAATGTGAAATATGAAAAAGGAAAATATAAATTTTCAATCCTAGATAATAAGACTAATGGTATAGAATTCAATAAATTTTTTGAACAAAATATAAATGTGAGTTATGGAAAAACAAAATTTCGGAGATTCATAGAAGTAGATAAGAATTTAGCCAGATTCTTGGGTTTCTATGTTTCAGAGGGCTCAACAAGAAAAACAAAATATACTTCAGATGTTTTTCTTGCGGCAAGAAACAAAAAAATGCAAAAATTAATGAAGGACTCTATAGAAAACGGATTAAAATTAAAAACAAGAACAAACAAATATGGAATAGCAATTGATTCTCAAATAGCTTATTACTTAATAAAAGAAGTTTTTAGGGCAGGTATTGGAGCGTATAATAAAGAAGTTCCAGAAATTATATTTACCTCCCAGGATAAAGTAAAGTGGGAATTCTTAAGAGCTTATTTTTTAGGAGATGGATACTTAGGAAAGGATAAAATAGTACTTACAACAGTCAGCAGAAAATTAGTTACAGGAATTGTTTTATTATTGAGAATGTTGGAAATTGAAAAGATAAGCATTTTCAAACAAAAAAATATTTATAGAATAAACATAAGTGAATCCCTTCCTTTTGCAAAAATAAACACTAAAAATGAAGAAAGAAGGCATGCATATTATTCCCTAATTCCAACAGCGATTAGTTCTGATAAGGCTTTCGCCAAGTATAATAACTACTATTCCCCCTCCAATAAGTATCTAAAATCCAGAAAAAATGGGAAATGGAACACAGATGTATGTTATGATTACATTAATAAAATTGAAGAAATAAAAAAACCAGAATATGTTTATGACCTTTCAATTAAAGATACTGAAAATTTTATTGGTGGAACAGGATTATTTTGCTTACATAACAGCATCGGAGAAGAAGGTTTAGATATCCCAGAAGTGGGTGCTGTTATTTTTTACGAGCCGATTCCATCTGCAATAAGGCAGATTCAAAGGAGAGGGAGGACAGCCCGTTTAAAGCCTGGGAAACTTCTCATATTAATGATTAAGAACACAAGAGATGAAGCTTATTATTGGGCTGCATTTAACAAAGAAAAAAGAATGCACAGCGCAATAGACAGCATAAAAGAAGAACTGGAAAACAAAGAAAAGAAAAATAATGAAGATAAAAAAGAAAGCGGAGAAAGAGACAAACAAGAGAGACTATTTTAAGGAATAAATAAAAAATTTGTTTATATCCTTATTATTGGGATTTATGTTTTCTAAGATAATTTTTTAATGTAACAAGACCATAACTAACAATAAACATTCCCCCGACTGCTCCTAAAGACATAGAAAGACCAAGGGCTAGAGGAGTTTCCATGCTACAAAGGGGATAAGGTGCTCCTTCCCATCCACGGCAATAAGCATAAAAATAAGCACCCGCGCCAGTCCCAGCAAAACCAGCTGAAACGCCCATAAGACACCCTAAAACATCTATGACAGTATCCAAATTTGTTCTTTTTTCTTTTTCCATAAATTTAAACTCTAATTGTTTATATTTTCCCATCCTCAATTAGGACCATTCTCCCTGCCCTAAGTTTAATTAATATGTTTATACTAATTCTTATTTTAATTTATGTCGTAAACTTAACGACACATTTATAAATTAGGGTTTACTGGAAAAAGAATGAATAAAGAAATACCTGGTTTAACTGTAAATGAATCGTTGGTTTACATCACTCTTTTAAGTTTAAAAGAGGCTGGAGCAACAAAAATATCTGAAAAATGCGGGTTATTTAGAACTCTTGTTTATGATATATTAACCAAGTTAATTGAAAAAGGGCTTGTTAGTTACATTAAAAAAGAAAGTAAAAGATTATACAAAGCCTCTTCTCCAAACAGACTTTTAGAACTAATTAAAGAAAAAGAAGACGAAACAAAGAAGATAGTTGAAAACCTTAATCAAACTTTTCAAAAGCCTACAGAAGAGATTTTAGTCGAGCAGTATGATGGTGTTAATGGAATGAAAGTTATTATAGAAGATATAATTGAATCTGCTGTATCTGGAAAAGCGAAAGAAGCTTTATTTTTAGGTCCTACAGGAGACTCTTGGGAATTTTTTGCTCCTTATTTCATACATGCAGTAAAAAAAGTAAAAGCTTCAAGATTATTAAGAAAAGGGGATTTTAGGGTTATTTGGAGTTCTGAATTAAAAACAAAAAGATTAAAGAAATTGATTGGTGGGAAAAAGGACCATAGATTTTTGCCAAAAGGTTTTAATCCTACAGTTCCGGTGATTATCTATGGAAATAAAGTTGTGGTAAATGGCAAGGCTACAAAGCCTTTCGTAGTTTTAATACAAAACAGAAATACCGCAGAATCATTCAAGCATTATTTTAATTTTATTTGGGAACATTCAAAAAAGGAGAAATAAGAAAATGTTGGATATTTTTTCAAAAAATAAAAAGGAGAAATCAGAAAACAGCATGAGGATAATAGCAGATTATAGAGAAAAGAACAGCCTTGTATGCTCTGAGCTTGTTTCTTTAGGCTCAGACTGCGAATTTCAGGAGCTGAAAGTTGGAGATTTTCTTATTGGAAATGTTGCTGTGGAAAGAAAAACTGTATCTGATTTCATAAGCTCTATGATTAACAAAAGACTCTTGCGACAACTTGAGGAATTAAAGCAGTATGAAAAAAGACTGTTGATTATAGAAGGGATAGAAGAGCAAGAGCTTTATAACGACTCTCCTGAAGGCATGAATGGAAATGCAATAAGAGGAATGCTTCTTTACATAGCTTTAGAGACTAATACTCCCACTATTTTTACAAAAGATTATCAGGATACTGCGCGTTTTCTTCATTTAATCAAAAAACGGATTGAAAAAGGCCCAAAAGAGATATCTTTACAGGCAAAAAAAAGAAATCTTTCTTTTAAAGAGCAAAAACAGTTCATAATAGAATCATTTCCAAACATTGGACCTGTTAAAGCCAAAAAATTATTAAAGAAATTCAGAACAATTTCCAACATTATAAATGCAGATGAACCTGCTCTCAAGGAGATTTTAAGGGGCAGGGCAGAAAATTTTAAGAAGTTGATTGATAAGTAGAAACAATTTTTCCAACATTAACTGAATATTCTTCATCTGAACCAATAAAAACCTGAATTCTTTTTACTCTCCTCTGCTTTAAGCCTTCATAAATTCTGAGCATAATTTTAGTTAACTCACTTGCATTTGCATTATGCAGGTGTATACTCTTAGGCCTGCGCTTATACTCAAATTCCATAAATTGCTCTACAATATTATCTGCAATTTTGTAAAGAACCTCATCACTAACCTTTCCGTCTAGTCCTTTTTTCATTAAAATAAAGAAAAGAATTATTTCTTTATAAACAAAATCATCTTATAAAACATATTTCATAGTAAGGTATTTAATATGCCTTTACTTACTTTGTAGGGTATTTATTTTTCTAATTTATACTCTTCTAAAACTCAAAATCAGGTTAGTTTATGATTTTGAGGACTAGAAAGTTCGTAACTTTCTAGGTCTTCATAAACCGGCCCTTCTTCATGCAAGGTTGATTTTTTTAAGAAAAACTTATCCACTCTAAATCTTAACTCTTTTGGTTTGATATGGCTAAGATACTCTATAAGCGCCTTCTTATCTCCCACACTTTTAACTCTCGCAAGAGTTATATGCCCCATAAATCTGAACTCTGGCTGAAAAATGTCTTTTAATGCCTCATCAACCTGCTTCTGCAAATTATATGCCCCAATTAGCTCGACCCAGATAACTCTTACATAACCTTTGTAGTTGCTAGGAAAGGCTCCAACTCTTCCGAGCCTCGCTTCAAAAGCAGGAAACTTTATCTCTCTCAATCTTTTTTTAACTTCTTCAACTTTCTCTGGCTCAATCTCCCCAAGAAATTTAAGAGTCAAATGCAAAGTTTCAATGTCTGTAAATTTTCCAGTGAATAAGTTTTGTTTTTTAATCTGATTTTGAATATCGTGTATATGGTTCATTACCTCTCTAGGCAAATCCAAAGCAACAAAACATCTTATTGTCTCCATTCTAAACTACTTCATACCCTTTTAATTTTAAAATTTTTCTAACGCTTGCGTCCACTTTCTCTTCATCTATCTTTCCATCTTTAACATCTTCCTCTAAACCTGCAAGCAGCTTATAGGCTGATTTTCTATCTAAATTAAAATCCAGAATTAAGTTTTCTCCTGAATTTATTAAATCTCCATACATTTTTCTCTTGCCAAATAAGTAAAAATTCTTTAATCCTGCCATATTCACCTCATCGCTTACAACTAAAAGGCTCTTAGGAACGCTGTCGATTACTTCCTTAGAAACACTCGCGGGCTTTCCCTGTGAATTAATTTCACCCTCAACAACCTGATGTCCTACCATTATCCCGGTTATATTATTTTCAATGCAATAAGAAAATAACTCTAAGTCTTCTTTTTCAATTTCCTGGCTGTCTTTCTCAAGATGAAGGTTTTTAATCATCCCCTTCCCGGGATAATGCTTGCATACTCCATAAACATTTTCCTGCAGCCCTTCAATATATGCCTTTAGTTTTCCCCTAATCTCCTCCTTATCTCCTGAAAATGCCCTCCCCCCATAAATATCATCTTCATACTCGCTAACAGGAGCAAAATTTAGGTTAAATCCAAGTCTTTTTAGGAGCTCTCCTTGTTCCTTGCCAATCTGAAAAGCTTCTGTCTCGTTTTTCACATCCTTATTTTTTGGAAATTCTTTAAACCAGATAAAGGGATTCCAAGTTCCCTCTAAGTCTGTGGCAACTAACAGCCTAATCTTAGAACTGTTTTGATAATCTAAAATTAACTCTGAATAAGATTCTTCACTTTTCTGCTGATCCAAAAAAATACTTCCTATAGACAAGTTAGTTAATTCTATATTTTCTCTGTTGTCCCCCCTTACCATAATCATCTGAGCAAGCTTCTGCCTTAAAGTTAAGGAGCTCAATTGCACTGTATCATTTTCTATTATTATGTTATATGTACTTTCATTTTCCATTTTATCAAGATTCCAAAAGTAAAACACAGCTACTAAAACAAGAACAAGTAATATTATAAAAATTATTCCCTTTTTCATATCAACTCACTTAATAGTTTTGCTCCTAGTTTAACTGTGCTTCCATTGTCCTTATCAGGGTTTATTTCAACTATATCTGCACCCTTAAAATTGCTTAATAAAGTTAGCCTTTGTAAAAAGTAAATTAGTTCCCTGCTGCTCATTCCTCCAGGTTCTAAATAGCCAGTTCCAGGAGCATAAGCAGGGTCAACAACATCTATATCTATACTGACATAAAAACCATCTCCCTGTCTTGCTTTTTCCATTATGATATCGCAAATATCTTCCTTGCTTTCATGAACCTGCCTCATTCCAATAACCTGGATTTTATTTTTATTCAAAAACTCCCTTTCTTCAGGCCAAATATTTCTCACCCCAACAATAACAATATTCTTACTTGGAAACCCTTCTTCTATTAGCTTTCTCAGCCACTCTTCATGAGTCGGCTCTTTTCCAGGTATAGCGCAGTCAGCATGCGCATCAAAAACAACCAAGATACCATCAAAATTTTCTTTAAAGCCTTTAACTAACCCGTAAGATATTGAATGATCGCCTCCTAAAAACAGGGCTTTATCTTGATTCTGAAATATTTTCCTTGCATTCTTATAAATAAGCTCGTTACTTTCCTGAACGTTCGTGTTGTCCAGATGTATTTCCTCTAAATCAAAAAGGCTCTTATCAATCACCTTTCCCTTCTCATTGCTTCCCAGCTCATCTAAAGCCCTCACTATCTCAACGGGCGCTTTTTCGCACCCATCAGTCTTGCCCATTGAATTTATTCCTTTAACCTTTATAATCTGCATTCTTTCATCAATCAAAATATATTTAAATAGCTTTTTGCTTATATAATTAATAAAAAAGGAGGTAAAAATGGCTAAAAAGAACAACAACCGAGTCATTGGGAAGTGGGCTTTTATCATTGGCCTAATTTTAGCAGTAATTGCGGCATTTATCTCAGGATATGCAGAGATAGTCATGTTGATTCTGTTTATACTTGGTCTTATTGTAGGGTTCCTTAATATCTCAAAAGAGAGTTCCACAGGATTCTTAGTGGCAATTGCGACACTTATAGTAATGGGAACCGGAGTATTGAACGCACTAAATATCCTTGATGTAATTAATGAGTACCTTAAAGGAATTCTTAGTAACTTTATAGCATTTGTCAGTGCAGTCGGTTTAGTAGTTGCAATAAAAGCGATTGTAGAAACATCCAAGGGCTAAATTCTTGTTTTTTTATTTTTAATGGGGGATTAATGCAATAAAACTGTAGTTGTTAGTCCTAGCTAAATCTCTAATATCCTCTGCATTTAGTCCATTAATTCTTTCTTCGTACTTATAATATTCTTCTGCGTTTCCTGCGTTTTCCTCATAAATAAGCTGTGTCATAACTTCCTCGCTGTCCTCGCTTCCAACATTTCTTAATCCTATTAACTGTTCCTTAACCTCTTCAAACTCTCTTTTTTCAAGTTTCTGGAGCTTTTTTATTTCTTTTAAAATAATCTCCTTAACTTTCCCTACATTTTCCTTTGTAGTTCCCACATAAATAAGCTCATTTCCATAATTCCTGTCTTGCTGTAATATTCCCTTAACTGCATAAGCTAACCCTCTTTTTTCCCTTATTTCTTGAAAAAGTCTTGAAGACATGCCTTCTGTTAAAATAACATTTAAAATCTCTGCCACATACCTTTTTTTATCTCTCATCCCAGGAACATGGAACCCAAGAACAAGGTGGGTTTGATCTAACCCTTTTCTTTTTTCAATTAGCTGTTGATTTTTCTTAATCGGAATAATTTCCTGAACTTTCTTAATTTTTTTGGGAAAAATTTTTTCTCCTAATTTGCAGATTTCTTCAAAATCTGCTTTTCCCACTACAGTTAGTATCATGTTTCCCGTAAAATAAGAATCTCCATAATATTTTAAAACATCTTCTCTTGAAATTCCAGAAACAGTTTTCATTGTCCCCGAAATGTCCATTCCAAATGGTTTTTCAAACAAAAGAGATTTTATTTTTTTGATTACGTAATACTGGGGATTGTCATGATACATCTTAATTTCCTCTAAAATAACCTTTCTCTCTTTTTCCAGTTCTTCAGAATCAAACAAAGGGTTTGAAGCTAAATCAGAAGCTATATCTATTCCCAGGCTAAAATGCCTTGAAGGAAGCTTGTTCCAGAAACAAGTAACCTCCTCTGAAGTAAATGCATTTAAAACTCCTCCTTTTTTCTCAATTTCCCCTGAAATCTCCTGCTGCTTCCTGTTTTTAGTTCCTTTAAACACTAAATGCTCAATAAAATGAGAAACTCCTTTTGTTCTTTCCTGCTCATATTCTGCTCCTGTCTTAACACTGACTGAACTTATAGCAACCGGCAGCTTTCTTTCTTCAAATAAGACTGTTAATCCATTACTTAATTTTTTTCTGTAAAAATTGTCTATTTTCATTTTGTCATCTTATCTTTTTTATTTCAATAAAATGCCTGTAATTTCCCTCACTTTTAATGTCAAAATCAATTTTTATATCTTTCTTAAACTCCGGCATCAATAGAACAGCGCTCTCTGCTTCCCCCCCTTCAAAATCAATCCTGAATTTGTGCTTTTGCCCAAGTTTTTTTAATTCTTCCAGCATTTTTTTATCAATAATTTTACCTAAAAATTCTTTAGGAATGCCTTCGCAGGATATTTTTGTCAAAATAACATTAAATCCCTTGTCTAACAAATCGTTCCAAATATCCTCTCCCTTATAATTCCATAATGGGGCAATAAATTCTAAACCTAATTCCTTGCATATATTTTTTATTCTCTCTCCCTGATAACTCGAGGCTATTCCTCCTACAACAATCCCCTGAATGTTACCCTTAACTTTTTCTATAAGTTTTTTCAAATCCCCTAACTCTCTTTCTTTCTCCCCCTTGCTTTTTACAGTAACTAACTCCACATTTAACATTTCTGCCTGTTTTTTCAACAAATCAGGATAAGGCTTATGGAACATAAAGCTGTCAAAATTACTGGGAATAACTGTCAACAAATAATTAATTTCATGTCCTTCCTGTCTGGCTTTATGCAAAGCAAGACAGCTGTCTTTTCCTCCTGAAAATAAAACTCCGAGTTTCATAAATATAAATAGAAAAACCAATTTATAATATTAACCATTAACCTAAAATCTGTATACCAAAAAGATTAAAAGATTAGTAGAATCTTCATCACGAATGCAAGTCTTCTTAATTTCCTTAGCATTTTCCTCAGACAAATAACCCATAAACTCAAGTCTTTTGTCATAAAATCCCCTCTCCCTTGAATAGCCTATGTCAGGCTTAAAAGCATACCACTTTCCACTACAACCAACAGTTGAAAATAAGCTGAGAAAAACTAAGCTAGCTAATCCCCATTTTCCTCTTAAACCCGTCTTACCCCTGCACAGCTCAGTTTTCATCAAAGAACAAATATATGATGTTATTTAAATTTTTATAAGTCTTATAAATTTGGCTGTTCTTTTATTTTTTCCTGGGCTTCTCTTGCCCTTTTAATTAACTCAGAAGAACTCTGAACCTTGCTTCCCACCCCGTCAATTACCTGTATGTTGTATTTTCTGCATATAGGAGTTTCCGGGATTTCATTTACATACCTGTCGCCTCCTTTTGAAAATATATGGGGCTTCAAATATTCCAGGGTTTTGCATTGTGTGGTGTCTGTATCAAGGCTTATGAAAACATTATCAACGCATGCAAGCTCGGCTATTATCTTGGCTTTTTCTTCTGCAGTCATAAACACATATCCCTTTTTCTGCATTGTCTGATTATCATTGTTTATTATCACAATCAAATGGTCTCCAAGCTGCTTTGAAAGTTTAAACAACTCTATGTGTCCATGATGCAAAGGATCAAAATAACCGCTTGTGGCCACAACAGTCCTGTCTTTTTTCAAAGATTCGATATATTCCCTTATTTTTTCTTCAGAATGCATGTTTAAATCAATAATCTTATCCATAAAATTTTTAAGAATATTAGGAATATAAACATTGCGTAGTTAT
>Ga0172363_10001079_pt1 | contig 21745 bp, 23 predicted proteins | sample LakKivs2_kivu2a2_FD_114541 | JGI IMG/M metagenome (GOLD analysis project Ga0172363, IMG submission 114541) | Sediment microbial communities from Lake Kivu, Rwanda - Sediment s2_kivu2a2 | ecosystem: Environmental > Aquatic > Freshwater > Lake > Sediment | place: Rwanda: Western Province, Lake... | reverse complement strand
TTTGTAAAAAAAATAAAGAGAATAAAAATAATTCATAGCTAAGGAACATATGTTTTCAAAAGCCAGAGCTTGCAAATATATTTAGCTTCATTTTCAAGTATAAGAAAATAATGAAAAGAAAAAGAGAAAAAAATAATTCATAGCTAAAAATAATCATTTTATCAAAGTTAAGACATACAAATCATTTTTCACTTTCATTTTCAAGTATAAGAAAATAATGAAAAGAAAAAGAGAAAAAAATAATTCAAAGCTGAAAAAGAAAAGAAGAAAATAAAGAGAATAAAAATAATTCAAAGCTAAACTCATAGCCAAACAAAAAACATCATTCAAAATCAAAACTTACAAACAGTTTTTTCACTCATTTTTAAATATGAACAAAACTTAAAAGAAAAAACACAAAAAAATAAAATAGTTTTTTTAACAAAATGGCTGAGGAAAATTCAAGGGAGATTGATGAAGAGCTGGAGAAAATAAAGAAGCTCAGGCCAGAAGACAGAATTAAAAAAATCAGGGAGTTTGAGGAGAAGATAAAAAGGGAGAAAGATGAGATTGAGAAGCTTCTTGAACAGAGCATTGTCGAGCTGAAAAAAGAGGAGAAGATAAAGGAGATAAAAGTTCCAGAGCCAGAAAGAGTAGATGTTGAAAAACTCTTCAGGGAAGAAAGGAGCAGCGAACTTGAGAGAAAAGCAGCTGAAGCGAAAGAGATTGAAGGAAAAAAGCAGGTGCAATACAAGATAAACATCGAAGAAGCTGAAAACATCTACAGCAACATAAAAGGGCTCGGCATCACAGATACGTGGCAGGAAGATGAATTCAAGGAGTTTTACAGGGTCAAGTCATGGCTTGAGAGCATTGATACGAACTTACTGAATGATGAAGTTGCAGAAAGTATAATGGCAAGCAAGAATCTTGTGAAGGCAATAGGAAATTATCTAAGATGATCTAAGATAAAGAAATTAAAATAAATGAATAAAAAAAATAATAGCCAAGGAAAAAATAATTCAAAACCAAAACTCAAAAATCATTTTACAGTCATTTCATGTATAAAATAACCTTTTAGGAAAAGGTTAACGAAAAAGGAAGAGAGAAACTTTTAAGAAAAGTTTAATCAAAAAAGAAATAAGAATTGAAAGGAAAGAAAAAAAACAATAATGATTCATAGCTCAAGAAAAATAACGAAATAAGAATAAAAAATGTTAGGAAAAATTACAAACATTTAGTTAATATGAATGGAAAATTAACAGGAACATAAAATGATAATGGGCGAAGATTATTACAGCGCAATGGACCAGGATTATTATGAAGAGTCGCCAGAGCCTTTGCCTGTGAGAGAAGCCAAGGAAAGCGCGATTGAAAAGCCGCTCATTCCAATAAGCGAGATAGGACAGACTGTTACTGAAGGAAGGGCAGGCGGCGGCACTCTTTTGAACACCATGCAGGCTGCAATCTGGAGGGGTGCTGGAAAGATTGAACTTGCACTTCAGGCAGAGGGCGCAGAGCCATTTGTAGGAGCAGAAGCCTATGGAAAGGAAGTAAGGGAGGATATAAGGCAGCTGGCAAAAATCAATGAAGTTGAGATTCACAGCGTTCACACTCCGACATGGGTTGGAAATCTTTCAGGATATGCTGGAAAGCAGCAGGGCTTCAGCGATGAGTACAGGTCGATGCAGCTTGAAGAGGTGAAAAAGGCAATTGATTTCTCTGCAGATGTAACAGGCGGCTCTGCAATAGTTGTGCACACAGGAGAATATGAAAGGCCGATGTTTGACCAGGCATGGAACAAAGGGGAGTTCAAGCAGTATGAGGAGGAATCTGAAAAAGCACTATATCCATTAATTGACAAGAGGACAGGGCACGTGATAACAGCCATAAGAAGAAACCTTCCGATAACTATTCCAAAATGGAAAACATCAGGGCATGAGTATGTGGATTCAAAAGGCAGTCATGTGAATACAGGGGATTATATTGATTACGATGAAAACAAGGTGAGCTTTAAGGACAGGGTTCCTGACTATGACCCGAAAAACCCGAACAAGATTGTAATGGAACAGAAATCCTGGCAGTATTTTGTTGAAGAGGCAAAAAAAAGAAATGAGGAATTGGAGAGACAAAAAGGCAGAGCCTTAAAACAAGATGAAAAAATAACGCCTGAAGAGGCGCTCTATTGTGCGCTCCAAGAAGGAGAGCAGAGATTTGCAGAAGGATGGGCATTGCAATATATGGACAGATTGGATGTAGAGTTCAAAGCCGTTGAACAGCTAAAAAAACTTAGAACACATTATGAACAGCTTGAAAAAAATACCCCTAAGGAAGATTTGTGGAAATTGGCTTTAGAGGATGATACGCTTGCCAGGGTCAGCGGAGGCATGATTCCAAGAGAATACAAACTGCCCACTGAATTCATAGATAAGAGAATGAAAGAGATACAGGAATCAATCAGGTCATCTCAGGAAATGGCTGCCGGACAATTGCAGCGCGCAAAGGAAGCTGAAATTGCAAAAGAGAATGTTATTTCCTCGTGGAAATATGCCACAGACAAATCATTGCACTCCTATGCTGAGCTCGGAATTTATGCAATGCAGAGAACAGACGAAGGAAAGAAGAGGGGAATGGTAAAAGAAGACATTTTCATTGCCCCAGAAAACCTATTCCCGGAGATGGGTTATGGAAGCCACCCTGAGGAGCTTATACAGCTTGTTCAAAATGCCAGAAAGAAAATGGTTAACTATCTGACAGAGCAATATATTGAAGACCCTTCAGGAGGAGTTGACCAGACCACAGGAAAGCCCAGGATGATTCCCAATCCGTATTACAGAGGCATAAGCAAGGAAGAGGCAGAGAAGGATGCGAAGAAACACATAAAGGCAACCTTGGATACTCAGCACCTTGGAATGTGGTTTAGGTATTTCACTCCGAAGCCAGGAGAAACAGAGGAGAATCGCTTCAAGAGATTTGAAAAATGGTATATGGAGCAGGTAGAGAAGATGGAAAAGGAAGAAATAATCGGAAATATCCACATTGTCGACGGATTTGGACGCGGGCATACACATCTTCCTGCAGGAGAGGGAATAATGCCTGTCAAGAGCGCTATTGAATACCTAAAGAAAAAAGGATGGAAAGGGGCAATGAGTTCAGAGGGCTATGGCGAACCTACAAGGCAGCTTACCCAGACATGGGCTCATTTTGGAAGCCCGATATACGCTATTGGCACACGGCTGGGCGCTCCGTTGAGAAGCTGGACAGATGTTGAGCACTCATATTTCAGCAACATGCAGTCACCGTATTTTGTATTCGGGGCATATGCACCCTCAAATGACTGGACTCTCTGGAGCGGAATTCCGCTTGAATAAATCTGAAACTTCAGCCAAAAGGCGTGAGGACAGGGATTTCTTAAGCAAAGATTTCTGCCAAATTATGCATATTGCGTAAATGAAAAAACAAATAAAAAAAATTCTGCATCAAATAAAAAAATTAATAAAGCAATCATAACTATAAGAGTGAATACAGAAATTATTGGTAGAATATATGAATTATTAACAGAAAATAGAATATTATCAATAAATTCAACTTAATCTTCAAAAAGAGGTGGTAAGATGATAAGGGTTGCAATAAACGGCTTTGGGAGAATTGGAAGGCAGGTTCTCCAGGCAGGAATTGGCGACAGAAGGATAAGGTTTGTTGCAGTAAATGATGTGACAGACACTAAAACTTTAGCGTATCTTCTCAAGTATGATTCTGTGCAGAGGGGAGAAAATAGAAGGATTAGTTTTACCAACGACGAATTCATTATTGACGGAATGAGAATCAAGGTTCTAGCAGAGAAGGAGCCTGCAAATCTTCCCTGGAAGCAATTAGGAGTTGATGTTGCTGTTGAGAGTACAGGCTTGTTCACAGACAGGGAAAGCGCGCAGAAGCATCTGACAGCAGGGGCAAAGAAAGTCCTGATAAGTGCGCCTGCAAAGAATCCTGACATCACAATAGTCAAGGGAGTTAATGACAGGATGTATAACAAAGGAGAGCACAACATAATAAGCAATGCTTCTTGCACCACAAACTGCTTGGCTCCTATGGTGAAAGTGCTGAATGATAATTTTGGAATTGAGCACGGCTTCCTGACAACAGCGCATGCCTATACTGCAGACCAGAGATTAGTAGATGCTCCACACAGGGATTTGAGAAGGGGAAGGAGCGCAGCAGTCAATATTGTGCCCACAACCACAGGAGCTGCAATCTCAGTTACCGAGGTTATTCCGGAATTGAAAGGGAAGATGGACGGCATAGCCTTGAGAGTGCCTGTGCCTGACGGCTCAATAACTGATTTTGTGTGCACAGTAAAGAGAGATGCCTCAATCGAGGAGATAAACAGCGTTTTCCAGAAAGCAGCGATGACAAGCATGAGAGGAATCATCCAATACACTGAAGAGCCGATTGTATCAGCAGACATAATCCACAATTCGCATTCATGCATCTTTGACGCTTCACTCACCAATGTTATAGACAAGAGATTAGTGAAGGTTATCGGCTGGTACGACAATGAGTGGGGCTACAGCTGCAGGATGATTGACGTCATAAAGATGCTGATATAAAACAAATTTGATTGGAATTATGCTGATTAGGATTTATTTTATTGCTTAATTTTAGTGTTGAAGACAATCATGATTCATAGAATTTTTTTTCTTTTTCTAAATGTTTATCTTTTTTTAAAGGCAGTTTTAAGAATTTTCATGGCGTTATTTATCGCTATTTCCAGAAATCTTGTTCAGCAGCATTTGTTCAGTAACATTTTTATATTCTCAACAATCTATTGCCGCTATGGGAAAAAGCGGAAAAAGCAGAGTTGGTGTTGTAAGGTGCAATTCCTACAGCCAGAAAGAGGTTTATGATGCTGTAAAAAAAGCGCTTTCTATAATGAATTTCAGATTCAAGAAGGGCATGACAGTCCTGTTAAAGCCGAATATCATATCTCCAAAAAAGCCAGAGCTTGCAGTCACAACACATCCTGCTGTTGTGGATGCTGTATGCAGAATCCTCAGAGAGAATAATTGCAAGATAGTAATTGGGGAATCAGACGGTGCAGGCACTACAAAAAAGGGCTTTGAGGTCTCAGGAATAGGAAAAGTCGCTAAAAAATATGGAGCAAAAACCATTGTTTTTGAAACAGATGCAAAAGTAAAGGTAAAAAACAGAAAAAACCTTGTGCTGAAGGAATTCTTTGTTGCAAAAACATTGAAAGATGCTGACTTGATAATCAACCTTCCAAAGCTTAAAACCCACACTCTGACAAAATACACCGGCGCTGTGAAGAATGTCTTCGGAGTTATTCCTGGAGCAACCAAAACCCTGTATCACAAAAAAGCTCCGGATGTGAATAGGTTCTCGCATCTGCTTTTAGATATTTATCAAAGTGTGAAACCTCAATTAAACATAATGGATGCAATTGTGGGAATGGAGGGGCTTGGGCCTGGCGCAGGCACTCCGAAGAAAACAGGCTACATAATCGCAAGCAGAGATGGCGTAGCGCTTGATTTTGTAGCTTCAAAGCTTGCAGGATTCGTTCCTGAAACTATTCTGACAATTGATTATGCTTTCAAGCGAGGAATCTCAAAAAAAGACGAGATTGAAATATTCGGGAAAAAAGGAAAAATCAATGATTATAAATTGAAAAGAATGATTGTTCCATACAAAAAGGCACCTGAGACGAACGACAGGCTCATGGCGTTTGGGCAGTGGGTTTTTGCCATGCTATCACCAAGGCCGGAAGTCATCAAGGAAAAATGCACTGGCTGCATGGTATGCGTAAAGCACTGCCCTGTTAATGCTATAAGCTTCAAAAAATATCCTCGGATAGACAGGAAAAAATGCATAAAATGCTTCTGCTGTGCAGAACTTTGTGCTTATGATGCCATGAAGGTAAGAGAGAATAATATAATAAAGATTCCAAAAAGCATTATCAGCTTTGTTAGAAGGGTGAGCAAATGAGTGAGCAAATGAAAATAAAAACAATGGTGGAATTCCAGAATGAAATGGGCTTCAAGGGCAAAAGAGTGCTCCTAAGGGCTGACTATAATGTTCCAATAGACAAGCAGGGCAACATAACAAGTGACTCAAGAATAAGGGAATCTTTGCCGACAATAAAATATCTTCTGGAGCATGATGCAAAATTGATAATAGCAACCCACTTCGGAAGGCCTGACGGCAGGATTGTTGAAGAATTAAGAGTTGATAAGATTGCCGAGCAGCTTTCAAAACTTGTAGGAAAAAAAGTGATGAAGCTAAATGATTCAATAGGAGATGAAGTTGAAAAGGCAGTGGCAGAGATGAAGGAAGGGGAAATCATAATGCTTGAGAACATAAGATTTCATACAGAAGAGGAGAAGAATGACGCTGCATTTGCAAAAAAGCTTTCAAGATTAGCAAATGTTTTCGTGATGGATGCTTTTGGCGCATGCCACAGGGCGCATGCCTCAACAGAGGGAATAACCGGATTTCTTCCTTCATATGCCGGCTTTCTGGTTGAAAAGGAGGTTTCAGTCATGAGCAAGCTTCTTGAAAAGCCGGAAAAGCCATTTATGCTTATACTTGGCGGCTCTAAAATCTCAGACAAGATTGAAGTGATAAAAAATCTTATTGGAAAAGCAAACTGCCTGCTGATTGGAGGCGCCATGATGTTCACATTCTACAAGGCAAAGGGATTGGAAACAGGAAAATCCCTCGTTGAGCTTGACAAGGTGGATGCTGCCAAGGGGCTTCTTAAAAAATCCAGTAAGAAAATAATACTGCCAATTGACACAGTTGCAGCTGACAAGATAGAAAATAATGCAATCTCAAAAGATATTGATGTGAAGAAGATTCCCAAAGAGCTTATAGGTCTGGATATCGGTCCAAAAACCATTGAGCTTTTCGCTAAAAAGCTTGTGGATGCAAAAACCGTGCTCTGGAACGGTCCTCTTGGAATGTATGAGATTGAAAAATTCGCAAGGGGAACAGAGGAAATCGCAAAGATTGTTTCAGGGCTTAATGCAACAACAGTCATTTGCGGCGGAGACACAGCAGTTGTCTTTGAGAAACTCGGGCTGCAGCAGAAAATAACGCATCTCTCAACAGGCGGCGGGGCAAGCCTGGAATTCCTCTCAGGAAAAGAACTGCCTGGACTAAAGGCGCTGATGAAATGAAATTTAAATTTAAGAAATATTAAAGCGAAGAATTCAGGTAAGAATTAAAACCCAAGCAGGAATAAGGCAAAGAGTGCATTTTACAATTTAATTTTATTATTCAAATGAGCAAAAATATGGCGAAAACATGAAAAGACAAATTTCAAAAAGTGAATATATCAAAATAAGGAATGATGTTGGCTTCATTTTTCATCACCTTTTGTTTCAAAAGTGACGGTTTTTTAAAGAATTTAGGGGAACATTGTGGGTACAATTTATCCTAAATCCAAAGAGAAATCTCGTCTTAAAACCGAAAATAAAAAAAAAATATTGGGCTTCACGTCATATAATTTGACTACAATCCTGCTTCCTGTCTAAGGATTTGAGCCTTATCGGTTCGCTCCCATGTGAACTCCGGAATCTCTCTTCCAAAGTGCCCGTAGCATGCTGTCTTTGTGTAGATTGGCCTTTTCAACTGCAGGCATTCTACCATTTCTCTTGGCTTTAATGGAAAATGCTTCCTTATCAGCTGGAGTATTTGCTCTTCAGGAATCTTGTTTGTGCCATAGCACTCAATATTTAGCGCAGTCGGCTCTGCAATTCCAATGGCATATGAGATATTTATCTGGAATTTGTCTGCTATTCCTGCAGCCACAATGTTCTTCGCAATGTATCTTGCCATATAAGTGGCTGACCTGTCCACCTTTGAAGGGTCTTTTCCAGAGAAAGCTCCTCCTCCGTGCGGAACTATACCGCCATAAGTGTCTGCAATAACCTTCCTTCCTGTCATTCCAGTATCTGCCTGCGGTCCTCCAATGACAAATTTTCCTGTGCCGTTGATAATGTATCTTGTGTTTCTTGTAAGGAGTTTTCCGCATACAGGCTTTATCACATGATTGATGACATCCCTTCTGATTCTGCTGAGAGAAACATTTGGACTGTATTGCACTGCCAAAACTATGTTGTCTATGGCTACAGGCACATCATTTTCATAAATCACGCTTATCTGCACCTTTCCGTCAGGTCTTACATATGTGAGAATCCTTTTCTTCCTGACTTCTGCAAGGCGCATGCAAAGCTTGTGAGCCAGTGCTATCGGCATTGGCATCAGCTCTTTTGTATCCCGGCATGCAAAGCCAATCATAGAGCCCTGGTCTCCAGCGCCCTGCTCATGCTCTGCTGTTTCATTAACCCCTTGCGCAATATCTTGACTTTGAGGCTGTATTGCAATCAACACTCCGACGGTGTTAAAATCAAGCCCTAGGTCAGTATCTGTATAGCCTATCTTTTTTATTGCTTCCCTTACGATAGTCGGAATTTCCACATAACAGGATGTTGTTATTTCCCCTCCAACAAGCACAAACCCCCTTGTCACATAGGTTTCGCATGCAACCCTTGCCTTCGGGTCTTTTTGAATTATGGCATCTACTATTGAGTCTGAGATTATGTCACAAATCTTGTCAGGATGCCCTTCTGTAACGCTTTCTGCAGTTAAGATTTTTCTCATAAAAAACTACCTCCACAGTACATTCATCTTTATGTTTGTTATATTTATACCGCTGTTTATGATTATCATATTTATATTCATGTTTATTTTATGAATTTTCATTGCTTAATCACCATAAGAACTGATAGAAATAATAGTTTCATTTTGCTTCCCATGCTTAGCATCAAAATATGTTTTTCATATATAATATTGTCCAAAACATGCTATAAAAAGATTTGTGAAAAAAATATTCCAAAAGGAATAATTTTTCTTTTAAAAAATTTACATATTATATGAGGCAAATCTGGACACGACAGAAAGCTGAACCAGTAAACATTATAGAAATAGGAATTTTATAATCTCAGTTTGATATTTTTGCAAATTACAGCTGCAGATTCATTAACTTTAATGTCTCAGAGTCAGATAGAAAGTCCTCTCTCTTGAGTTCATCGACCACGTAATAGACCTGCTTCTCCTTTAAATTAAACTTGGTTTCCAGGTTGTCAAGAAAATCCTCAACTTCCTTTATGTTTCTGAAAACTCCTTCAACCAAAAAGTCATAGCCGTTGTTTATCCTGTAGAGGGAATTAACTCTCGAGTTTTTCATGAGATAGTCCCTGACTGTGTTCTTGTCATCCTTCTCAAACTTCAAGAAAAGATTGGCTTTTGTGCTGTAGCCAAAGGCATTAAAATCTATCAAAGCAGTGTATTTCTTCACAAGATTTCCCCTGTAGGACTTGAGCTTTTCATATATCGTTGAAACAGGGATGCTGGTTTTTCTGCTCATCTTGGTTAATGACATCCTTGCGTTCTGCCTCAGTTGGCATATTATAAGGGCTTCATTATTCTTCATACAAACTACCTCCTTCCTGTTTTTTAATATAGGAATCATAATTTTCAACAGCATCAAGCACATTGTTTTTTATGTCATAATTCAAGCGAGAAACCAGGTCAGCAGGGATTGTATCAAATGCTATCTGCCTCATCTCATTGCAAAGCGGGATATATTCTTCCCTGTTTAAAGAGGAGCCAAAATATTTCAGAAAAACCAGGCTGTCAACAGCATAACGCTTCTGCCTCTCTGCAGGCAGGTATGATATGTCTCTCATATTATTCAGCCTGTCTGCAAGTTTTATTGCAACTACATCGTTTTTGTAAAGAGGGCATTCATCAATCTGCAGCAGCGCGTCTGTCTTTAGTTCAAGCCCGTTCATTTTTATGATGCTGCTCTTTTTCTTGGAGCATGTCAATGCCTTCACCATCACGCTGACATCACGCCCAAAATATTTTTCTAGCTCCAAAATGCTACAATTAGTGTCTTCAACAACGTCGTGCAGCAAACCTGCGGCGATTGTTTTTGCATCCTTTTTAAGGGCAACAAGAATATTGGCGACTGCCAGCGGATGCACAAAATATTTCTGTCCAGAAAGCCTTTTCTGGCCCTCGTGCGCCTTTTCAGAGAAATCATATGCTATTGATATAAGAAGTATGTCTTCGAGAAGAGAAGGATTTTCCTTATTATAGCTGACATACTTATTTATCAAAAAACCCTTAGGCTTGCTTGTTATTTTAGAAATGCACATTTTATTTTCACGCATCAAAAACACCCCAACTTGAATAATTCTTATTAGGATAGAAAAATATATATACCTTACTGACTTATTCCTATTAAAGTATATACAATATGTATTTAACAAGTAAAGGTGCTTCGTCATGGAGTTTAGAAAGATTGTAAAGTCAGGAAATACAAGCTATGTTGTTTCAATCCCAAGGGAATGGGTAAAGGAGCGTGGAATTAAAAAGGGCGACCTGGTATTCATACAAGAAGACGGAGACAAGAACCTGATAATCTCACCAAAAGAGATCAAGAGCCTGCAGGAGCCGAAGGAAGTCAGCATCAATATAGATAATATGAGCTCTGAAACCCTGATTAGGTCGATAGTTTCATACTATGTAAACGGCTATTCTACAGTTGAATTTGTGGGAAAAACAGTGAAAGACCAGACAGACAGGATAAAGGAAAAAGTGGAGCAGCTTATTGCCTTTGAGATAATGGAGTACACACCCACAAAGATACTCATCAAGGACTATCTCAAAATTGAAGATATATCTTTTGAATCAGTGGTCAGGCGAATGGATTTCATGATAAGGGCGATTATGAAAGAAATCGATTCTGCAATAATCGTTCTGAATTCACACAAGAATAGCGAGGACTCCTTGAAAAATCTGATTACTAACGCCTATCAGATGGACAGGAATATAAACAGGCTAAATTTGCTTGCCGCGAAAATAATCAGAGTGGCTTTTGATAACACACAAGTAGCGCAAAAGCTGCACCTAAAGCCCATAGAGCTGCTAGTGTTGCACATTATTACAACAACTCTTGAAAACCTTGCAGACAATTTAAAGAATCTCGCGAAGGAAATTGATAAAGACATTCCAAAAGCTGAACTGAAATATGTGATAAAAACTTATAATGCAATGATGCAGAATTATGAGCAGGTGATGAAGGCATATTTCACTCTTGACAAGAAATTGTCCCATGAAGTATCTGATTTCAAACACATTATAAGAGAGAGCAATGAGCAGTTTCTGAATAAGAAAAGGGATGCGAGCACAGTAAGAATCATTGAGAGAATTCAAGCAGTTGAGAGTTTCATAGGTATAATCTCAAGGACAATCATAGATGTTATATAAATGGCTGATTCTCAAAAAAATATTCCGAAAAGAATTTAAACCTGTAAAAATATTCCTACTTTTTGGGTGGAAGCATGGAACCGGAACTTTCAAAGATAAAAATTCTCAGGAGACAGCTTGGTCTGACCCAGACACAGCTGGCAAAGGCAGCTGAAGTTTCTCAGTCACTGATAGCAAAAATAGAATCTGGAAAGATAGACCCCACTTTCACAAAAGCGAAGAGGATATTTGACGCATTAGATTCTTTAACGACAGAAAAAGCCCTGAAGGCGAAAGACATAATGAGCACAAGAATAATCTCAATAAGCAGTAATGCTGACATAAAAGAGGGAATAAGAAAGATGAGGCATTACGACATATCCCAGCTTCCGGTGCTTCAGGGAAAAAAATGCATAGGCTTGATAACCGAGTCAAGCATACTCAATGCGCTGGGGGGTGAGGGGGGAAAAAAGAATGTGGAGCATGTAAAAGAAGCGATGCAGGAATGCCCTCCGATTATTTCAATAAACACGTCAATAGGGCTCATATCTGAACTTCTGAAATATTCAAACCTTGTGCTAGTGGCTGATGAAGGGGAATTCAAAGGCGTTATAACAAAGAGCGACATAATAAAAGGGATGTATGCCGGAAAGTAAATCTCAAGAAAAACCGCAGAATAGAAACACTATAGAATAATGATAGAACATAAAGGATAGAAGCATAGAGCAAATTTCAGATAAATTTTTAAATTCTTGGGGGCAACCCCTCTATTAACTATACACTTATAGCCCCGTAGTGTAGTGGCCAATCATACAAGGCTCTGGACCTTGTGACCGCGGTTCGAATCCGCGCGGGGCTATTGATTTCTTCTAAGAAATATAAAAAGAACAATTAAGAACAGAGTCATCGCATTATTTCTTTTTATTTCTCGCCACTTCTTCTGCTTTATATATTTTGTTGAAATGTTCTTTTTTGATGAATGTTACCTTTCTTAGCCTCTCCATTGTCTCTTCTAAGTCAATGAGCATCCAAGGAATCTGTTTTCTTTTTCTTATTGCCTCATTCACAATAAAGCTCCAGTCAATGTTTTTTTCTATCTTTACAATTGTTTCTATATCCTCGTAATCCTTTTCCCGGTTAGTTAAGGATTTCAAGAGTATGATGTATTCTTTTGGCGCCGTGAATATTATCAATTCCTTCTTTCCTATGTAATCATGTCTTTGCACGAATTTTTCAAAATCAATTTCAAAGCCGAAGACATCTTTCACGAAAAGGTCAAATCGTTCTTCACCTCTGGAGTAGAGCAACGGCTTATTTTTGTTTTTCAGCCTTTTTTCATCATAAATGAATTTTAATGATTTTTGTGAATATCCTAATTTCTCAATTGCTCTGATAAATATCTCTTTGTCTTTGCTGTTTTTGAATATTAAGTCTATGTCTTTCGTTGCGGTTTTATATCCGTGGAACATCATTGCAGTGCCGCCGATTGCGATGCATTCTATGTCTTCTTTTAAATAGTCCGCTATTAATCTGAATATTTCTTCCTGATCTTGCGTGTTTATCACTTCATATACCTCTGAGGCAGTCGCCTACATTTGATTGTCTCCCTTGCTTTTTTGTATAGTGTTATCACCTGCTTTTCGAGTTTATTTTTTTTTGCCAGGTCAAATAACCTCTTCCAATTGGTCACATGTTTAAATAAGTATGCTGTCGCTTCAATTGTTCTCGCATCTCCTATTTTTATCCCATCAATTATGGCCTGCTCTACAGTATATCTTCCATTTACGTAGTGCTCGAATTTTGGCCAGAGTTTTTCTGGGCTATACTTATTTACTATATCATAAAAACCATTTGTTCTCTTTTTTGGCAGTTTATGTATGGTATATATCCTCTTCTGCTTTCCCCCGCCTGTTACTTCTACTAACCCCTGCTTTTTCAGTTTTGAAAGTAGGTTGATGGCTGATTGTTTGCCTAAATTGTTCTCGCTTGCAAACCGTTTAACAGTGTATTTTCCTTCCTTGAGTCCATTTATATTATCCATATAAACCATAATATTTATATTATCCATATTAATTAATATATAAATATTTCTATTTTATTGTTATGTAAAGCAAAATATGTGTCTATGCTTAATCAGCCCATTGATATCGCTTTTGCGATTGAGGTCCGCGCGGGGCTATTTCTTCTTTTATTTCTTAGAATATTGGAAAAGTGATGATGTTAGATGAACACTGTAATGAATACTATAGATAGATATTAAGAGAAATAGATATTAAGAGAAATAGATATTAAGAGAAATAGATATTAAGAGAAATAGATATTAAGAGAAATATTAAATAAAAAGAAATTTGAGTATTATCATATTATTATTCAATGCCGTAAATCTCAGCATATCTGTTTCCAGGATAACCGTCTATTGCTTTCAAATTGTTCTTGAATGCAATTGCCTGCTCATATTTTTCCTTGAGTTCATTTAATTGCATATGCCCCAATCTGGCTTTTCTTTTTATATTGCTCTCATCAGGCTTTATTCCCCGCATTTTTTCGTATTCAAAGAGAAAATTAGTGTATAAAGCCTTTTTCTTGTTCTGCCAGATTATGATGCCGTAATACATTCCAATAAGCTGCCTTTTATTCTTCTTCCAGAATCCTTTTGGGAGCTCTTTATTGTTGTCCTCATGCCACTGGATAAGCCAGTCCTGCAGATGCTCCTTGTAGTAGGGAACATTGGCGGGCCTGAAATAGGCATCAGGAATAGTGTTTATCATCTTTTTAGTTTCACGGTCCAGCTCTTCTATTTTATCTTCCAGCGACATTTTACCTCATGAATGTCTGATGCTTTCAACTATTTAAATCTTTCGATTTGTTGTCTTTATAGAGTAACAAAATATTTTGAAAGAATAAAAAGACTAATTAATGTAAAAAAATAAAAATTTATATGAGGCATAATGAAAATCAGTAAAAGTGAATATTAAAAAATAACAATCACTCCGCCACTGATTATACTGTGCCGATTGAAAATTATATGCCAAGAAAAGAATAATATACCAAAAGAAGAATATATTAATATAATATATCATATCAAGACAAAATGATATCATCATAAAAAGACAAAACTAATAAATAAAAGAGACAATACGACAAAAAACCATAAAAAATATGAATACATTATAATATTATAAAAAGAGGGCATAAATAAAACAATATTGTTGGAAAAAATAAATAATAAAAAAAGTGATATAAAAAGGTTTTTGATATGAACAAGTTGTTAATGTCAATAATTCTAAGCATTCTTCCAATATCTGAATTAAGGGGAGGCATTCCTGCTGCTGTCTGCAACGGCATACCTTGGTATATTGCGTTTATGGTTTGTGTTGCACTCAACATACTGATAATATTTCCAATATTCTTCTTCCTTGACTACCTGCACAAATATTTCATGAAGCTAAAGTTCTACAAAAAAATTTTCAATAAATACATCAAAAATGCCAGGAGAAAAGCAGCGCCTTTGCTGGAAAAATACGGCATGTTAGGACTTGCAGTCTTTGTCGGAATCCCATTGCCGATAACCGGCGCTTATACAGGGACAATAATCGCATGGTTCTTGGGAATGAACAGGAAGAAAGCCATAATGTCAATAGCCCTGGGAGTCTTGCTTGCAGGGATTATTGTGACTTTGGTAAGTGTTATTGGAATAAGTTCATTAAGGATATTTGTCAAGGGAATCTGCTGAAAAGAAGTACTGATAAAGAGGTAAAAACATCAGAAGTGATGCCTACGAAGATGAAGAGAAACAGTAAGAAAATAAAGAACGAGAACATGCTTCTTGTTTTTGGCGTAATACTTCTGATACTCTGCTTCATATTTGACAAATACATCTTTGCCGCAGTTCAATCTCTCAAAAACCCCTTCTTTGACATCATCTTCAACTGGGCAACTGCCTTCCCAACTGTGTTTGCGATAATGCTGTTCGTGACTTCTCTATTCATGTATGAAAACAGGAAGAGAAAGTGGATTCTGCCTTTGTGGCTGAGCTTCTTTGCTGCAAACATTCTTTCTTACCTGTTGAAGTTCATACTCAGGATTCCAAGGCCTGAAGGGATTCAAATGATAATTCCGATTTTGCATCTCATTGACTACTCCTTTCCAAGCAGCCACGCTGCTTCTGCATTCTCCACTGTGCCTATTCTCGACAGGGAATATAAGGCGCTGAAATGGTTCTGGGTGCTATTTGCATTGACTGTTGCAGTCAGCAGGGTTTATGCAGGGGTGCACCTTCCAAGCGATGTGGTCGGAGGAGCATTATTGGGATATTTTGTTGGTGTGATATTCGTAAGGATGAATGAGCGTATACCAAAAAAGAATAGAAGATAATAAGAATAAAAAGCAAGAAAAAATAATTAAAATAAGCATATGCAAGATAAACACTATAAAATGTAGAAAGTTATCAGACAATAAAGATATAAGAACTAAGACATAAAAGCTAATTGATTATAATAAAATATATACAAAAACCATAAAAATATAATAATATTCAAATTATGAATAAAAAAAATAATATGGAAAGGATGCATAAAAATAAATCACAAATAAACAAAAAAGCATAATATAAACTGCAATAATATAGATAAAAACAATATAAATGACAATATAAATAACTATAAACACCAAGAGCAGCGTATTCAAGAACAGAATCAAGAGCAAAATATTGATGAAAAAGAAAAAAAGTTCAAAAAGCAACATGCCCAGCACAAAAATTATGCATATGGCAGAAGACAAATCCACTGCCTTTGAGATTAGAAGGGAAATATTCCATGTATGCCTGGGACTGGCACTTTTAATCTTGCTCTACTTTGACATTATAGATGCATGGCTCATCTTCCTGGCAATAATAGTGGGAGGGCTTTTATCAATCATCAGCAGGGCAGTTAAGATTCCTGTGCTTTGCTGGTTTTTGAAGACATTTGAGAGGAAGGAGCAGCTCAAAAAGTTTCCTGGCAGAGGAGCAATTGCTTTCCTTATAGGTGTGCTGTTGGCAATAAAGCTCTTTGAGCCCAATATCGCATTTGCTGCAATAATTATTCTCACTATTGGAGATCCAATCTCGCACTTTGTCGGAAAGAACTTTGGAAGGATAAAGAATCCATTTAACGGTGTAAGAAGGGTTGAGGGCAATATTGCAGGAGCGCTCTTGGGAGGGCTTGCAGCATCATTCTTCGTGCCGTTCTTCTATGCCTTGGCAGCTGCCTTGGCAGCGCTCTTTTTTGAGAGCATAGAGATAAGGATGAATGAAAGGTTAATAGATGACAACATTATAATTCCGCTGATAGCAGGCACTGTTCTGCTACTTCTTTACGCCTATCTGCCCTATGCTGCTGCATTTGCATAGACATGCAGAATAAAGATAAATAATTAATAAATTCTAATTTAACTGATAAAAAATAATAATAAATCCACAATAAGATAATAATAATTCATTAAATAAGAATATATAATCAATCAAAAATAATATAGAAAAAATCAAGCAAGCACGACATAATTATAATCAATCAAAGATAAAAAAATAATTATAATAATTCAGAACAAAATAATAATTAATTAGAATAATAAAAAAAATAGTTATGTTTTGTTAGCGGGTGACATTAAAAGATATTTATTTTCATTTCATAGCAAAAAAATTGAAAAACTATTTTTCTATAGCACAATTTCATAGCACAAATCAATTTTTAAGATAAAAATTTTGATAAAAAAGAATTTAAATCCGATTAAACCAAAGAATCTCTAAACCAGATGTGCTTTAAACCAAATATACCTTATTTTGAAATAAAACAATCTGCGCAGAAAGCTCTTTTCTGCCTTTCTTTTGTGCTGCTTCAAGATACTGCTGCCTTATTCTCGGGTTTTGAATGTTTTGAATGTCAACTGCCTGGAAGGTTTCAGGATGCAGCACTTCAATTTTAGGAAATGTCTTTATTATCTGAGCATCTTTCTTCTCAAGCACAGAAATTTCTGAAATCTCAGACATCTTCAATGTCACTCTTTTGCCATTCTCCAAATTTTCTCCAATCAGGTTTTTGCCAGCATGCACAACCCTGACAATCTTATGTTCTGATGCCCCTTTTTGCTTTAGTGAAATGATGCTGTCTCTGGTAAACTGAGGCACTCTTATCAGCGCAGTAACCCTGTAAATATCCTTTCCTGACTTGCTCCTGCTGAATATCCTCTCATTTACCTTGACTTCTGCGCCGAATCTGCTGCCTGTCTTCCTTGCAAGATTCACAGCATAAGAGTTTGATGTCAAGTAAAAGTCAATGCCGTTTGCAGTTTTCATCTCTTTTGTAATAAAGACCCCTTTCTTATTATGCTCTTTTTCATATTTTCTTACGTATGCTAAAATCTCCTTGAAGGCAGTTTCTGACTCTGGTGTCTTTGCTTCAACCCTAAGCTGAACTATTGCCTCATAGTATTCTGTTTTCTTTATCGAGCAGCTGTCGCAAAGCCCGTACTTCAGCTCAATCGGAAGAACATATTCCTCAGAAAAACCTATCTTCTTAGCGCCCTTGCCTTTTGCCTTTGCGCTTATTTGCAGATGAAGCTCTCCAAAAACCTTTGTGCCGGCAGCAGGCTCATGCTTTGGAAGCACAATCTCATAATCAAAATCCACATTTCTGAATGCCTCATGGATTCTGAAGTTCTTTTCAAACATGCTTTTCAGAACAGACTCCTCATCAGCAGCAACCCATTTGCCTTCGCACAACACTTTGCTGCAAACAGGGCATTTCTTGATGGCCAGATTCTTGAAACTGTTGAGTATAGGATTTATTTTCTGATAGCACTCTCTGCACAGATGCTCAATCTCTGCCTCTCTTCCGCAAAGAATGCACCTTCTCTTTTCCATATCAGGCTCTTTAGGCATAAGCAGGTGGTAAGAAAGACTTATTATAAATTTATTGGTGCGGAAAAGAGAATTTTCAATGAATGAAAACTTCATGGAAAGTATCCGGTCACATCATAGAGAATATAAGAGGTTTGTTTGGAAATAAGCTCCTCTTCAACTGAATCACTATGAGCTATTCCTGCAATAAGCCCTGCCAGATTTTGATTTTTTACCTTCATCAGTTTGCTGAGATTATCAATCATTGCATGGCTCCTCAGCTCGCAAAGCAGTTTGTTCTTTTGAATAAGCGTTTTGAGGTTTTCTAAATTTTCATAATTGGCAGTTAATGAGAAGAATATGCTGTTATCAACTGCTTCAATGCCTTTTTCTTCAATGATTTTTTGTGCCTGCTCTGCCTTTGCGAAAATAGGAGCGAATTTGTGATTTAATTGCTTAATCTCATTTACAATAGGAAGTTGCAAATATATTAACGCAGTATCATCAACGCCGTGAAAATCCAAGTTCTGCTGCAAATAGCTTGCTATTATGGAGTAGTTCAGGACATTGTAATTTGTATCACTCTTTTTTTTTCCATCTTGAACATCTTTTTCAAGTTTCTTTAACAGATTTTTCCTGAGATCTTCAGGGTAGGCGTAAAAATTGTCAGATAAGCTATTAATTATGTTTACATTACCTCCTTCTATACCGTATAACTTTATGCCATGCGTCTGATACAGCATTATCACTGTGCTTGCTATGTCATGCTGGACTTTCTGACTGCCATGTTCGTCTCCAATAAAAACCACAAGATTACCGCTATTGTTATCGCTATTGAAGGATTTATGCTTTACAATCTTTCCAAAAGGGCAATTGTCCAAGCTTTTAACAATTTCCTCAATATCTGCTGCCATAAAAGGTGAAGAGAACAAGGAATGTATAAATATTTCTACTATTTAGTAGTTAATAATCTGCATAAATATGAATATTTATAACAAAAACTAAAAACACAAGGATAGCAAAAGAGATGCTGGCAGCAGCAAACAGCTGAAAAGCTGAAAAAAGAATTTTCAGTGTTTTTAACTGCATTTTTTAAAGAAAAAAAGCAGAAAATCTCATAAAACGCAAGTTTTAAATATATCTTAATAAACTTTTTAATGAGAATTAAAGTTGTAATCGTGATTATAATAAATTTGAGATAAAGGAGGCAAGCAAAATGGCTGGGTTTTTCTCAAAGATAAAGTCCAAGCTCAAAGGATTCAGCTCTGGAGATGAGGAATTGTTTGAAGAGGCAGAAAAGGAGTATGTGGAATTAGAAACAGCATCTGCAGCAGGCGGAGTGAAGATTGTGGTAAGGCCTTATGTTCTTGAAGATTTCGCTGACATAAAGGAAATACTGGATGCTCTGAGGGAAGGCAATACAATAGCGATGATTAACATAAAGCCCCTGAAAGAGAAGGACATGATAGAGCTGAAGAGAGCAGTCAACAAATTGAAGAAGACATGCGATGCGCTTGAAGGGGATATTGCGGGATTTGGGGATGATTACATAGTTGCAACTCCTAAATTTGCGCAGATATTCAGGACAAAGACAACAGCAAACATAACTGAAGAAGAAGTTTAGCATACAACCATTAATTCTTCTTGCTTTTCTTTTTACAACCATTAATTCTTCTTGCTTTTCTTTTTTATAATCCTAATTTTTTCTCTTCAATCGCTTCTCAAAGAGAGTTATGAAAAAGTTATGCAATAGAGGCGTGAAATACCGGTAGAAAATGGCAAAAATCAATACAAAAATAATATATGACTTTGAAGAGAACATTCTTTTCCTGTCAAAAGGCAGGAAAGTAAAGGCATCTATAGATATAGGTGACTTTATAATAGACATAGATATGCATAAATTTGTTTCAGGCATTGAAATACTAAACGCTTCTGAGAACTTGAACTTATCAAAAGAAAAATTAAGAGAATTACAAGAAGCGTCTATAAATGTTACATACAAACCAAATTATCTCTACATCTATTTGATTATGCGATTGAAAGAGAAAGAAAAAGAAATAACAATACCGCTGACAGTTGATTTGGGGCATGCCTCAATAAAAACAGAAAAGACAGTTTTCGCTGTTGCATAGGAAAATCTGCAGAAGTTTAGAAGCAATATGTAGAGAGACAGGAACTTAAAACCGAAATTTTTTCTGGCGAAGTTATGAATGTCTGCCGAGCATTCCATCATAAAATCTAGGGGCACAGTAATTTCTAAAAGCACAAGATTTATATATACCGCATATATATTTGTATATGTGATGTAACATGGTACAGGCTGTAATAAATATCGATGAAAGAACGAACAGGGTTTTGAATATTGTAAAAGCCAAATTCGGGCTCAAAGACAAATCCGAAGCAATTAATTTAGTGGTCATTGAGTATGAACAAACTTCTCTTGAGCCAGAATTGAGACCTGAATACAAAGTTAAATTAGGTGAGATTATCAAGGGGAGGCATCTCTCCAGAAGGGAATTTGAAAAAGAGGTAGAGTGATGTACAAAGACCTCTACAGTGAAGAAATCACTAAGAAACTGACCAAACTCAAGAAAAAAACCCTGTGCAATATTCAAAAGTCCGTAAGAAAATGGACTTTATTTTGGAAAATCCGAATCACAGTTATAAGTTCCTCCATCACAATATGAAAGGAATTCTAAGAGTGCATATCGGACATTTTGTTTTGGTATTTGTTATTGACCATCAAAAAAAGAGCGTCTCTTTTGAGGACTATGCTCATCACGATGACATCTATTCATAGGTTTTTAGGTTTTCTTATACACAATTTTAGAGGCACAAAATAAAATTTTAGGAAAGGTTTGGCCATCACAGCTTGATATAAAATATCAATCAATACTTTTTATATCAGTGCTTCTTTTATCATCTTTTAATCTTATTATCCTTTCATAAATATTATTTCATAATTTTCTTTCATGGCTTTTTCTCAGTATTTGTTTTCTTGATTTTATTTTTTCACATCTGTTTTTCATCAACCAATCGTGTTTCTATCAAGTTTTCACAAGAGAGCAAGGAGTTCAGGGATTCAAGGCAATTCCCAATCATGCTTTCACGACAGAAGGGCATTTTCCAAAAACCTTCCTGAAAAAACAGGGTTTATTACTTCTATGCTATGTGACATTCTATTCGTCACAATAGTGTTACTATGTATCACAAAAATTTTTTCAGACGGGATTTTGCCCTGCATTTTTTCGTATTCAACAGGTAGCGAACAGAATTTCGTTTCAAATTAGTGAAGAACGATATTTTCTGTGATGCATCCTATATTTGTCTCTTCATAAATTCTTATAAAGGAGTTAGTAGTATTAGTTTCATAAACATTCATTTGCTATACAATAATGATAAAAATAAGTTTTGCTAAATGAATAGTTAACAATCGGGGGTGTGGGACATTTCAGTATTTGAAAAGAAGTCTTCATTGAATTTGCGCGTCCCTGGAGTTTCTGTTGATTGCAAAGAGTCATATTCATGGTTCCTCATTTCAATATACTAGAGAGGTTC
>Ga0172363_10001074_pt1 | contig 21766 bp, 15 predicted proteins | sample LakKivs2_kivu2a2_FD_114541 | JGI IMG/M metagenome (GOLD analysis project Ga0172363, IMG submission 114541) | Sediment microbial communities from Lake Kivu, Rwanda - Sediment s2_kivu2a2 | ecosystem: Environmental > Aquatic > Freshwater > Lake > Sediment | place: Rwanda: Western Province, Lake... | reverse complement strand
ACCCATTTGATTCATTTGATTCATATTACCCATTTGATTCATATTACCCATTTGATTCATATTACCTTGTTGGTTCATTTGGTTCATTTGGTTCATTTGGTTCATTTGGTTCATTTGGTTCATTTGATAAGGAGATTTAGTAGGATCAAAATTAGGATTTTTAGGAATAGTTACTTGATTATTTCTTTCTGCCTGCATCATTTTAAGTCTAGCTTCAGGATTTGTATTATCATTAAAATTATTTCCTCCTGCCATTCCTCCCATTCCTCCCATTCCTCCCATTTGATTACTTCCACCCATCATAACTCCATTTGGTTGTGAATAACTTTCATTCAAAGAACCAGGACCATTAAAATTAGAAGCCCCTCCATAAGCAGCATTAAAATCATTCCCCATATCATCACCACCAGCAGTAAATGAATAATCAACACCTGGATTCATTTGACCTTGTCCATAACCCATTTGACCTTCACCAGTTTGATAATTTTGTCCTCCCATTTGTCCACCTTGATTATTTCCCATTTGTTGTTGGATTTGTTGGATTTGTTGAGAGAATTGTTGTAAAAGTTGTGGATTCATTTGTCCTGATTGTTGCATTTGCATCATTTGTTGTTGAATTTGTTGTAATTGCATTTGTAACTGAGGATTTCCACCCATTTGATTATTACCCATCATACCACCCATTTGTCCACCCATTTGTCCACCCATTTGACCCATTTGACCCATTCCATTATTAGCATTTAATGGTTGTCCACTTGGATCTAAATTTAACCATTTGGCAACTCTTGGATCAATTTGACCTGGTCCTTGGGATTGACCCATAGGAGGGATACCAAAATAATTATTTGGCATTTGACCACCCATCATTCCACCCATTTGACCCATTTGACCTCCCATCATACCACCCATTTGTCCCATTTGACCCATTTGACCCATTTGTCCCATTTGACCACCCATTTGTCCCATTTGACCACCCATCATTCCACCCATTTGATTATTACCCATCATTCCTCCCATATTAGTTGGTCCACCATATTCTACTCTTAAAGCATTAATTCTTCTTTCAATTTCATCTGCATAATTTTTTTTACCATTAGCCATATTATCATTTCCATTTCCATTATATCTTCCATCCATTGTTTCCATTTCTAATGGCATACCATATTCTCCAGTGGCAGTAATAAATGGTCCAGCAGCATTATCAATAGAACTAAATGAAGCATAACCACCAGCATCAGCATACGAACCAAATTCTTTAGAAGGATTAGCTTTTTGTTGTGGATGAGAAGGATTTTTCATTCTTCCCATAATTTCATCCGGTCTTAAAAATGAATTATCATTAATTCCTGCCAGTCCATATTGACCATTAGGTTGAGATTTATTTGAAGGAGAACTTCCTGGTCTATTGGGATTTTTATTAGCTGAACTGGATGATGTAGAACCAGATTGAGATTTTCTCATATCAAAATTTTTCATACAATCTTTTAAACTTTTATTATTCATTTTTACAATATATTCTTTTGCTCCTATATTATTTGGTTTTTGATTACCAAATTTGTCAAAAGTATTTTTCATTTGGTTTGAAATAATTTTTTTGCATTTCATAACAACATCTTTATTAAGTTCATTTTGACCTAATTCTAAATTTAATATAAGTTGTTTGGTTAAATCACCAACATTTTTTTCTGAAAAAAAATATTCTTCCATAATTAATTATATTTATAAATATTAATATAATATTATCTTATTTTTAATTTAATTAAACTCAATTATTAATTTTGTTTATATTTAATAAAAATTTTATTATTATAAAAAATTATATTTTATTATTATCATTTAGATTAACAATTTGTATGAATACAGGGATTTTTTTATCATTATGAATATCATATCTATCAAACTTAAAAAATCCTTTTCTTTCCAATTGAATTGGTTGGTCTAATATATCCAATACATATTTTTGAATAAAACCATTATAACTTTTAATAGAATTTTTATCAAAAATTCCATTTGGTGCCAATTCTGTAAAAGTTTCAAATTTAGCTTCAATTGCATCCTCGAAACTAATCCAATGGATACATCCTTTAATTTTTTTTATATTGATATTAGAAACATTTGTTTTTTTAATTTTAATAACACAATTATTTAATTCAGAAAAATTATCAAGTTCAGAAAAATTATCAAGTTCAAAAAAATCATCGTTATAATATCTTAATCTTACTTTATTATTTGGCATAAACCTATAATAATCTTTTATATATATAGGAGAATAATCTTCTTTTTCAATATAAATATTGTTTGTTAAATATATTTGATGTGAACCTAAATTTTTATTAGTTGGATGATTTGGATGAGTTAATTTAATATGATTATCCAAATCATTTATATTTACTTGAACTGGATCTAAAATTCCAAAAACTCTAATTGCTTTATTATCATATTCATTCCTCAACAAATGATTAATAAATTTAGTGCTTATAACAGTTTCTTTTTTGTCCAATCCAGTACATTCAACAATTTGTTTAATTAAATTTGGAGTAAAACCTCTTTTTCTTAGACCTTTAATTGTTAATAATCTTGGGTCATAATAACCATTAACATTTCCTTCTAAAATTAATTTATTAATGTTTCTTTTTGACAATATATTATTTTCAACAGATAATTTACCATATTCAATTTCTTCAACTTGACTTAAATTAATATTTAATTGTCTAAGTATATTTGGAGTCCAATAATATAAATCTCTCCTAATAAAAAATTCATCAGTACAATATGAATGTGTTATTCCTTCAATCGCATCTATTATTCCATGGGAATAATCATAAGAAGGATAAATACACCAATCTTTATGTGTTTTATGATGTGGTATAAAACTAATTCTATATGCAATTGGATCTCTTAAAACATGGTTAAGATTTTGCATATCAATTTTTAATCTTAAAACACATTCTGATTTGGAATAAAATCCAGATTTCATATTTTCAAATTCTTTCAAGTTCCAATCAACACATTTAGTTCTATATTCATTTTCAATTCCCTTATGTCTTTGTTCTCTCATAATTTCAATTGGAGTAAAATCAACATATGCATAATTATTTTTAATTAATAAAATAGCATATTCATACAATTTAGTAAAATAATCTGATGTCCAAGTAATATTTCCAGGTTCAAACCCTAACCATTTTATATCATCAATAATATTATCAACAAATTCTTTTTTCTCAGCATCTGGATTTGTATCATCAAATCTTAAATGACAATCATTACCCTCAGCCCAATTTATAAATATAGATTTACAATGACCCAAATGTAAAAATCCATTTGGTTCTGGAGGAAATCGTGTGGTTTTTTTCATAATTAATAAATTATTTTTAATTTAATATTTTTAATAAAAATCAATTTTTTCAAATATAAAAAGATAATATAATAATATAATATATTAATATCTAATGAATAATCAATTTAATAAAAATACAAATTCAAATCCTAATTACCAAATATCAGGTATTGAACCTAATTATAGTTATAGAGGAAAACAAAATTTACCATTTGATCAAAGTTCAATTTCAACATCAGGATATTCAAATGAAAAAGATTTGGCAAAAGCAGTAGAACAACAACAACAATTTGTAAACAATTATAATAATTATAAACCATTAAGTACATTTGACAATATAGAAACTAATTCTGCTCACTTGGAAAATTTAAGAAATTTTTCACAATTTGGTATAGAAAAAGGATTTGAATCAAATAAACCGATAATGTTTATGCCAGACACTAAAAATAAACACGATACTCTTTATGATAATTTAAATGATAATTTACTTAAAGAATCTTTAAAAGAATATAGATTAAACATAGATTCGATAGATAGAGATGTTAGAATTTATCCAGACCCATTTAATTATATTATAACATTGGGACCTGTAACAAATTCAGGAATAGCTGATACTGTATCTAAATCATCACTTAAACAAGATTTAAGAACAGAATTAAAAAATCAAAAAAAAAAAAATTTAAATATACAAAAAAATTATTTAGAACAAGAAGAAAAAAGATTAAAAGATTTAGAAAATAATTATATGATTCAAGAACCAAATCCTAATGATCTCAATATATTTGAAAATCCAAATGCAATAAAAGAATATATAGTTAATTTGGAAAGATCTTTTAATCCATATATCATAAGAGATTTCAAAAATATTAATTATATTAAATTGGATTGTGTTGTAATACCAAAATACACATCAATATGTATAAATGAAAATTGGGATTTTTGTAGAAAATCTCATCATAAAAAAAGTTTTTTTAAAGATGAATATGATAGAATTAAAGATTATATAATTTTAAATGATAGATACATACCAAATGATAAAGATACATATAATCCATTGGGAGATAGATTTGTTCAAATCTATATTAAAGAACTACAAAGTACAAGAAATTTTGGCACAAATCCGACAACAGATAAATCATTTATATTAATTTTTGATAAAATACTTGGGGCCTTATATCTTAAATTAGTCCCATATTCAGCTACAAAAATATACAAAGAATCATTATTAGGTAATTTAACTAAATTATCAATTCAATTTTATAATTCTTGGGGAGAACCTCTTAAAATCAATACTGAAGGTATTGATTATGAAATAAATCAAATATCAAATACTAATTTAATTGAACCAGAAAATTATAATATTATTGAATATGTAAATAAAGTAACTAATATAAAAAAATTAAAATCAATAATAAAATATTTTAATGAAATAATAAAATGTTTTATAATGATTAATTCAGATATTAACCAAATAATACCCTTTTATACCCAAACAGAATATAATTATGAAGAAAATAAAATGAATGTACATAAAGATTGTTTAGATTATAAAGATATTTTAGTAAATAAAAAAATCTTTAATGTAAAAAATATTTATTCAGAATTTGATGATTTTGTTAATCAAACAGGTTTTATAGAACAAATTAAAATTTCTTTAGTTAATTCTAGAAAAATTAAATTAAATATTGATGAATATATAAATAACGTTGTATGGTTTGATTTTGATGAAACACAAATAGATAAAATAATATCCAATATTAAGGCTTTTGACTATAATTATAAAAGCTTTGGTTTTACAATTCTTGATACATTGAAAAAGGAAATTATAAATTTACCAACAAATAAAAATTTTCAAAATTTTTTAACATTTTTATTAGGAATTTGGGAAGATGAACTTAATACTAAAATTGATTATTATACCTAAATGATAAATTAAATAAGGTTAAAGTTTTATGATATGTTCCATAGGAACTTCACTTAAAATATTGGTATTTATAGTTTGATTAATAACTTGATTAATGTCTAATGGTTTTGATAAATTTGATGTATTAATTTGATTATTACAAGATTGAGATTGAGATAGTGATGCTGATAATTGTTCAGGATTTGCTACTATATTTGAATCAATTTTACCTGTAATAATATTTTCAATTCCTTTCACAATATTATTATTTTTATTTTCAGTTTTATTAGATTGGGAGATACCAGAACTACCAATAATTTTATTTATACTATTTAATGCCAAAGTTAATTTTTCATTTTTATTTGAACAATCAACAATCATATGTACATTTTTTTCTTTTTCAGTAACTTCTGATTCTTTTTGTAAAATATATTCTAATCTTGCCCTTTCAAAATTAATCATACGTGAACTTAAACAATAATAAGAATATAGTGTAATTAATAATAGTAAAATTAATATAATTATAATTGTAATTTTTATCATTTTAATTATAATTATATTTAAGATAAAAAATAATTCAGTAAATTAATAATTTATATCAAATTTTCATATAAATATTAATATTTAATAGTTGGTATATTAATAATTTCAATTCTATATGTTTCTTTATCTAATTTTTCTGGTATTCCATCTAAATTAAATTTAACTCTTCCCATTGGATAATTAAGGTCAAAATCATAAACAACACCAGTTTCGGGATTATACCAATAGTATTGAATATCTTTATCATTTGATTCAATAACTCCTCTAATTTTAATAACTTTAACTTTAACAGTTATAGAATTAACACTATTAGAACCATTTGATATTTTCATGTCTTCAATAATATCTTCTTTATATGCAGGACCAATATTTTTGTCAAATAATGAAATTTCATTAAATTGAAAACATCTGTATTTGGTACCCATCATATTATGTGCCTTGAATAATTCACAATCAATAGCAACTTCCTTTACAGAATCTAAAAAGTTTGCAATTAAATTATTTTTTCCACTAGCCAATTCTTGAATTTCAAAATCAATAGTTTTTAATTCATTTGGGTCATCAATTATTTTTTTTTCTTTTCTTGATGTTTGTCCTTCAATAATTTCAATAACTTTTACATTATGTTTAACAGAACGATATCTATAAATATCAACATGTCTTTCTTTAATTGGTAAATATTTATGTGAACATTGACGAATTGCTCTTCCTATCATTTGAATCATTCTAACTTCATGCCAATATGGTTCCATCAAATGAACTTGACGTATTGATTCTAAACTAATACCTTCAGCACCTGCAGGTGAAAACATAACTATTTTAATTAACTTTCCATAAGCATTATCTTTATCAGTTTCTAATTTAATAGTTTCTTTTCTAACTTCTCTACTAACACTACCATGAAATTCACCATATCTAAAATATTCTTTTGAATTAGGGTTTTTAAATGAGTCATATCCAAAGTATTTTAAATAAACCTTTAATAAATCTAAACCTTCCATTAATAAATAATTTGAATAAATTAAAACTGGTCCAGGACTTTTTGATACATAAAATATAATATTTAAATATTTTGCAGAACATTCATACATTTTTTTTATTAATTCAGATTTAGATTTTTCATTTTCCCAATATTCTTCCCAAGTTTCATATTTTTTAAAATTTTCAACATCTGACATAATGTTAATTTTTGAATTAGATTCCTTTTTGTATATTTGTTCAAGATATTCATCAAATGTATCTCTAAATTTATCTAACATTTTAAAATATCCAATTGATTGTGAGGATAATGTTTTTTTAATCAATTCAACATCTTTAGTTTTCATAAGCATTTCCATTTCTTTTTCTCCAATTTTAAATTTAGATGGTCTTGGTCTTGTTTCACCTGTAACAACTTGATCAATTGGGGGAAACACAAAATTAGATGCTTGTCTCACATAAGTAGCATATGTTTCAGATTGGGCAGATTTTTTAAATGATGCTTTTTTGGCCATCTTTGCTTCAATTTCTTCATAATATTCATATAATTCTGTTTGGTATTGTGACATTTTAACATCAATATAGTGTGTTGATTGTGTTGCATATAAATCAGGAGTTGCACCAATATAATAAGATACCAATCCCATTATTCTTCTTTGAAACATATTTTTTGTTTGGGGATTAATAGTTGGGATAGCACCTGAATTAACATAAATATTATCAAATAATGCTTCAGATTTTGGAAAAATACCTGGTCTTAATAAATTAAACATTAAACCTAATTCAAAAGGTTTATTTATTGCTGGTGTACCAGATAATAATATAACTCTGGTAGATGGATTTTCTTTTTTATCTTGAATAATATAATCATAAATATTAACTGCTCTTTTACCTTTTTTAGATGATAAATTTGAATAAACATTACGAATAAAATTATGTGCTTCTTCAATTATATAAAGATTTTTTAATTTTGAATCTGATTGTTTAACAATATCAAAAAATTCTCTATCTGCATATGGGGAATCGTAGTGAATCCATTTTATATTAGAATATCTATGAGCATAATCTTGTTGACCTAACCATTTTTTTAAGTCAGTTTCCCAAGGATTATCGTGTAATGATGCTTTGATTATAAGATATACATTCCAACCAGAAGTGGCATTATACAAAACATTATAAATATTAATAGCGGTAGCAGATTTACCAGAACCTAAACCATGATATAAAAGAATATCATGATAAGGTGATTTATAATCTAGATATGAACCAATAAATTCTTGATATTTTCTTAATTCTAATTTAGTTTTAATTTGACAAGGATCCTCATCATCTTTTCTAATTATATCGGGTAATTTATATTTGGCAAAATTTTTTAATATCCAAACAGGAAATATTCTACCGTTTATTTTGAAATTTGGATAGGCATTTTTTTCTTTATAATCGTCATTCATTTATAATATGATTTATATAAATTATTATAGAAAAATAAATTCATTTAATATTTTTATAATATTTTTTTAAAAAAATTGATATTAATACATAAAATTATGATTGATTATACATTTTTTAATAAAAAATATTTGATAAGAATGTTTGATAAAATAATAGAAATTAACAATAAATTTAATTCAAAATATATATCAGATAATAAATATTCAAATATCATTTTACAGATATATAATTCGGAAAATATTTCGATTGATGAATTTGACCAATCAGACCCAATTATTTTAAACATAATAGCAAATTATTATTCACATATAAAAGAAAATAAAAAAGAATCAATAAAATATTTACTAGAAGCAATTAAAAAAAATCATATTGATAGTATTTTAGATTTGGCAGAACTTTATAAAACTACAAAAGATTATGAACTTGAAAAAAAATGTTTATTTGATGGATTAGAAAAAAATAAAGAAAATACAAATATACTTAGAAAAATTGCCGAATATTATTTAGAAATTGAAAAAGATAAAGCTCAAACAGAATTGTACTATTTGATGATATTAGATATTTGTACAAAAACAAACACTATTAATCCTGAAATTTTATATGATATAGGAGATTTTTATTATTATGATTTAGATCAAGAAGATACCGGAATTAAGTATTTTGAAATGTCTTGTGAATATGATGATATTGAAATATTATTAAAAGTCGCGTCTTCTTACTGGATTGGACCAGGAAAAAAAAAAAAATATTTACTTAAAGCTGCTGAATTAAATTCTGCAGAAGCAATGTATAAATTGGGATGCTTTTATTGTCCGTTTAAAGAAGATGAAGATAGAGGTTATTTTTTATTAAGAAGACAAGAAAATAATCCATCAGCAATGGAAAGTTTTTGGAATATGGCTATTTATAAAGGATATACAAAAGCATATTTATCTTTCGCAAAATATTATCAAAAAATAGATGATATTAATAAATTTTTATTTTATTGTGATAAAGCGATTGAATTTAAGCATTATGATATTTATTTGGAATTGATAGAATATTATAATTCTATAAAAAATTATGATAAAATGTTAGAAATTTGTAACAAAGGCATAGAACTTAATATTTGTGATATAAATATAATCTATATAAAATTACTTGCTTATTATAAAAATATTAATGATATTGAAAATTTTAAATTGTATTTTGAAAAATTAAGCAATAAACAAAATATTCATTTATATTCATCTTATAAATTTTTTATTAAAATATTTTTTAATTTTGTAAAAGATGATTGTGAATATGTAAAGAATATTTTTAAAAATTATGTTAAAAATACTAGTTTTATTGAAACAAGAACTTTTTATGATTTCGTTAATGATATAAAAGGAATTAAAAATGATCTTGAATTAATAAAAATATGTTTACTAGATGCTATTAATAATAATGATAATATATTAAATTTAGAAACATATTTATTGGTACTTGTTAAAATATTTAAAAAACAGAATGATTTTGATAGTGCGATTAATTTAATATTAAAACATAATGATTATTCAAATGATAATTTAATTGAACAAATATGTTTACTTTATACACAAAAACAAGATTTTGCAAATATGGAAATATTTTTGAAAAATGGAATTGAACAACATAATAATACAAAATGTATAAAGGAATATGCAAAATATTTAATAAAAATAAAAAATTATGATTTAGCTAAGAAATATTTGTTAGAATCTATCGAAAAATATCATGATTTAGAATCGATGTATTTGCTAGGAATATATTGGATAGAAGTAGAAAATGACTATGTAAATATGAATAAATATTTTAAACTTGGTGATGATAAAACAGATAATTATGATAGAAATAGAAAAGGATATACAAAAATAAAAGAAAAATCCCTTGGTAAAATTAAAACATTAAATATTTCTAATTCAAAAATTGAGGGTGTTTTAGATTTGGAATATTTTAATAATTTAATTGAGTTAGATTGTTCAAATAATTCAATTACTGAAATCATAAATATTCCTTCCAAATTAAAAAGTTTAAATTGTTCGAATAACCAAATAACAAATTTAGATGTTTTGGACAATTGTAAAAAAATGGAAAAACTTAACTGTACAAAAAATAAAATAAAAAGTATAATTTATCCATTTGATTCTAGACCGAATAAATATCCTTCTAATCTTAAGAATATTAAATTTAAATCAATAGGTAAATTTAATTTAGATAATTTACCAGATAAAATAAAAAATGTAGAATTTTTAATTAAAGAAAATAAAAAAAGATTAGGTAAAAAAAAAATAAATAAAAAAAGCATAAAAAGAGCATACAAATCAGATGATTCAGACAATTCATCTGATTCGAATAATCCTGATGAATCTAAAAATTCAGATAATGTTAATATATTAAATGATAGTTCAGACTCTGATTCCGATTTAGAATCAGATAATTTTCAACCAAATAATAATGATATTGATAAAGATGAACGGATTGAAATAGATAATGAGATATTTGATTATTATAAAGATAATTTGGAATTTGAAAGAAAGAAAAATTTAATTTTTGTCAAAGAATTAAATGATTTAGGAAAATTAAGACGTATGATTAAAAATTTTGAATCATATACTAAAAGTAAAAAACCAAAAAGAAACTTAATAAAAATGCTTAAAAAGTCTAAGAAAATATGTATTTCTGATGAAGAATCCGATAAATCTAATGATGAATCAAATAGTAGTTCTAGTTCAGAATCTGAACCATATTCCGAATCAGATTCTGATGATTCAACATATAATGATATATTATCCGATTTAAGTTTTATACTTATTGATTATAATAATTCTTATTCTCAAATATTAATTAGAAATCATCGTGATAGATTTATTTTAGTTCAAAATTATGTAGGACTAACAAATCTACTATCTATTTTAGATGTAAAAGAATTATTTATAGATTGTTGTGATTTAAAAAAAACAATAATATCAGAATTTCCATCCAGTTTAGAATCATTGGTGTTTAGCAATAAATTACAAAGTCAAATTGATTGGTCAAATGAAAAACTAAAATATATCAAAAAAATTAAATTCAGTAACAAATACAATAAAAATTTAAATAATTTACCCCCAAAACTAGAAACTTTAATTTTAGGTGATGAGTTTGATTCAGAAATAAATAAATTACCTAAATCTTTAAGGTATTTATATTTAGGTGATAAATTTAATAAAAAAATAATATTACCAAAAGAATTAGGATGTATTAGATTACCAAATACATTAGATATTATAGACATTTTATTTTATGGAGTTAAAAATATTTGCTATGATAAAACTACATATAATATAATTTATTTTAATGATGATTATGAAAATTATGATTTGGAAAATTTTGATAATAAAGATAATATTCTTTTTTACATTAAAAGTAACGAAGATGTTGAAAAATTTAAAAATATTATTAAAACTAATAAAAAAATTATAAAATCAAATAAAAAATCCAATGGTATTTTTCAAAGTTATTTGGACAATAATGATTTTATTAAAATTATTAATTTAGAATATAAAAATGATTATTTTAAATTAGAATTTTTAATAAATTCAGAATCAAATTATCGTGAAAAAAAATATTTAATATCTCATATTGACATAAAAAAAATATTGGAAAAAATAAACATTAAAAGTATTATTATTGATGATGATTACTCTGATAAAATTAATTTTTTACCTAAAAATTTAGAGTATTTGGATTTGGGTTATAATTTTAATGGAGAGATAATTGGATTTCCAAAAAAATTAATATATTTAAAACTGAGTAATAATTCTGATATAAATATAGAAGAATTACCAGATACGATTGAATATATTTTATTGGGTTTAGGTTATAAAAATCAAATTAATAAATTACCAAATAATCTTAAACACATTTGGACAAACAGAACAAATATACAAATAGAAAAAATAAATTCATTAAATTTAAAATCAATATTTTTCCCAGTTTATAATGTCAAAAATAGTGAAAAATTAGATAATTTGATTGGGGATAATTCAGATGATTTGGAAGTAATAAAATATATAGAAATTCCAATAGACATAAAAAAATTAAATTATACTTTTAATTATGAGTTTACACCCTTGAAGATTTAAAATGCCGATTTTATTATTATTTAAAAATTTATTTATATATATTATAATAATGTCTAAACATAATTATAAAAAATTATATGAAGAAGCTATTTTTGATAAAATTAATCTTGAAAAACTAATTGAAAAAAATAATATTGAATTTGAAAATATTAAAAAAAATATTGATTTTAATAATATTAATTATAAAGAACTATATGACAAATTATTAATTGAATATAATGAAATTAAAGATAAATTAAAAAAATATACATCTCCTGAAAGAAATAAAAAGTATTATGAAAAAAATAAAGAAAAAATTATAGAAAAGGTTAGAGCTACTCAAAAAAAAGTATCTTCCGAAAAAATTAAAGAATATAATAAAAAATCATATCAAAATAGAAAATTAAAAAAACAATTAGAAGAACAAAATAATGTTATTCAAGAAAATGAAAATATTAAAAATATATAGAATAAATTTTTATTACACATTAAAATAATATTTAATTTTTTAATGCGTTAATTAAATTAATTTAAAAATATAATATTATTATATATTATTATATGAAAACTAAAAAACCTCCTGATATAATTGGAGATTATTTCAAATGTACTAAACTGTCCTTAAAACATGTATTAAAAAATCCTGATATTAATTTAGGAAAAATTAATAAAGCTGTTATGACATGTAATAAAATTGTTATACATACATTATTATTTATAAAACTTTATTTATTGGATTATTTTGAAATAAATAATAAATTACCAAATATAAATAAAGAATTTGTTAATGCCTGTTTAAAAACAATGTGTACTGATGCTACTACTGGAGCACCACCAAGTGAAAAAACAATTAAATTGAAAGAAGAATTAAAAACATTTTACAATAAACATTATAAACCTTTAATTAAAGATGAAAATTTATCATATACTAATTTAAATACTGTTTTAGATTATTTATCTGATGATATTGTTACTATGTATGAAAATAATATTAAATTACATTTTATTGAATATGTTGAAAGGTATATTAATGTGATTTGGTATAAAAAAGAAACTTTAGAATTAATTAGAGAAGATTTAAAAGATAAATCTGATGAAGAAATAAAAAATAATTTAGTTAATTATTTTTGTAAAAAAGTTAGACATTTTAAAGAAGATATATTTAATATTAAGGATAAAAATTATAAATCTGATGTAAAATATCATAAATTAATTGAGGATACTAAAAAAATAATTTTACCAAATAAAGAAAAGTTTGATAAAGATAGTATTCATTATGATTTACAATCTAATACTCAAGATTATTTACCTTGTATGATTAGAATGATGAAAACAATTGAAGAAAAAGGATTAAAAATAAAAAATATTTTTCCTTTAAGAAGTGATATATGTGGTCATTTTATAAAGTTAGATACAGCAACTATCGTCCATTTATTATTTACAGAAAAACAAGGAATTAAAAGAAATTATACTAAGGATGGAAATTTGGTTAAATATGAAGATAAAATATGGGAATTTTTCTTTAGAACTGAAAGAAAATGTTTTAAGAAAACAGGTTATTCTTTTCATCACATGATATTAACTGATGGAGTCGGTTGCAATATTTTGTTTAAGAGAAATGATTTAGTGGGTAAAAGAGTTCCAAATAATAAATATACAATACCTGAAGAATATATTGATGAATTAACTGATTATACCGAATTAAAAAATAAAAATATTGTATCAGTGGATGTCGGAAAGAGTGATTTATTATATTGTGTTAATGGAGACAATAAAGATGCAGATGAATTTAGATATACTCAAAATAGTAGAAGAAAAGAATGTAAAATTAAAAAATACCAAAAGATAATTTTAAAATTTAAAGAGGAAAAAATAGAAGGTAAAACAATTATAGAATTAGAAACAAAATTATCAGTTTATAATAAGAAAACTTTAAATATTGAAAAGTTTAAGGAATATATTAAACATAAAATAGAATTAAATTCAAAATTATATAAATTTTATGAAAAATATATTTTTAGAAAGTTAAAATTAAATGGTTATATAAATAAGAAAAAACATGAACAAAAACTAATTAAGAATTTTAAAAGAATATTTGGAGAACCAGATAAAACTATTGTGCAATTTGGTGATTGGGGGCAAAAATCAAGTATGATATCATTTGGAAAGGAGCCGACTAAGGGGAAGGGATTTAGAAATTTATTTAGACAAAATGGTTATAAAGTTTATTTAGTTGATGAATTTAGAACAAGTTGTAGATGTTCCAAATGTGAAATTGGAGAATGTGAAAAATTTATGAAAAGGGAAAATCCAAAACCCTATAAATCAGGAGAAATTATCGTACATGGATTACTACGTTGTAAGAACTGTAAAACTATGTGGAACCGAGATGTAAATGGTGCAACAAATATTTATAAAATAGCCAAAAATGCTATTTTACAAAAACCAAGACCAAAATATTTATGTAGAGAAGGAAATAAAAAAGAAAAGAAAAATAAAAAGTCTACAAAAATAAAGATAAATAAAAGCACAAAAAACAAAAATTCAGTCACTGTTGACGCAGTTGTCTAAATCATAATTTACATGTTAACCTTAAGATTTAATTTGTTAAAAATCGGCATTTTAAATCTTCAAGGGTGTAAAATATATGGAACAAATGATCCAATCGAATCAATTAATAATGATGTCAAATTTTTAAGTTATTATGAAAATCCTAAATGTTATATGTGGAATGGATATAGTTATTGTGAACCAATTTATAACAAGTATAACAAAATAAAAAAATTACCATCTGAATTAATTGGAATATCAATTTATGGTAAATATTTATTGAGTATATTCAATGTTTATTTGATGGAAAAATTTAAATCTATTGATTATATTGATATACATTTCCAAAATGAATTTTATAAATATAAATTTGTAAAAAATAAATCATTATTTGTTATTCAAAATAATGATGATTTAGATTATATATTTAATAAAATCGATTTTGATAACGATAATCAAATCCCAATAGTTAATTTAGTTTCAAAAACATATTTTCAAATAATTTATAAAGATACATTATTATTATGCTATATTGATATAACAAGTGTTTTTACAAAATTAGATATAAAAAAAATAAAATTTGATCAAACATTTAACAAGTCTATTGATTATTTACCAGATTGTATAGAATATATTCAATTTGGATTTTTTGTTGGATGGACTAAATATAATAAAGAAGAAAGTGAATTTAATCAACCAATTAATAAATTACCACAATTATTAAAATCACTAATATTTACTGAATATAGTAAATTTAATAAACCGATTAATAATTTTCCTCCAAAGTTAGAAGTAATTGAATTTGGCACTTGTTATAATTGTCCATTAGTTAATCTTCCAGAAGGATTAAAGAAAATCAATTTTGGTTATGATTTTAATCAAAATATTGATGAACTTCCTGAATCAGTAGAAGAGCTTAATTTTAGGGAATATATAATTAGAGATCCAATGGATGGTAAATTTGATTCGTTTAAAAATCCAAAATTTAAGTTATCAAAAATTAAAAAAATACCTAAAAAAATAAAATCAATTAAATATGAAGATAAAGAACAATATACATCAAAAAATATTAAAAAATATTTTTCAAGTAATAATTGATGATATGTTTATTAAATTTTTTTTATGATAAATAAATTCATTTAATATTTTTATTATATATTTAATTATTATGGAAAAAACCATTACAAATAATTTTCTAAAAATAAAAAATCCACAATTACAAGAAAATACTTTTTTTAATTATGATGGGCCTATTAGTGAATTTGATTTTGAAAAAATGGTCCCAACCCAATTTAGTAATTATAAAAAAATTGAAGCATTATTAAATTTACAACAAATCTATTTTACTTCAATAAATATTGTTAAATGGAAACCAAAATGTAATCAAGATAATAGTTCCAGATGTAAATTTATTATTGAAACATCTAATCCAGATTTTCTTTGGTATAAATCAGAATCTGAAGCATATGGTTCTGGTAATAATCAAATTTATTATAAAAAACTTAAAATTAAAACAAGTTTATTTACATCTTGGAATCAAAATCAATTGGTTAATTTATTACAACAATAAAATTTAATTTATTAAAAAATTTCTTTTTAATAAATTATATAATGGATATTAAAGAATTAAACTTATCAATATTTTCATATAATGTATATTGGAAAATAATGAAATCAGATAATACAAGTCCCCTGATTAAAACTTTGGGTCAAACAAAATTATTAGAATTAAAATCAAATATTTTAAAAAATATTTCAAATACAAAAAATTATTTAAATCCTTTTGTATATTGTTTTCAAGAATCAGAATTTCCTTTGGATATAACAAACCTATTTGAAAAAACTCATTACAAATATCACATTGGATATTCTGAACCAGAACATATTTTAACAATTTGGCGAACAGATATTTTAAAAAAAAAAATTGTATTTGATGGTGAATTTGAATCAGGAAGACCATTTACTATAATTTTATTTAAGGATTTAAGATTTAAAAATTATTGGATTTTAATAAATATTCATGCAGGACATAATCCAAATACAGATTCAAGTATTTTTGAACCTATTCAAAAAATAATTGAATTGAATCAAGATAGTATTAGTGAATATAACATTGAACGAATTGTGATAGTAGGAGATTTTAATCGTAATATATCTAGTCAAATTCTTATTGAACCTACCAAATATAAATTAGAAATAAATTCAAAGAAATTTTATTTTTTTCAAATACCCAATTCGAACAAAACATGTTGTAGTATAAAAGGTTGGGGATATAAATTAAACTACGACCAATTAATTGATTCTTATTCTCAACCATTACTAACACATCAACTAAATAAAGAGTCGTGGTATATTTCAGAATCATCAGACCATTTGGCAATATTATCAATTATTAAAAATATTATCTAAAATAAACATATATAGAAATATTTTTAAGATGTCAAAATTATTTATAAAAACAATTATTCAACATGGGGGAGAATTATCAGATTCTGATAAAGTTGCTGTACTAAATATAATAGCAAAAAAAATAAATAAAAAAATGAAAATAATGGAATACAAATATGGAATTCAATTAAAACTTGAAAGATTACCTGAATCAAATAATGATTGTTTACCTAAAAAAATTGGTATACAAGGAATTGCTCAATTTAATGGACCATTCCAAGGTCAAATACCTTATTATACAAATGCTGAAATAACTATACCTTCTCCAACAATTTCTGCCATAACAACTGGTGTTCCATTAACTCCATATGGTCCTATTGTAGGGGTTCCAAGTTTGGCAATAAATCCTTTTGGTAACACAGATACATTAGAAGAAAGAATTAAAATTGCAAATGAAACTTTAGAAAAAATAATTAAACTTGGAGAAAAATTAGATACTGGAGTTAAAATTCCAGACTCTGACCCATTAAAAAAATGTTTTAATTATGTTGATTTAGAAGAACCTGATAATTTAATTGAAGAAATAGAAAAAATTCTAAGTAAAAAATAGAATATTTTTTGGTTATAAAAATTTTAATTTATTATTAGAATTTTATTTGTTATCAGTTGGAAATATAATTGGAAGTCCACCAGTATCTTTATTACCAATAATAACAATTTTAGAATTGGTAGATTTAGCAAGTTTTTCAGTAGCCTCAATTGCTTTCCATCCAATTAATTCTTTGCTAATACCTTTACTTACAATATCTTGAAAAGCCTTAATACCATTGGCTTCAATTGTTTTTCTATCAGCTTCCATTTTTTCTTTTTCAATATTAAAAACTAATTGTTTTTTCTCTCTTTCAATAATAAAGGTCATTTGTTCATTTTCTTGTTCAGATTTTAATTTATTCTCAATTGATCTTTGTAATTGATCAGGTAATTTTATTTTGTTAATCAGAATATCTGAAATAATGAATCCATTTTCTTTTAATAAAGTATTAATTTCCAAATCCATTTTCTTTTTAATTTCATTACGTGTTTTTTCATTGTATAAATCTTTTGCTTCATATGATGAAACAATATTTCTTAATCCAGATTCAATTAGAGGTTTAATGTATATAGATTCATAATTTGTTCTATATTTAAGATAAATATCTCGTGATTTATCTTCATCAATTTTATAAATTGCATTAGTTTGAACAGATAAAACAAGTCCTTCTTTTGTTGCAATGTCTGTTTCTACTGATAAATTAGATGTTAAAAGAGGAATTTTAACAAAATTTACAAATGGATTTTTTAAATGAATACCAGATGATAATTTATTATGTTTTATATCTCCAAATAAATTAGGATATCCAATATGATTTGGTGGTATAGTATCATAGCAATTTGTTAAAAATCCCAAACAAATACTTGTACCTCCTAAACCCAAAAATACTTTTTTACTAAATATATTATTAAGCATATCGTTATTTAAATAATTAAAAGTTTATTATATTATGTTAATTAATCAATTTTTTATCAATTTATTTATTTAATTTTATATAAGTAAATTATATCATGAATACGATATTCATATTAGTATTAATAATTATTTTAATTATTTTGATTATAAAAGAAAATTGGTTTGGTTATAAAAATTATTTAGAAAATGAAACAATTATAGCAAATATTGCAGAACCTTATTTTATTGAAGATAGTATAAGTCCATTTAATGTATCATTTACCTCAGATAAACCTAATCAAAATGGAGGATTGTCATATTTAAAAAAATATACTGATGAATTAAATAAAAAAATAATAAGAGAATATTATGTAATACGTAAAAATATTAAATTAAGTGAAGATACTGAAATTATTTTTGGTTCTGGAACAACGATGTTAATAGCTGCATTATATTATGCTTTACAAAAAAAGTTAAAAAAAAAAAATTACCTGTAATACAAATACCGTAATATTTTATAAATTACATGAAAAAATAACCTATATAGTAAAAGATGTTGAATGGACTAATAAAGACAATGATGCCGATTTGGCTGTGATTGTTTCTCCAAATAATCCATTAGGAATATTAACAAAACCATCTGATATAAAACAAGAATATATTTTATATGATATTGTTTATGATAAACCAATTTTTACAGGAAAACATAAAACTGTAAATGATGAATTATATATTGAATTCAATAAGAACGATAAAATATTTATATGTGATAGTTTTAGTAAATTAGGAATAGCTGGAGCAAGATTTGGTTTTTTATTAACAAGAGATAAAGAAATAGCAAATTATACGCGTGAATATATTGATATAATTTCAGTTCGTTATACAAATGTTGGTGCTGTAATGGGAAGAATGTTATATGAAAAATATATTAAAAATACCAATTGGGTTGATAAAAATATTAAAATAATACAAGATAGAATTATATATTTTAAAGAAAAAGCAAAAAAACATAATATTCATATTTTTAATGAAACGAATTTTGTTCCATTTATGTATACTGATAAAAGCGTAGATTGGTGGTTAAAAAATTTTAACGTGGAAACTAGAAAAGGAAGTGATTTTAATGATACTGATGATAATAGTAGATTTAATTTGATGATATCACAAGAAAATTAGAATGAATTTGTAAGAAGATTTAATTAAAAAACTTTTCAAATATTATATAAATATATTTTTATATAATAATAATACAATGTCACAAAGTCAATATTTTATTATAATAGATAATTATAAATTTAATATTATTGGAAAATCAATTAATGATAATGATCCAGAATATTCAAATTATTATCAATCTGCTACACATAATTTAACACAAATTGAAGATAGAAATAAATTAAGGATTGAATCTGAAGATTTGACAACTGGTAATAAAATATCCTATAGCTTATATACATCTGTTAGTGAAATGTTTTGTTGGAGATTATGTTTAGAAGTACCACATAAACCAGGAACTATAGATAAATTTGATAATTACATTCAAGCCACATTAATTGATTTAAGATTACAAAAATATATTTGGGATAATTTTGAATTATTTCCTTTTATAGAAAGAAGTGTTGATAATATAAAAAGTAATAAAATTAGTATATTTTCCTATAATAATAATAACTTAAATAAAAGAAATATTATAAAAAATAAAGAAAACATTGAAACATTAAAAATAATAGAACAAATACAAGATGCTATCAATGAATCAAAAAGTATAATAAATGAAAATTTAGAAAAAATAGAAATATTTGTTCAAGAACAAAGACAAAAAATAATTACAAATGGATATTATAATTATAGAGATATTTTAAGACTATCAACTCCAACACTTGAAAATATAATTGATTTTTATAATGAATTAATAATTTATTATAATAATCAAATAAATTATAATAATGAATTTATATGTGATAATGAAGAAAAAATTCAAATTAATAAAGACAAAAATGAAAGATATAAAGAACAATTAGAACAAATTAATCCAAATGGTATAATTAATTGTTATATTGGTGATAGAGAAAGTAAAAATTATATTGATAAGAGAATGGAAATTATTGAAAATTTAAATATCAAAAATTTTTATGATTTTTTTCAAATTGTTGATTTGTATAATAACCCAATTATAATACCGGATTTAATTATACCAAATCCAAAAAACAACTGGATTTTAAATATTGGTGGACAAAGAAATGCTTGGCTAACTGAAAATAAAATTGAATATTTAAATTACAATAAAAAATATGGTAATAAACATTTTTATGTCAGTATTTATGGAATTAAAATAAAAAAAAAACGTACAAATAAAATTATTGTGGCTCAAATCATTGATTTTACAGCGAGGTCAATTTAAAATGAGACAATCTTAGAGCAAAAAATATTTTGAAACTCTGTGTCTTCTAATTTGAACAGCACTATAAAAATTTGGGTTCACCCATCAAGAATTAGCAATTGTTAATTAAAGTTTTACATGGGGATGAATTTGTTTTGGTGTCTAACTCTTTACGAGTATAGGCTTCTGGTCTTAAACCAATTTTTTTTATGTGTTCAACTATGTACAACATATTTTGAACCGCATTTTTGTCTCTATTATGAATAATAGTACATAAAGGTATTTGGTTTAATTCTCCTTCTGGATTGGAAACTATATGTTTCAATAAACCATTTACTAATACTTTCTTATTCTTTTTTTTGTCTTTGGGTTTGTTTGATGCTCTTGTTAAAAATTTATCTAATTCATGATGACAACAATTACATAGTTTAGAAGTTCTAAATTCATTAATCAAAAATACTTTATAACCAGCATTTTTAAATATTCTTCTGAACTTTTTACAAATACTTGGTTCTAAACCTTTCATATTATGACTTCCTTTATCGTGGTCTCCAAATACTATAATTACTTTATCAGGTGTTCCGAATTTATTCTTAAAATTTTCAACCATATTAGCCTCTGATTTTTGCATATTTATAAATTT
>Ga0172363_10001073_pt1 | contig 21769 bp, 18 predicted proteins | sample LakKivs2_kivu2a2_FD_114541 | JGI IMG/M metagenome (GOLD analysis project Ga0172363, IMG submission 114541) | Sediment microbial communities from Lake Kivu, Rwanda - Sediment s2_kivu2a2 | ecosystem: Environmental > Aquatic > Freshwater > Lake > Sediment | place: Rwanda: Western Province, Lake... | reverse complement strand
TTGTGGCGGAGATTAACGGCGTAAAATATTTTAACGATACGACGGCAACGATGCCCGAAGCGACAATCGCCGCGATTAAAACATTTAAAGAAAATTATCCTAAAGCTCGTTTGATTTTAATCGCCGGCGGGCAAAATAAAAATTTAAATTACAAGGAATTGGCCGGAGTTATAATCAAGAATATCCAAGAATTTGTTTTGTTGCCGGGCACGGCGTCGGATTTGATAAAAAAAGAAATGGAGCCGCGTAATTCAAAAATAAACATTTCTTTGGTAAAATCAATGGCAGCCGCGGTCAGACAAGCCGCCGCGGCGGCCAAACCCGGCGATATAGTCTTGTTTTCTCCGGGTGCGGCGAGTTTTAATCTTTTTAAAAACGAATTTGATAGGGGAGAACAATTTATCAAAGCCGTAAAAGATTTAAAGTATGGAGAACAAAAAATCCTGCCATCCTGATTATGTTTTGCTGGGTGTTGTGGTATTTTTGTTGATTTGCGGCATTTTTATTTTGGCCAGTGTTTCTGCCGTTTTTTCTCAGGAAAATTTTGGGAACTCCACCCATTATTTGTATCACCAATTATTGTGGGGGATATTGCCCGGAATCGGTCTGGGGTTTATTGCTTATAAAGTTAACTTATCTTTGTTTAAAAAAACAAGCCTATTGTGGCTCATCGTCAGCTTATTGCTGGCATTTTTGGTTTTTATCCCGCAGCTGCGCATAGCTGCGGGCGGAGCCACCCGATGGCTTAATTTGGGATTTTTCAGCCTGCAGCCGTCTGAAATATTAAAGCTTGCTTTCATAATTTATCTTTCGGCCTGGCTTGCCAGCCGCGCTGAAAAAAAGAAAAAAACTTGGCGGGATACCTTTGTTCCCTTTTTGGCTGTGATAGCGATTATTGTGGCTATTTTTATTTTTCAATCCGACCTTAGCACTTTGATTGTGATTTTATCGGTCGCCGGGTTAATATATTTTGCCGCCAATACTCCTGTCTGGCATACCGCTTTATTTTTTTTGGGCGGAATCGCTTCGGCTCTCCTTCTCGTAAAATTGGAGCCGTACAGAATGAACAGAGTAGCTGTTTTGCTGGATCCCTCGCGGGACCCAATGGGCATCGGATACCAGATAAAACAGGCGCTAATTGCGGTGGGTTCCGGCGGCATATTCGGTTTGGGTCCGGATATGTCCGGTCAAAAATTTGGGTTTTTGCCTCAAACAATGTCAGATTCAATTTTTGCCATATTTGCCGAAGAATTGGGCTTTGTCGGCTCTTTGTTTTTGATGGCGGCATTCATTGTTTTTCTCTGGCGAGGTTTGAGAATTTTTAAAAGCAGCTCCGATAAGTTTGCCCAGCTTTTCAGCATTGGAGTGGTTTCCTGGATTATAATTCAGGCCTTTATCAATATGGGCGCCATGATCGGCATTGTGCCCTTGAGCGGAATTCCTTTGTCATTTATAAGCTACGGAGGAACGCATATTGCCTTTGAGCTGATTGCGGTCGGCATTCTTTTAAATATCTCCAAAAGGTGTTAGAAAAGTTTTAAATTATGTTATAATAAAGAAAGTTAATCGCTTTCGTTATTATGAAAATACTTTTTACCGGAGGAGGAACCGCCGGACATATTTTTCCGATAATCGCAATAGCCAGAGAGATAAAAAAGAAAGACCCGGAAGGTAAATTTCATTTTTTTTACATCGGCCCGAAAGATAAGTTCGTCAGCGGCCTTCTCTCAAAAGAGGGGATTCAGGTAAAAACAATTTTAGCCGGCAAACTCCGCAGGTATTTTTCGCCTTTAAATATTATAGATTTGGTTTTCAAAACGCCGATTGGAATCATTCAGGCATTTTTTCATATATATACTATTTCGCCGGATGTGGTTTTCAGTAAAGGAGGATATGGCTCCCTGCCGGCTGATATTGCCGCATGGCTTTTGGTGACTCCGGTTTTTCTTCACGAGTCGGATGTGGCGCCGGGCCTTGCCAATAAAATTGTGAGCAGATTCGCAATTGAAATTTTCACCGCTTTTCCTGTTGAAAAAACCCAATACTTTCCGGCGGATAAAATGCTGGCGGCGGGAAATCCGCTGAGAGAGGAGATTCTTTCCGGTTCGGCCAAAGACGCGGTTAAGGTTCTGAAGCTTGAAGGCGGCAAACCGGTTATTTTGTTTTTAGGCGGTTCTCAAGGCGCCAAAAAAATAAATGAAACCGTCTTGGTCGTTCTTGCAGACCTTTTGGATGATTTTGAAATTCTCCATCAAACCGGGCAGGAAAATTTTGAGCAAGTGAGGGCCGAAGCAGATGTTATGATTACCAATGAAAGTTTAAAAAAATATTATCATCCGTTTTCGTTTTTGAACGAGAACGAACTGGCAAACGCTTATCAGGCAGCCGGGCTTATTGTCAGCCGGGCAGGGGCAGGATCTATTTTTGAAATTGCCGCAGTGGGCAAGCCAAGCATTTTGGTGCCGTTGCAAGGTTCGGCTCAAAACCATCAACTGAAAAATGCTTACGTCTTCGCCGAAAACGGCGCGGTTATCGTGATGGAAGAGATCAATTTCACGCCCCATTTTTTGCTGGAGAGAATAAAGTTTTTATTCAGCAATCCGCGGAGATTAAAAGAGATGGCAAGAGCGGCAAAGGAATTTTCCAGGCCCGCCGCGGCAAAAATCGTTGCCGATTATCTTACGGCCTACTTGACGCAGTAGACAACGTGTTATAGAAATAATCTGGCACTTTTAAATCATGAGAGGAGTGAAAAATGGAAAAAGAGAAACGGCTTGATTTTGCGACTGACATGGATTTGTGCGAAATAATGTTCCGGTCTCCGGAGCTGGCCGAAGATGCGTGGCGGATTTTTTTAGAAAGAATCAACGCAAATTCAGATCTTTCAAAATGTCTGCGCTTTGTTATCCGTTTTGTTCCGGTATTCCGCAAAAAAGCGGGTAAAATTCTGACAGAGAGAACTATAGCTATAAGCGATCTTTTTTATGTGATTGAGCAAACGCGCGAATCGGACGGTTTGAGATTGGCTGCCGGGGAAAAGATACTCCGGAAAGGCGGGGCGAATAATGTTTTGCTTAAGCTGATGCTGGAGGTTCCGGAGTTAGGCCAGCGGATTTGGCGACAATTGATCGTTCAAGGAATGAGCAATAGCGATTTTTGCCACATAATTAAATGGTGCCCTGATTTGGCCGCCGCCGCTTGGGATATTTTGATGCCCAGAATCAATAACGAAGATCTGACGGGTATTATAGGAAAAACAATCGGCATTGCCGACGAGGATAGTTGCGAAGCTAAAGCAGCCAGAATCCTTTTGGAAAGAAATCCAAAGAGTAGCGAACTTGTGGAAATAATGCGCCGAGTTCCTTGTTTAGCAAAAGAAGCTTGGAAAAAATTAAAGCCAGTGGCGCCCGAAAAAGATTTTCAGGCAATAAAGCGCGAGTTTCCTTTTATTGCGGATGAAAAGGCATAGGATTCTATGCCTTTTTTGATTTGTCTTTAAAAAATAAAACGGGTAAAATTAAACAATAATCCGCATTAACACAATGAAGCGATTTATTTTCCATTGTTGTTTCGCAGCTGTTTTAGGGATTGTTGTCGTTGTTTTTTTTAAAATTTTTCCGTTTCAGCGAGATATCGTTATTTTCCCCGACAATCAAAACGCGTCTGTGTCTAACGCCGTTGAGGGGCCTGGAGGCAGAAACGCTCCACAAGAGAATCCGTTAATTAAAATGATTGCAGTGGGGGATATTATGTTAGCGAGAGGAATTGAATACGAAGTGAAAAAAGATGGCGAAGGAGATTACCGTTTTCCTTTTCAGAAAATTTTTGATTACTTAAAACCGGCCGATATTGTTTTTGGCAATTTGGAAAGTGTTATCTCCGACAAGGGCCGGAAAGCCGGAAGCATTTATTCTTTTCGGGCGGAACCCGACGCGGTAACCGGGCTGGTCTTTGCCGGATTTAATGTCGTATCGGTGGCCAACAATCATGTTTTTGATTACACGAGAGATGCGTTTGAGGATAGTTTAAGCAGGCTGCAAGACGCAAAGATTGAGTATGTCGGCGGAGGATTTGATGAAAAAGAAGCTTTCTCGCTTAAAATCAAAGAAATTAGAAACACCAAAATCGGTTTTTTGGCCTATTCTAATCTAGGTCCTTCGCTGTGGAAGGCGACAGACAGTACTTCGGGAATTGCTTGGATAGATCCGCAGAACAACGATGTTGAGAAAGTGAGGGCCGCCATTAAAGAAGCGAAGCCGAAAGTTGATGTGTTGGTTGTCTCTTTTCACTGGGGAGACGAGTATGAAAGCGAGCCAAACGAGCTGCAGATGTATTGGGCGTTGGATTTTATTGATTCCGGAGCCGATTTGGTGATAGGCCATCACCCGCACGTTCCCCAGGCCATTGAAGAATATAATGGGGGGTGGATTGCATACAGCTTGGGCAATTTTGTTTTTGACCAAAATTTTTCAGAAGAAACGCAGAGAGGATTTCTACTGGAAGTAAATATTGAAAACAAAAAGATTAAAGAAGTTTTGCCGAGGGAAATAAAATTTTCAAACTCTTTTCAACCATTTCTAGGAGGGCAGGATTCAAACTAATCCTAGTCTGTATCCTGGGGCCTCCCCAGGTTGACATATAATTTTTTACATTTGTAATGCCGGAGAATGTTGACAAACTTGTATGCTGTAATAAACTAAAGTATAGGAAAAATTTTTATGAAGAGCAAAATCAGAAAAAACAGATGGTTGTATTCGGCCCTATCAAAATTGATGGTCGGCTTTTTGGCATCATTTATCACTCCAGCCATTAACATCGCCATAAGGGGAGACGGACGCTCTTAAAAAAATAATCATCCCATAAAAATCACTCATTCCGCCTCCCCGAAAAAAGGAGGCTTTTTAAATCTAAATGTATTATGCCAAACTTAAATCGCATTCAAAAAATTGAGCCAGGGCAGACATTTTTTGTGACAAAACAGGGGCTGGAAGAAATCAAAAGGGAATACCAAAAGCTGAAAGAAATAAAAATTATAAAAACTAATTCCGAAGGGCCTAAAATTTTGCATTCAGACGATTTGGATCCTGAATACCGCGATTTTCAGGAGGATTTAAATTTACTGGAATCGCGTTTAGCGAGTTTGGAATATATTTTGGAGCATAATCAGCTGATCGGGCCTCCGGCAGAAGAGCTGAAGAACACCGTACAGCTCGGGGCCAGAGTTGCCCTGGAAATCAACGGCCAGGAGGATGAATTTTTTATTGTCGGCACTATTGAAGCCGATCCTTCGCTTGGCCGAATTTCCAACGATTCGCCGGTTGGCAGAGCGCTTATCGGCCATCGTGTTGGAGAAGAAATTGTGATGGCATCTCCCGTCAAAACTTCATACAAAATTAAAAAGATAAACTACTCAGCATAGACCCGGCGGATTTTGACAACTAAATCAAAGTATTTCAAACCCGCCCATTGCAACAGGACGGGTTTTTGACCAATAGGGGAAAATAAGCTAAAATACAAGAATGGCAACCGTTGATGAAATTAGAAAGAATAGAATAAAGAAACTTGAGGCGATAAAAAATGCCGGTTATTTGGCTTATCCTCAAGAGACAAAAAGAACTCATACTTCCAGCCAAGCGCTAGAAGATTTTGATAAACTTTCGCGTTCTGAAAAGGAAATTGTTCTGGACGGCAGGGTTATGTCGTTAAGGCAGCATGGCGGTCTTATTTTCGCCAATATCGCTGACGGCTCCGGCCAAATTCAAATTTTATTTAAGCGCGATCGATTGGGAGAAAAAAAGTACCAGTTTTTTATTGATAATTTTGATATCGGGGATTTTATAGAAGCAAGGGGGATTTTGTTCAAAACCCAGAAGGGTGAGAAAACTCTTGAGGTATCTGATTTTAAAATTTTAACAAAATCGCTTTTACCTTTGCCGGAAAAATGGCATGGCATAACCGATGTTGAAGAGCGTTTTCGCAAAAGATATCTTGATTTGATTTTTAACCCCGAAGTGAAAAAAAAGTTTGAGCTGCGTTCCGAAATAATTGAAGAAATAAGAAATTTCCTTAAAGGTAATGGATTTCTTGAAGTGGAAACTCCGATCTTGCAGCCGCTTTACGGCGGAGCTACCGCTAGGCCTTTTAAAACGCACTTAAACGCTTTAGATATTGATTTGTACCTTCGCATATCCCCGGAGCTTTATTTAAAACGTTTGCTGGTTGGAGGTTTTGAAAAAGTTTACGAGATAGGTAAATGTTTTAGGAATGAGGGCATAGACAAAGCGCACAACCCCGATTTTACAATGCTGGAATTTTATTGGGCGTATTCCGACTATAAAGAGCTTATGAAGTTCACCGAAAAATTTATTTCCAGCGTGGTCAAAAAAACGTTAGGCGCAACTAAAATAAAATACGAGGGAAAGGATTTGGATTTTACTCCTCCTTGGCCAAGGATGGAATATGTGGATTTTCTAAAAAAGTACGCAAAAATTGATATTGAAAACATTAATATTGACGCTTTAAAAAAGGAAGCTGAGAAACTAAGCATTAAGCCCGAAGGGGGCAAATCCGAAATAGCCGATGAAATTTATAAAAAGATTTGCAGGCCAAAAATTTGGAATCCGGTTTTTTTGGTTAACTATCCGGCCGATGCTTTTCCTTTAGCTAAACAGCTTGATAAAGTTCCGGCAAAGTCAGCCAGTTTCCAATTGGTGACGGCGGGAATGGAATTAGTCAAGGCTTTTTCAGAACAGAACAATCCCATTGAACAAAGAAAAAGTTTTGAGAAACAAGAAAAGATATTAAAAGAGGGCTTTGAGGAAGCGCAGCGGCTGGACGAAGATTTCCTTGAGGCCTTGGAATATGGCATGCCTCCGGCCGCCGGCTTCGGGATGGGAATTGACAGATTGACGGCGTTGTTAACTGATTCCCACGCCTTAAGAGAAGCGATTTTATTCCCGACGATGCGTCCAAAATAAATTTTTTTTATGTTAGACATAAAATTCATCCGACAAAATAAGGACCTGATGAAAGAGGTGGTGAAAAATAAGAGAGTCAAATTGGATATTGACGAGCTTTTGGGCTTGGACGAAAGAAGGAGGGAACTTATTCAAAAATCCGAAGAGCTAAAATCCCGGCAGAACAAGCTGACGAAAGACGATATTGAAACAGGAAGAGAGATAAAGGGAACGATAAAAGAAATGGAAGCCGAGTTAAAAGAAATTGAAAAAAAATATCAAGAATTAATGCTGGTTGTTCCGAATGTTTATTCGGCTGATACTCCGATAGGACCCGACGAAAGCGGTAATAAAGAAGTTTACAAATGGGGAAAATTACCCAGATTTGATTTTCCGATAAAGGACCATATCCAACTCGGGAAAGATTTAGATTTGATTGATTTGGAACGAGGCGTGAAAACCGCCGGTTTTCGCGGATATTATCTGAAAAATGAGGCCGCTTTAATGTCGCTGGCTTTGATTTGGCATTGCGTTCTAAAGATGAAGAAAAGAGGTTTTACCATAATGATTCCGCCGACAATACTTCGGGAATTCGCTTTAGTCGGAAGCGGCCATTTTCCGTTTGGCAGAGAAGAAATTTATCAGATTGCCAATCCGGGAAAGCTGGCAGACGGCAATAAAATCAGTGAAACGTTATTTCTGGCGGGCACAGCCGAACCCTCGTTATTGGCTTATTTTTCCGGCCGAATTTTAGAAAGCGAAGAATTGCCGGTAAAAGTTTGCGGATTTTCTTCGTGTTATCGTTCAGAAATCGGAAGTTACGGAAAAGATACAAAGGGGCTTTACAGGCTGCATGAATTTATGAAAGTTGAGCAGGTTATCTTGTGCGCGGATAATATTGAGAAATCAAATCGCTATCTGGAAGAAATGAAAGCGGTGACTCAGGAAATTTTAGAAGAACTAAAATTGCCATATCGAGTTATCCAGATTTGCACGGGCGATATGGGGGCGGGAAAATACAAAATGTACGATATTGAAACCTGGATGCCTTCTCGCAACAGCTACGGCGAAACTCATTCCGATTCAAATCTCACTGACTGGCAGGCGAGAAGATTAAATATTAAATACAGAGACGGCAGTGAAAAAAAATTTGTTTATACGCTTAATAATACTGTTATCGCTTCGCCGCGAATTTTGATTGCGATTCTGGAAAATTACCAGCAAAAAGACGGAAGCGTCAGGGTGCCCAAGGTCCTCCAAAAATATTTAGGCATTAGCGTCATAAAATAATGGTGCGGGAAAAAGTTCTAATCAAAGGATTAGAAATCAGTTTTAAAATTGAACGAAAGGGAAGCCCCAAAAATTTTTTAATTTTGCACGGATGGGGGTCAAAAGCGCAGCGCTGGGATAAAGTAAGTGAAATTATTGCTGGCGAAGGTTTTAATGTTGTAGTTCCTGATTTGCCCGGATTTGGCGAAAGTCAAGAGCCGGAAAAGCCTTGGAATTTGGACAACTATTGCATTTTTGTGCAAGAATTCGCAAGGCAATTGGGTTTAAGGAATATTTATCTTCTTGGTCATTCGTTTGGAGGAAGTTTGGCTGTCAAATTCGCGCTAAAATATCCCAACCAAGTTGAAAAACTGTTTTTGGTAGGAGCCGCTTGCGTAAGAAGAAAAACTCTCAGCAAATCGCTATCTAAGAAAATCGCGAAAATTTTTCGGATTTTTTCTTTTTTGCCGTTTTATTCTTTGGTTAGGAAGGGCGCATACAGATATATTTTCAAAAGCGATTACATCAATAATGAGGGCGTGATGCAGAAAAGTTACCTAAAGATAATTGGTGAGGACTTGACCGGCGTCTTGCAGAGTATAAAAATTCCGACAGCTATTATTTGGGGTCAAAACGACAACATAACTCCCATGGAAGACGCATATCTCATTAATAAGAATATCGCTGGTTCAAAATTGGTGATTATTCCGGGAGGGAATCATGATCTTGAGCGAAAGAATCCGGAGGTTCTTGGCAGAAAGATTGTTGAAAATATAAAATAATATGAAAATTGAAATAACTGACAACAAAAAAGAGTGGAATGAATTTTTGTTGAAAAACGATGGGAGTTTTCTTCAGTCCGCTGAATGGGCGAATTTTCAGCGCAATAATTTAAAAAAGGTTTGGCTTTGGGGTATAGAAGACGGGGGAGAAAAGTTGGCGCAATTACTGGCTGTTAAAGATAATTTCCTAAAAAATAAAAATTTTCTTTACATCCCCTTTGGCCCAACCTTTAAAAATGGGCTTCCTTTAGATATTAAAAAAATCGTTCTAAGTTTAATCATCAAGAAACTTGAAGAAATAGCAAAATCCGAGGATTGCGTTTTTTTAAAAATTGAACCTTTTTCTTTCCTCCCCTCCGGAAGAGATTTTTTGCTGAAACCTGCTGTTAAAAGAATCCAGCCGCAAAAAACTTTGATTTTGGATTTAAGAAAGCCGGAAGAAAAAATTTTTAATGACTTTCGCTTAAAAACGAGATACCACATCCGGCTTGCTGAAAAAAAAGAAGTTGCCGTTTCCCGCATGAATAAAAATAATTCCAACCTGGATTCAATGACTGATATTTTCTACAATATTTTAACCAGAACCGCGGATCGCCAGGAGTTTGGAATTTATCCGAAGGAATATTACAAAAAGTTATTAGATATTTACACTGAATATTTCAAGAGCGAATTATTTTTAGCGCAATGCCAAAAAGAATTCATCGCGGCCAATCTTGTTATATTTTTCGGCAAAAGAGCAACTTATCTTCATGGCGGATTGGATTATCAATATCGCGGCCAAAGGGCGCCGTTTTTATTGCATTGGCAGCAAATACGCGATGCTAAAAATATGGGATACGCTGAATACGATTTTTGGGGGATAGACGAAAAAAAATGGCCGGGATTGACCCGTTTTAAGAAGAATTTTGGCGGCCGGGAATTCACTTATCCCTTGGGAATGGATATGGCGTTTAACAAATTCTGGTATTTTTTGTATAAGATTCTAAGGAGTTTTAAATAGATGAATTTGGAATTTATATTATATCTAGCTGGGATATTTTGGGGAGTATACATCCTTCGGCGGGATTTATTTTTTGCTTATGTCTGGCAACTGAAAGAATATCGGTTCGACAGGTTTTTCGAGGGAGTAAAAGAAAATATCGGAATAATTCTTCCCAAAAATGCGTTGCTGGCGGGCATATTGCTGGCTTCTTACTTCTTTTTTAAGCAAACGGCTTTTGTCGTTCTTTTGTTTTACTTTTTGGCAGGGATTTATTCCCTTTTTCTTTTTTTGAGAAACAAGTGGCGGTTACCGAAATTTACGGCAAAAATGACTGTTCTGCTTGGGCTGATTTTACTCGGGGAAATTTATCTTTCATATCTGTTTCCCAGCCGATTTGTGTTTTTTATACTGGTTTTTGAGATAGTTTTTCCGATTTTTTGTTTGGCGATTTTCGGAGCAGTCCAGTTGCCGGTATTTTTCTTAAAAAGCATTGTGGAAAAAAGGGCCCAGGGAAAAATTGAAGGAATGGCCAATCTTACAGTTATCGGCATCACCGGTTCTTACGGGAAAAGTTCGGTTAAAGAATTTTTATACGCCATACTCTCGTCAAAGCATAATTGCCTTAGGACAGAAGGCAATATAAATATAAAAGTCGGAATCGCCAATTTCATTCTGCGAAATCTCAAGCCGGAACATCGCTTTTTTATCTGCGAAGCGGCGGCTTATAAAAGGGGAGAGGTAAAGAAAATATGCCAAATGGTTAAACCGAAAGTAGGTATTTTAACCGGCATCAATCATCAGCATTTGGCATTGTTTGGGTCTCTGGAAAATATCAAAAAAGCAAAGTATGAACTTATTGAAAGTTTGACCGAAAATGGTTTGGCGATTTTCAACGGCGATAATAACGACTGCAGAGAGCTTTACAAAAAAACCGCGATTAAAAAAATGATTTGCTGTTCTTGCAATTCCAAATGCGATATTTGGGCAGACGGTATTAAGGCGGAAAAACAACATATTTCATTTAATCTTCATATCGCCAATCTCCCGCCGGTTGATTTTAAAGTCAACGTTCTTGGTAGCCATAATATTCAAAATATTTTAATGGCGATAGCGGCGGCAAAGGAGTTCGGAATGAGCATCCAGGAAATCGCCGAAGCTTGTTCAAAAATAACTCCGAAGCAAACCGGAATGAGGTTTTCTAAAAAAGACGGATTGAATATTATTGATGCTTCCTATTCGGCCAATCCCGATGGAGTTATGGCGGCCTTAGAATATATGAAAGTTTGGCCGCAAAAAAGAATAATTGCGATGCCTTCTTTGATTGAACTTGGTTCGCTCTCCGGTGAACTACATAAGGAAATCGGCAAAAAAATCGCGGAAGTCTGCGATTTGGCGATAATCACAAGCAATGATTATTTTGATAATATAAAAACTGGAGCGGGAGGAACCGACAAAGTTGTGCTTATAACCGACCCTGAAAAAATTATAAAAAAAATAAACAATTTCTGCAGTTCGGGCGACGTTGTGCTGTTGGAGGGCAGGATCCCTAAAGAGGTTGTAGATTATTATGTGCAAAAAATTTAAACCAATTTCCATATCTTTATCTCCGAACACCGAAAACGACGATATTCGTCTTGCTTTAAAATTGCTTTTTTTGTCCTGGAAATGGAAAAGAGGCAATGCATCAAACCAATTAGAAGAAATATTCAAAAAATATCTTGGAGTAAAATACGCTTTTTCGTTCAACAGCGGCAGAACTTCACTGATGGCGATATTGAATTCTTTGAATCTAAAAGAGGGAAGCGAGGTTCTAACCCAGGCTTTTACCTGCAATGCTGCGGTTAATCCTATTTTATGGTCGGGATTAAACCCCATATATGTTGATTGCGATAAAGACACATTTAACATTAGTTTTGATGATTTAGAGAGGAAGATAACGCCAAAAAGCGGAGCGGTGATGGTTCAGCATACGTTTGGTCTGCCGGCTGATATGGATAGAATCGCGAAATTCGCAAAAGACCACAGCCTCATTTTGATTGAGGACTGCGCGCACTCTCTGGGAGCGGAATTTAAAGATAAAAAAGTCGGAACAATCGGCGATGCCGCTTTTTTTAGTTTTGGCCGAGATAAAATAATATCATCAGTTTACGGCGGCATGGCGGTTACTAATAACGATGAATTGGCCCAAAAAATAAAAGCATATCAGGAAAATACAAAATACCCTGGATTTTACTGGACAGCGCAGCAGCTTTTGCACCCTGTTTTAATGAATTATTTAATCTTGCCCGTTTATAATTTTTTTGGCTTTGGAAAAATTCTCTTAGTTATTTTTCAAAAATTGAGAATTCTTTCAAAAGCAGTGAGTTCAAAAGAAAAACGAAGCGGGAAGCCATATTATTTTCCACGAAGAATGTCTAACGCTTTGGCGTTAATGGCGATTCACCAGCTTGAAAAGCTGGGACGATTCAACGACCATCGCCGGAAGATTGCCGATTTTTATTATCAAAATTTAAAAGATTCCGAATTCATTCTTCCAGAAAAAATCGCGGGCTCTAAAAACGTTTTTTTGCGCTACACCGTTAAAAACTTCGAAGCTCATCAGATTATAAAAAAAGCATGGAAGAAAAATATTCTAATAGGGGATTGGTACACCTCTCCAATCATCCCCGCCGATACAAATCTTCAAAGCGTCAAGTATAAAACCGGAAGCTGCCCCAACGCAGAGGAAGATTCAAAGATTAGCCTTAATTTGCCGACTCACATCAATATTACAATAAACGACGCCGGAAAAATAACGGATTTCTTAAAAACATTAAAATGAATTTTTCAATTTCGGAGATTAAAGATAAAAATGATTGGGAAAATTTTCTTTTAGGATACCGGGAAAAGACTTTTCTCAATTCTTGGAATTGGGGAGAATTTCAGAAGAAGCAGGGAAACGCAATTTGGCGGCTGGGTGTTTATGAAGACGGGCGGCTGGCCGGGGTTTCTTTGGTTATAAAGATATTGGCCAAGCGGGGAACTTTCTTATTTTTGCCGCATGGACCGGTAATACAAAAATCCAAATGTCAAAATCCAAATGTCAAATCAAATCCAAATGTCAAAATCCAAATTTTTAAAAAAATTGCCGAAGAATTAAAAGAATTAGCAAAAAAAGAAAACACGGATTTTATTAGGATTTCTCCAATTTGGGAAAAAAATCCAGAAAATGATAAAATATTTAGAGAATCCGGTTTCCGGCGCGCTCCAATTCATATGCATCCGGAAGTAACTTGGGAATTGGACATTGAGCCGAGCGAGGATAAGATTTTGTCTGGGATGCGAAAAACAACTCGTTATTTAATAAAGCAGGCGCAAAAAAATAAAGACATTGAAATAACAAAAAGCCGGGATGTGAGAGATTTGGAAACTTTCAATGATATTTATGTTCAAACCGCGCGACGCCACCATTTTGTTCCTTTTTCTTTCAGCTATTTGAAAAATGAACTTTTGTCTTTTGACGGAGATAATGAGGTCTTAATTTTTACCGGAAAATATAAGGGTAAAGCGGTATCTTCGGCGATGATTATTTTTTGGCAAGGAGCGGCGTTTTACCATCAAGGCGCTTCTTTGTCGGAATTCAACAAAATTCCGGTTTCGTATTTGCTCCAATGGGAAGTTATTAAAGAAGCAAAAAGGAGGGGATGTCGCGTTTATAATTTCTGGGGAATTGTGCCGAGGGCTTTTGACGAAAGCCAGCTTAAACATTCAAAGCATCCATGGGCGGGGTTATCGTTGTTTAAAATGGGTTTTGGGGGCGCCAGAAAAGAATATGTGGCAACGCAAGATTTGCCTCTTTTCGCAAGGTATTATCTGACATATTTTTTTGAAAAAATAAGGCGAATAAAAAGAGGATTGTAATGCGCAAGCGATACAAAAAATTTTATAGAATTCGGAGGAAAAAATCTGTTTTAAGGAGCAGGATTTTTTGGAGATTTTTTTTGCTTTTTGCGGTTATCGGTTCAGTATCCTATTTTGCGTTTTTTTCTTCATTTTTCCAGATAAAAGAAATTACAATATCTGGCGACGTTAAAATACCGGCATACGAAATTAAAGATTCCGTTGGCGCGGAGATAGACAAAGATTTTGTTTTTGCCAAATCAAAAAGCATCTTTCTTGTCAGTTTGGAGGAGATAAATAAAAAGATTACCGAACAGTTTCCGCAAATTGCCAAAATTAGCTTAAAAAGGATATTTCCCGATGTTTTAGCGGTTGACGTAATCCAAAGAAAACCAATTGCAAATTGGTGCCAGGAAGGCAGTTGTTTTTATTTGGACCAAGAGGGCGTTATTTTTGAAGAAACCCAAAGCAAGACGGGGTTGCGGTTAATGCCGGAAGATAATTCTGCGGAGCTCGAGGCGGGCGTCCAAATTATTGATAAAAAATATCTAAGCAGGATTCTAGATATTGCCAAGCAAATCGAATCTCATTCCGACATTGGAATTAAAGAAATTGTTGTTTTTGACGAGGCGAGAAAAATAAAGATAATTTCTGCGGAAGGGTGGCATATTCTTTTTGATTTAGACGAAAGCGTTTCAACGCAGGCCTCAAATCTTTTTGTTGTTCTGGAGGAGACGATTCCGGTCAGCAAAAGAAAAAATCTTGATTATGTTGACCTGCGATTCGGAAACAGAATTTATTGGAAATATAAATAATTCAAGAAAACAAAACGCCGCGCTTAGCTAAGCGCGGCGTTTTTGCTATCTGTCAATTTTGTACACAAAAATGGAATAACCGATTTTAGCTATTGGTTCATAAGCGTCCAACCAGCGGTAATAATCGGTTGGCTGCGTGAAATTCGGCGCCGGCTTGGCTCGGCCTCCCTGGAGAAGAGTCGCGGAAATCGCAAGATAGCTGCCGTTAGGTAATTCGTTTGGTTTCCTGGCACCCCACCAAGGAGAGAATTTGCCGTCTAAATAATAATTTAAATCGCCGCCGCCAAAATAGTCAATGTATATCTTTTTGATATTCCGCTCATCGGCCCATTTTGCCAATCTTTTTAAGTCCTGGCCCCAATCAAGGTTTGAATCAACCGCGATCTTGTATCCGTTGTCGGGCCCGCCCGCCAATTCGTTGAAATAGGCGAGAAACGAAGGATAAATGGAAATAACGGAATAAGCCTGCCATATTAAAAGAAAACCTAATATAATTTTTTTGGCCATTTGACGGGGCGGTTTCAACCAAAGAAGCGTGCCGCGGCTCACGAGCAGGATGGTAAACGGAAAGACGGGGATAAGATGCCGAACTCCGATATTTAAATTTCCGGATAAACTGGTTGCCCAATAAATGCCTATGAATAAGAGCATGGCGAATTCCGGAAAGTGGCCGCGAATCCAAAAAATCAGTCTTGTTTTTGGTTTTTTCCAAAATGGATTTTTAATAAATCCAAACCACAAGGCGGATATTAACGCCGTCGCCAGAAGAATGTGAAACGGCAATGGCTCTTTAACAAGGTAAACCGTCGGAAAATAAGTTCTCCAGCCGCCGGCAGATATCTCGCCCATAAAATAAGAAGTGTTTCCGCCCGAAGTCCGCTGCGCCACCATCATCAGTCCCAGGAGATATTGGGCTATCGGCCGCAATACCGGATTAGCCGCCATCCAAATTGCCGAATCTGACAGAAAATTATATTTGAAAGAACTAAGAGTTGATTTTGAATCAAAAATTTGTTTTTCAACAGGATAATTCCAAGTATGAAATTTATAGACGCCCCAAACCATGGCGTAACCGATAACGATAATCAGGGCGAAAAAACACGCGTAACGGCCAAAATTTTTTGCGAAATTGCCGATTCCGGAAGGGGATTTTAATAATGCCCAGACGACTACAAGAATGGCAAAAAAAGGCAATAACAAAATCGTGGAAAATTTAGACAGTTCCGCCAAACCCAAAAAAATTCCAGATTTCAATAGATTTATTTTTGAGCTTTTGGTCAGAAATTTAATAAAATAATATGTCGCGATAAAAATTCCCGCCGCCGCTCCGACATCTGTAGTCACAAGTCTCCCGTGGGCAAGAAGAGTGGGGGAAAATGAAAACAAAAAAAGGCTGATTAGGGCAGCTTTGTCGCCGAAAATTTCTCGGGACCATCGGAAAACGTAGTATGCCAGCAAAAGAGTTATCAGCACCATCGGCATCTTTGACCAGAATAAAATTTGGTCCGGATTGTTGTTTGAACGATATAAAAAAAGAGACGCTACATCAAATTGATCCCACCAGCGGCTGGGGGTCGCATTTTGCCATAGGGCGTTGCTTTTCGGAAAATTAAGATTCAGAAATAAAAGCGGAAATCCCGCCATATCTTTTATCAAAGGCGGATGTTCCGGGTTGAGTCGCATATCTCTTTGAGTAAGATAAGAGTAACCTGCCGCAATATGAGCGGTTTCGTCATAGGTTAAAGAGTCGTTTAATATGCTTAGAAACGCCAATAATCCCATAAATAAAATCAAGATGCCGGCAATGATATTTGTTGGTTTTTTGGGCATGTTTTTCTGCTTAGCAGTATTTTAACACTTTTGTATAAATATAAGAAGATATTGATTCGGGAAAGCTGTCAAAAATAGAAGAGTTAGCACTCTTGACAACCGATTGCCAATTTTCTAATATAAGATGGTAGAATGCAAACTAGGATATGATTACAGAAAGGCAATCAAAAATTTTAAATGCTTTGATCCGCGAATATATTGAAAGCGCGGAACCTGTGGGTTCCAAATTTCTGGATAAAAAATGCAAGTTTAATGTCTGCCCGGCGACAATCAGAAATGAAATGCAAAAGCTTACTGATATGGGTTACATCTGCCAGCTCCATACGTCAGCGGGCAGAGTGCCTACGGCGAAAGGGTATCGCTTTTTCGTTGAGCAGGTTATTAATTCTGGCGATTCGTTTTCCGATGATTCTTTTATTGAAGATATTAAGGAGATTGAGAGGGAATCAGAAAACGAATTCAGATTTGCGGAACTAATCGCCAAAACACTGGCCGCAGTTTCTTCGTCTTTAGTTTTTGCCTACCTTCCGGAAAAAGATTTTTTATGGAAGGAAGGGTGGAAAGAAATTTTAAGAAATCCCGAATTCCGGGAAGCTGATTTTCTTGAAGATTTCGCGGATGTTGTTGATTCTATGGAAAATACAATTAAAGAATTTGCAAAAGACAAAAATAATCAGAAAAAAATTGAGGTTTATATTGGCAAAGAAAAAGCGATTCCGAATTTAAAGGGTTTTAGCTTAATAGTTTCAAGAAATAAATTTCCTGAAAACGAAGACGGATTTTTAGCGTTTTTAGGTCCGCAGAGAATGGCTTACGACAAAAATATAAGCATATTTAATTCGTTATTAAAAGAGCTAGATAATTTGTAATATATGGTTGAAAAAAAAGAAAGTTCGGACGAAGCCAAAAAGCCGAAGACCGAACCTGATAATTTAAAGAAACAACTTGAAGAATGCCAGAGAATAAAGGAAGAATATCTTAACAGCTGGAAAAGAGAAAGAGCGGATTTCCTAAACTACAAAAAAGATGAAGCGGAAAGGATGAATGGAATGGTTATTTTTATAGACGGCGCCGTTGCTCTGAAAATTCTGCCGATTTTAGACAATCTGGAAATCATTGAACAGAAAATACCAGAAGACCTTAAAGATAATGAAAATGTGCGCGGAATTCTGCAGGTGAGAAAGCAAATAGTGGAATTGCTAAAATCAATGAAAGTAACCGAGGTTGAGGCAGTTGGAAAAAAGTTTGACCCAAACTTCCATGAAGCAATAGGAGAGGAATCAAAAGAAGGGGTTGAGCCAAGAACGGTATTAGAAGAAATCAAAAAAGGTTATTTATTAGACGGCAAGGTCTTAAGACCTGCTAAAGTCAAAATTTCTAAATAAAATAATTTGTTAATTAAAAACTATGTCAAAAGTATTGGGTATAGATTTAGGAACATCAATTTCAAAAATGGCCGCCATTATTCAGGGCGAGCCGAAATGCCTGGAAAGCCGCGAAGGTTCGGTTTTGGTGCCTTCGGTTGTGGCCTTAACCAAAAACAATGAAAGATTGGTGGGCATATTGGCTGAAAGGCAGGCAATTACCAATCCTAAAAACACGTTTCACTCGGTAAAAAGATTTATTGGCCGAAGATTTTCCGACCCTGAAGTTCAAAAAGAATTAAAACTTCTGTCTTATGAAACGCGGGAAAGGACTGACGGCGGCGTGGAAATTAAATTTGGAGACAAATGGGTCGCGCCAATTGAAATTTCGGCAATGGTGCTTCAAAAGCTGAAAATGGACGCCGAAGAAAAACTGGGCGAAAAAGTCGACGCGGCGGTAATAACTTGCCCGGCGAACTTTGACGATTCTCAAAGAAAAGCGACGAAAGCGGCTGGCGAGATTGCCGGCTTCAAGGTGCTTAGAATCATCAATGAGCCGACTGCGGCGGCTTTGGCCTACGGCTTTGGCAAGAAAGCCAATCAGAGAATTATTGTTTACGATTTTGGCGGCGGAACTTTTGATGTTTCAATTCTGAATACCGCGCCGGACACTCTTGAAGTTATTGCCACCGGAGGCGAACCGCATTTGGGCGGCAGGGATGTTGACCAAAGAATTATTAACTGGATTGTTGAACAGTACAAAAAAGAAGAGGGGATTGATTTATCCAAAGATCCCCTGGCTTTACAGCGGTTAAAGGAAGCCAGCGAAAAAGCCAAAATTGAACTGTCCAGCGCCCAGGAAACGGAAATAAATCTGCCTTTTATAACATCCGACAGTTCGGGGCCGAAACATTTGTTGTACAAGCTGAACCGGCCGCAGTTTGAAAATTTAATTCGTGATTTGATTGACAGGTCAATAAGCAGAATCGCAACCACCATAGATGAAGCCAAACTAACAAAAAGCGATATTAACGAAGTGGTTTTGGTAGGCGGTACAACTTTAATTCCGGCCGTAAGGGAAGCTGTTAAAAGTTTCTTTGGAAAAAAGCCGAATAAATCTATCAATCCCGAAGAAGTTGTGGCAATGGGAGCCGCGATTCAGGCGGAAATTCTGAGGGCGAAAGAAGAAGGAAGAGCGCCGGAAGGAGACATTAAAAGCGTTTTGCTTTTGGACGTTATGCCTCTATCTTTGGGTATTGAAACCTTAGGCGGCGTTAACACGATAATGCTTAACAAGAATACAACTATTCCGACTGCCAAGACACAAATTTTCTCTACTGCCGCAGACAGCCAGACATCAGTTGAAATAAATGTTTTGCAGGGCGAAAGGCCGATGGCGCAGGACAACCGGTCTCTCGGAAGATTTATTTTAGATGGAATTCCGCCGGCTCCTCGGGGAATGCCTCAAGTGGAAGTTACCTTTGATATTGACGCCAATGGTATTTTGACTGTTACAGCTAAAGACAAAGCCACAAACCGCACTCAATCCATTAGAATTGAAGGTTCGGTTGGATTGTCCAAAGAGGAAGTTGAAAAAATGAAAAGAGAAGCGGAGATGCATGCCGAAGAAGATAAGAAAAAAAGAGAGTCCATTGAAGTTAAAAATCAGGCAGACAGCTTAGTTTATTTAGCTGAAAAAAGTTTGCGGGACGCCGGCGATAAAATTTCAGCCGACATAAAAAAAGAAATTGAGGATAAAATTTCTGAATTGAAGAAGGCAAAAGAAGGTGATAAAATAGAAGAAATAAAAGCAAAAACTTCCGAACTTTCCCAGACAATTCAGAAAATTGGCGCTCAAATGTATCAGCAAAGTCAGCCGGGAACCGGAAAGAAAGAAGGTCCTGACGCCGAAGAAGGAAAATACAAAGAGAAATAAATTAAATGAAGGATTATTATAAAATTTTAGGAGTTTCCCAATCAGCTACGCCTGACGAGATTAAGCAGGCGTATTATAAATTGGCTCATCAGCATCATCCGGACAAGGGCGGAGACGAATCAAAATTCAAAGAAATAAACGAGGCCTATCAAATACTTTCCGACAAAAGCAAAAAAGCTCAATACGACCAGTTTGGCAGTGTTTATGAAGGGCAGCCAGGCGGCCAGCCAGGATTTGATTTTAATTGGGCCTGGGGAAATAACGCCCAAGGCTTTGGAGTTGACTTTGATGTTGAGGATTTAGGCGACATATTTGGCGAATTTTTGGGATTCGGCGGGCGCAAAGCAAAAAAAGATTTGAGACGGGGAAGAGACATTGAAATTGATTTGGAAATGCCGCTGGAAGAAACATTGAAAGGAATTTCAAAAAGAATTTCTTTGTCAAAATTAGTCAGCTGTTCGAGATGTAAGGGAACTGGAGCTGAACCGGGCAGCCAGATAAAAGAATGTTTTTCCTGCCGCGGCACGGGCCAGGTTCAGCAAATTAAGAGAACTGTTCTCGGTTCCTTCACCAGAGTGGCGACTTGTCCCGAATGCGGAGGCGAAGGAAGGCGGCCGATCAAGTCGTGCAATGTATGCAAGGGGGAGGGCCGATTGACAAGCGAAGAAGAAGTTGACATTTTTATCCCTGCTGGCATTGACACAAATCAAACAATAAAAATTGAAGGGAAGGGCGAGGCGGGAAAAAGAGGAGGAAAGGCCGGCAATCTTTTTACAAAAATCCACGTAAAGAAGCATTCTATTTTTGAAAGGAAGGGTGATGATTTATATATTGACATGCCGCTTACAATTTCCCAGGCAACTTTGGGCGACGAAATTGAAATACCAACATTAGAGCGCAGCAGTATCTTACTGAATGTTCCGGCCGGAACCGAGACCGGAAAAGTTTTGCGCGTTTCGGGAAAGGGGATTCCGCATTTTTCCGGCTATGGCCGCGGAAATTTATACGTTGAATTTGCCGTGAAAACGCCAAAGAAATTAACAAAAAAACAAAAAGATTTACTGGAGCAGCTGAAAAGAGAAGGAGTGTAACGAAAATTTCAAATGATAAATTTCTAATGACTAATTGATAATTTCCGATTGTTATGGTAAAATTATTTTTATAATTTAACGTTTTGTAATTAAAAATTAGGAATTGGAAATTCCGCCCGAGCGAAGCGAGGTGCGAATTCTCCTGAACCCCTCCTTTCAGGAAGGGTTCAGGAGCCCCGGGCGCATTATATAACCACCTCAAGGATAGCGCCCGCGAAAATTAACTTCGTTAATTTTCGCCCCCATAACTCAATTGGTAGAGTAGTTCCCTTTTAAGGAAAAAGTTGCAGGTTCGAGTCCTGCTGGGGGCATATGCAATTGTTCCTTCAAAATAGAAAGTAAAGGAGGCAAAATGAAAAGAATTATTGATAATCTGCTTTTCGTTGCAACCACCTACTTCTACGGGACTTTGAGCGGAATTATTCTGCATTTACTTCGCATACTTGGCATTATCAGCGTCAAACACTGGGAACGCTTTCCGCGCTATCAACAAAAAATGATTTTGGTTTCTAACCATCCTTCTTTGTTGGAGGCACTTTTCCTGCCAGCCTTATTTTTTCCGGAATATATTTTTTATCCCAATAAGCTTGGCCCATGGAGCACTCCGGACAAGAAAAATTATTGGGATAAATGGTATTATTTTTGGGTGAGGCCGCGGGCAATTCCAATTGAACGCGGAAACAACGGCTCGGAATTGAAAGCCTTAATTCTGATGAAAAAAACTTTGCTTGGAGGAGAAAGAATAATTCTTTTCCCGGAAGGCGGCAGAACTTTTAAAGGTTCAGAATTTATTTGCAGCCGACAGGGAAAAAGAATCAGAAAGTTGAAAACGAGCATCGGCTGGCTGGCACTGAAAACTGGAGCA
>Ga0172363_10001066_pt1 | contig 21829 bp, 20 predicted proteins | sample LakKivs2_kivu2a2_FD_114541 | JGI IMG/M metagenome (GOLD analysis project Ga0172363, IMG submission 114541) | Sediment microbial communities from Lake Kivu, Rwanda - Sediment s2_kivu2a2 | ecosystem: Environmental > Aquatic > Freshwater > Lake > Sediment | place: Rwanda: Western Province, Lake... | reverse complement strand
CTCCAGCGTCGTATCCGGGCTGGGTGGGTTGAGCGCGACGTAGGCCGGCGAGAGGATGACGGACTGCCCATCAGGGTTCGTGACGCGGAGGGCATAGACACCGGGTATGAGGCCGGCCGGCACTGTGCCGGTGAGCGTGTCGGCGGTGGCAGCGGTAATGGCGATGGGGATATTGGCCCCCAGCGTCGCTGTGGGTATGCCAAAGAAATTGGCCCCCGTAATAACCACTGGCACGGGCGAGGTGTTCACCCCCTGGTCAGGCGTGATACTGAAGATGGATGGAGGCGGTATGGGTGTGGGGGTGTATGTCGCGGTTGGCGTGGGAGTGTCCGTCGGAGTCGGTGTCAGTGTCTCCACGGTCGGCCGGGGTGGCAGTTTGGGCGTGGGTGTAGGCTGGGACGTCTCCGTAGGTATGGGGGTAGAGGTGGATGTGGCCGTCCCTGTGGATGTGGGTGTAGGAGTGCCAGTTGGCGTCTGCGTGGGTGTGGGGGTACCTGTTGGCGTCCGTGTAGGTGTGGATGTGGATGTAGGGGAGGGCGACAAGGTTGCACTGGGAGAGGGCGTCGGAAGTATGGCTATTTCCTGGGGGGTGGGCGTACTTGTCAGGGCTGGGACGAAGGTCCCCACCGGGACAGCGACTGCCGTCCCCACAGGCGTCAGGATGTACCTTGGGTCCCAGGGGGGAGGGGTCATCACCTCTGGACGGAGTGGCTCGATGGGTCCCCCCGGGGTGCCGAGACGCTCGTCTGGATTCAGCTCGGAGAGCATATTGGCATACACCTGCCACACGCGGTCCGGCTGGACTGCCATCTGTGCAGTGATCAGGAGACAGGCAAACCCCAGCAGCAAAATCAGGAGGAACACCAGCCAATCGCGCTGCTCCCGCTTTCTGTCATGATTACCCCCGGAGCCCCTCGCACCTATGTCATTTTCTGTGTTCCGTGACACTTCATTCTGCGCCTTTCTCGCCCTTATGATCTTGCAACGCCGGAAGAATTACGCTGAATGTACTGCCAAATCCTTTCTTACTGACGATCTGGATACTTCCCCCATGGGCCTCGACAATGGCTCTGGTCACGTAGAGTCCCAGGCCAAGACCTCGCACGTCGTCCGCCGTCACGTTCGTGACCCGGTAGAAGCGACTGAAAAGGTGTTTCTGGTCCTCAGGCGAGATTCCTATCCCGGTATCTACAACGTCGAGGACCACCTGGCCATCGTGCTCAGACAGCCGCAATGTCACGCTCCCGCCGGTTGGTGTGTACTGCCAGGCATTGCGTACCAGGTTGATGACCGCCCAACGCAGCCGCCTGGGGTCTGCCTCTACCAGGGGCAGCTCGGCGGGGGTTTCCACCTGGAACGTCAGTCCTTTTTCCTGAATCTGTGGGCGCACCTCTTCTGCTATCTCTTCAACGAGCGCAGTCAGTAGCATGGGACGTCGCCGCAGGCCCAGCCGGCCTCCTGCCTCCATCTCCGAAAAGTCCAGCAATTCGTTGATCATCGCCACCAGGTTGTCGGTATGGCGGGAGATTGTCTCCAGGAAGCCCAGCTTTTCCTTGTCAAGTGCTCCCCCAGCCGTGACGAGCAAAAGTTCGCTGTAGCCTTTGATCGCCGTCAAGGGGGTGCGCAGTTCGTGCGAGACGTGCGTGATAAACGCATCCTTGAGCCGTTCCGCCTCGGCTTCGGCTGTCACATCCCGCAGTACAATCACGGTGCCCAGGTGCTCGCCATCGTCCGTTCGGACGGCTGCGGAGTGGGCACTGATCACTTTCCGGCCCACCTGGAAGCGCCGGCGCTCCAGCAGCCAGGGGCTCGGTTGCAGGTCCGTGACCTGGTCATAGTCTTCTACGGACAGTTCGCGCAGCGGACCGAGCGCAAAATTGTCCGCCATTTCCTCCAGCAGGAGCTCGGCTGCTGCGTTCAATGGAATTAGCTTCCCCTCCAGGTCCTCCAACACCACGCCATCGCCGATGCTGGAAAGGATGGCCCGCATACGGCCGATCGCCTCCTCCAACGCACGGGTCCGCTCCGACAATCGCCCCGTCATCTCGTCGAAGGTTTCAGCCAACATGCCGATCTCGTCCGCACTCACGATGCCGGTGCGCTGCTCGAGGTTGCCTTCTGCCACAGCCTGCGATGTGCGTACCAGGCGACTGAGAGGGCGGGTAATACGCTGAGAGATCAGGTATCCGATCAATATAACACCCGCCATTGCGGCGCTAAAGATCAGCGCGTAGGTATTGCGACTGGTAGCACCGGCCCGGATGATGAATTGCGAGGGCAGGGCGACGGCGAAAACCCCCAAACTATCGTTGCCCACGCGGAGAGGCCCGCGGGCGAGGCGATACCAACGGCCGCGAATCTGGACGTTCTCACCGATGGTGGAGCTGGTGTTGTACAAAGCACTTTCATATAATGCTGGCGTGGTCGAGAGCTCGTCCAGCAGAGCAATCACGTCAGCAGGCTGCTCGGCAAAGGTAAAGGTGGTGGCAACGGCGCGCCCACCATCGAGATAGACGATCACGTCAGCCAGAGAAGTGAGCTTGAAGTAAGGTAACAGTGTATCGAGCGAAGTACCGACGACAACTACCCCGACCATCTTGTTCTTCAGCCCGATGGGGGTGGCCGTGAAGTAGTAGTAGCATTGGTCTATGGGGTGGTACACCAGCCCACGCTTGGGCAACCCATTTGGATCGCCAGCCTCGAGGAGCGCTCGCACCATCCATAGTCCCGCAGTATCGAACTGCCCCGCTACAAACTCAAACGAACCATCGGCATGCTGCAGCAAGTGCAATATTTCCTGGCTGCGCGTGTCAACGATAATGAGGCTCTCCACTCCCCGGACGACGGCCACGGGTTGAGCCAGTACAAGCACCTTATCCCGGTCGCCAGCCTGCACGGCCTCGGCCAGCCCCACCGTAAAGGCGATGGTACGTGTTGACTCCAGGTGGTCCATTTCCCGGCGCGCCAGGCTATCAGAGACTACACGTCCTGCTTCGAGCAACTGGTTGGTCAACCGTTCGTCGAGGGTGCCGGCAACCAGACTGGTCACCACGTAGGTGCCGATGACCGCTACAATCAACGTAAGGATCAGGTAGGGGAGGATGATTTTGCCTCGAATATTGGGGGCCAGGAGGCGGCGTAATCGCTGGCGCCACGCCGGCAGATGCTCTGATTCTTGCTCTCGTTCCATTGGCGTCCCTCCAATCAGGGCGCGGCAAAGTAGGCCAATGCCTGGCGTACCCGTTCCTCGACAGGCAGGCCCTCGTCTCGTGGCAGACTCTGGAGCGCCGTCTGCGCCTCGACCAGGCTGAAGCCCAGGCCGGTCAACGCGGCGATGACCTGGGCGTCAGCATCGCTCAACAGGGGCGCTGCTTGTGCTCCGGTCGGGATCAGCTTGTCCTTCAGGTGAAATATGATGGCCCTGGCCGTCTTCGGCCCGATACCCGGTACGTGGGACAGCAGGCCCGGCTCTTCCTGGATCACGGCCTGGCGGAGCATGTCCGGTGAAACGGTACTCAACAGCGCCAGCGCGGTTCTGGGACCGACTCCAGAGACGCTCAGTAAGAGCTTGAACAGTGCCAGTTCCTCTTCTGTGAGAAAGCCGTAGAGCGCCAGTTCGCTCTCCCGCACGTGTAGATGGGTGAACAACTCTACTGGCTGGCCCGCGCCGTCCAGTTGCGCCAGCACGCCAGCGGGTACGTAGACCTGGAGGCCGATCCCCCCGACGCGGACTACCACGCGCCCCTGTCCGATATTCCACACTGTCCCACTCAGTCTGGCGATCATCTCACAGCGTCCGTTCAGGTGAAGGGTGTCCTTGCGAAGGCTACAAGCCTTTGCAAGGGTTGGCTTTCACTCCTCAGAAAGTGCACTCAGGCGGGCCGAGTGAAGATGACAGATAGCCACTGCCAGCGCATCAGCCGCGTCATCTGGGTGGGGTGCCTGCGCCAGTCCCAGCAATAGCCGCACCATCTCCTGCATCTGGGCCTTGTCCGCATTCCCGTACCCGGTTACCGCTTGCTTGACTGCCAACGGTGTGTACTCGGCCGCGGTGAGGTCTCCATCGGCCAGGGCCAGGAGTGCTACCCCGCGCGCCTGCCCCACGTTCATCGCCGTGCGCACGTTGCTGCTGAAAAAGAGCTCCTCGACCGCCGCGGCGGTCGGTTTCCATTCCGCAGCCAGTTCCCTTATCGCCCGGTAGATCAACTGCAGGCGCTCAGGAAGAGGCCGGTCGGCTGGTGTCCTGATCACTCCGAATGCCAGCGGTTTCAACTCTCCCTTCACTTCCTCCACCACACCATAGCCCGTGGTGGCGGTGCCAGGGTCAATACCAAGTACGCGCACCTGGCGTCAGTCCGCTGCCTCGTATTGGGCCATCGCCTCGTCGCTGATGTACAGGTTAGAGTAGACTTGCTGGACGTCATCCAGTTCCTCCAGTGCCTCGATGACTCCCATTACCTGGAGGGTCTCCTTTTCTTCCAGTTGCATCGTCGTCTTGGGGACCATCGCCAGTTCGGCTGCCTCAACCTCGACGCCTGCATCCTTCAGGGCTTCTCGCACCGCCTGGAAGTTCTCTAGCGCGGCATAGATCTCGACCAGATCGTCGCCAAATACGACGTCCTCAGCCCCGGCCTCCACCGCGACCTCAAAAATGGTTTCCTGGTTCAATCCATTGGGCGTAATTGCGATGTACCCCTTGCGGTCGAACTGCCAGGCAACGGAACCTGCATCGGCCATAGAACCGCCCTGACGGGTGAGCGTACGGCGGACTTCGGCGACGCTACGGTTCTTATTGTCGGTGAGTACCTGTACTAACAGCGCAACTCCATTGGGAGCATACCCCTCGTAGGTGACCTCCGCCAGGTCTTCGCCTTTGAGTTCTCCGGTGCCGCGCTTGATGGCCCGCTCGATGTTATCTTTGGGCATGTTGGCCGCCCTGGCCTTGTCCATGACCAGGCGCAGGCGGAAGTTAGTGTCGGAGCTCCCCCCTCCCTCACGCGCCGCAATCGCGATCTCCCGTGCCAGCCGGGTGAAAACCTTGCCTCGCTTGGCATCCGCCGCAGCTTTCTTGTGCTTGATCGTTGACCATTTATTGTGACCGGACATACCTGATCCTCCACCTCTCTCTGAATCGCAACCTCACATTACACACGTGAATGTGAGCGAACGATGTGGAAACTTCCAACTTGATAAGATTATACCACTGTATACCCTGGTTAGGCAAGCATTCACAAACAGAGCGGAGGATGCGTACATCCCCCGCTCTTCCTAACTATGCACCTGCTGTCCTCCCAACCGGCCACCGACGAAATCGCGCTGGCCACGAAGGAAGTCTCCGATGCTCATTGGCCGCTTGCCGGCGAGTTGCACCTCCTCCAGCCGCAATACTCCTTCGCCCGTGGCGACGGCTGTTCCGCCTGCCAGGGCAACCACGGTGCCTGGTGGCGCATCCCCCCGCCAGTGGGGCAGTGGCGCGACTCGCAGCACCTTGAGCGATCGTCCACGCCACGTCGTGAATGCCCCCGGCCAGGGCGTGAATGCCCGCACCCGCCGCTCCAGTTCGGCCGCCGGGCGTGACCAGTCGAGTTGCCCGTCCTCCTTGCACAATTGTCTTGCGTAGGTCACTCCCTCCTCGGGCTGAGGTCGGAGGCGCAGTTCACCCGCCAGGTACAGGGGCAACGTCTCGATCAGGACCTCAGCCCCCAACCGTGCCAACCGCTCCCCCAGCGTTACCCCTGTGTCGTTGGGACGGATCGGCTCCTCTCGCTGGGCCAGGATGGGGCCCGTATCTACGCCTGCATCCATCTGCATGATCGTCACGCCGGTGACTTTATCATCGGCCAGGATGGCCGCCGGAACAGGCGCGGCGCCCCGCCAGCGGGGAAGCAACGAAGGATGGACGTTGAGGCAGCCGTGGGGGGGCAGGTCGAGCACGGCTTGGGGCAACAGGTACCCACACGCTGCCACGACGATAACCTGTGGCCTCCAGGTTGCCAGTTGGGCCAGCGCCTCGGGCGTGCGCAGTGACTGCGGTTGAGACAGTGGGAGGCCACGCACCGCCGCCACCTGCTTGACCGGTGGCGGTGTCAATCGCTGCCCGCGCCCGGCCGGCTGGTCGGGCTGCGTTACGACGCCGACCACCTGGTATACATCGGCCAGCGCCTTCAACACCGGTACGGCGAATGCGGGCGTGCCCATGAAGACGATGCGTGCTGTCATAGCATACCAATTTTAGCACAGGATTGCGTGGACGGCAAATCGGCATGATCGTGCGGTCTCGGATGAGCCTGACCCGGAACTTGCTTGCCGGAACGACTCAAGTCAGGTGTCCGCTGAGCCTGGTTCGCGAGGTTGACAATGCGCTGGTTTTGCGCCATACTCTGATGAGTTAAGACGTGTAACTGCTCACCCTCCCGCAGGTTTGGCCAGCTTTTAGACATCAGGAGAGCATGCTAAGACGTGCTGAGGTTTGAAGCATCGCAAATAGCAACCTGCGGGAGGGTAGCCTGAATATCGAGGAGACTAACGGTGAGCACACTATCCATGTTCTTGCGCGCCATTGCGCACTTTAACCCTGCGACTATGTGGGACAGTATCACGTATCAGATCCGCCAGCGGCGATACGAGGCCCGGTTTGCCAGGAACAGGCCGCCTGGTCCGCTTGCTGTATCGGACCACCTGCGCCCAGGACCCGTCACGGGCCACGCGCGCCAGGGACAGTGCGTGACGGTCACTTGCGCCAACGGCTCCTACGCTCTCACCATCCTGGCCCCCGACCTGCTCCGCATTCACTTCCATCCAACTTCCAACCTCCAACCTCCAACCTCCAAATCTTACGCCCTCGCCAAACCCGACGCCGATTGGCTCCCCTGCAACTTTCACGTCGTCGCGACAGAGACAGCCATCGAGATCCACACTGCGCGCCTGGCCTGCCGGGTCGCCAAAGCCTGTGGCCGGCTCACGTTCCTCGACCTGGAGGGGAATGTGGTCAACGAAGATGAGGCCGGCGCAGGTTGGTATCCTTGTGCTGGTCCCGTCATCTGCCACAAGCGCATCCGGCCCGACGAGCACTTCTATGGACTGGGGGAACGCACGTTCGCGCTTGACCTGCGCGGGCGCAGATACGCGACGTGGCACACCGACCCTCAGAGCTACCAATTGGGCCAGGACCCCATTAATATGTGTTTGCCTGTGCTGTTGGGGTTACATAGTCAGGGCCGCCAGGGCTATGGGATCTTTTTCGACAACACCTTCCGCGGCCAGTTTGACCTGGGCGTGACTGATCCCAATGTTGCCTCCTTCGGAGCGGAAGGCGGTGAACTGTGCTACTATTTCATCTACGGTCCAGCGCTGACGAAGGTTGTGGAGCGGTACACGGAGTTGACCGGCCGGATGATGCTGCCGCCGTTGTGGGTACTGGGGTATCATCAGAGCCGCTGGTCTTACTATCCTGAGGCCCGTGTGCGCAAGCTGGCAGCCGATTTCCGCCAAGTCTATCACGTGCCGTGCGACTGCATCCACCTCGACATACACTATATGGACGGCTACCGCTGTTTCACCTGGGATCGAGAGCGCTTTCCCGATCCAGGCAGGCTGATGGCAGACCTGCACGCACAGGGCTTCAAGGTCATCACGATCGTGGACCCCGGCATTAAGGCTGACCGGAGGTACCGGGTCTGCAAGAGTGGGCTGGAGCAGGACGTATTCTGCAAGTATCCCGACGACAAGACTCTCTTCAAGGGACCGGTCTGGCCGGGTGACTGTTACTTTCCCGATTTTACCAGCCCGCACGGGCGGGCGTGGTGGGGGGAGTTGTACAAGGCGCTGACCGGTGTGGGCGTGGACGGGGTATGGAACGACATGAACGAGCCAGCGGTCTTCGGGCCGCTGGGCACGACGTTCCCCGACTGTGTGCGCCACGACCTGGAAGGGCAGGGCGGCGATCACCTCGAGGCCCACAACGTCTATGGGATGCAGATGGCGCGGGCGACGGTCGAGGGACTCCAGCGGTTGCGCCCCGACGAGCGCCCTGTCTGCATTACGCGCTCCGGCTGGGCCGGCGTACAGCGCTACGCCATGAGTTGGAGCGGCGACAACCGGTCCGACTGGGGCCAATTGTGGCTGACGATGCCGATGTTGATGAACCTGGGGCTGTGTGGACTGGCCCACACTGGCCCCGACACGGGGGGCTTCGCGGGTTCCGCCACGGGGGAACTGTTCACCCGCTGGCTGCAGATGAGCGTTTTTCTCCCCTTCCTCCGCTCCCACACTGCCATTGACACTCCTGACCAGGAGCCCTGGAGTTGGGGAGAGCCCTACCTGAGCATCAACCGGCGCGCGCTTGAGCTGCGCTACCGGCTGCTTCCCTATCTCTATACTGCTTTCTGGCAGTGCGCACAGATGGGGCTACCGATCGTGCGCCCACTGCTGCTGGCCCGCCAGGACGACACCGCCACGCACGCGCTGGACGACGAATTCCTGTGTGGTGATGCGTTCCTGGTCGCGCCGGTGACCGAGGCGGGGATCACCTGCCGCTCTGTGTACCTGCCCGTTGGCGGCTGGTATGGCTTCTGGACGGATGAGTTGTTGAGTGGCCCGGCGCGCGTTGAGGTGGAGATACCGCTGGAGCGATGGCCGCTTTTCGTGCGGGCCGGGTCGGTGGTGCCGATGGGGCCACCGATGGATTACGTGGGCCAGCGCCCCGTGGAAACGCTCACGCTCCACGTCTACCCTGGTACAGGAGTCAGTTGGCTCTACGAAGACGATGGGAAGAGCCTGGCCTACCGGTGTGGGGAGTACCGGCTCACTCGTTTCACACTGGCCGCTTCTGAAAGGAAACTGGAATTGATGCGAGAAGCAGAAGGGGCCTTCAACCCTGGATACGACCGTCTCCAGGTGGTGGTGCACGGTGTGGAGAGGCCACCGGAAGCGGTGGGGGGGCTGCCTGGGGCCGAGGTGAGCTACGACTCCCAGAACCGCGCGTTGCAGGTCAGTGGCGGGATGTTTGACAAGCTGTGGGTGAGGTTGTAGACTCACGAGCGCAACCTCTTATCTGCCAGAGGGACAGACTGGAAAGTCTGCCCCACGAGGAGGTGCTGATGCAAGTCATCATTCGCTGTGCTGCGCCCGACGACGCCGGGGCTATCGCTGCCATCTGGGAGGTTGTCTGCGCGGAGCGGGCCTACACTGCCGTGAGTCGCCCCTTCACGCCCCAGCAAGAACGGGAGTACATCGCCTCGCTCTCGGACCGTGAAGCGATCTTCCTGGCGGAAGTGGAAGGTCGCGTCGCCGGGTTTCAGTCGTTGGACCTGTGGGCCAAATACACTGACTCTTTCGATCACGTCGGCGTGATGGGGACCTTCGTCCTTCCCGAATGGCGGGGTAAGTCCATCGGCCGCTGTCTTGCGGAACACACGTTCGACTTTGCGCGTGCCAATGGCTACGAGAAAATCGTCATCTACGTGCGGGCAGGCAACGCCAGCGCTCAGGCTTTCTACCGCAGACTGGGTTTCGTCCCCAAGGGCGTACTGGCGCGTCAGGTCAAGATAGATGGACAATACGAGGATGAGGTCTTCATGGAGTTGTTCCTGATGGTCTCATAGTCGAGGTACCCGTGCGTCATCCGGGCAAGAGTTCGCTCCGCAGTTCTGGTGTGTAGGTGTCAATGGCGTGGGGAGTGATTGCGTTGGCCCGGACGATCTCGGCGTAGAGATCAGCGCTGCGGCGCGGCGTGCGGGTCTGGGCTTCGGGATTGAGCGCGATGAGCCCAAAGCGCAGTGTCCAACCCTCTTCCCATTCAAAGTCGTCCACCAGCGTCCAGTGGTAGTAGCCCATCACCGGGTAGCAGAACTGGATGGCGTGCCATATCTGGTGCAGGTGGGTCAAGAGGTAGCGGGGCCGCTGGTCGTCGTCGGCGTCGGGGATGCCATTCTCGGTGATGTAGATGGGCAGGCCCAGGCGCCTCAGGCGCTGGAGGCAGCGGAATATCCCACGGGGGTAGAACTCGCCGTAGCCGCCATCGAGTAACTCGGCATCGCCGGCGTGCAGCCGGCGGTTAAAAAGTGCCTGGCGTTGCGTGCGGTCGAAGGCGACCAGATCGCGGGTGTAGTAGTTGAGGCCGATCCAATCGAGCGTGCGGCGCAGTCCCCATGCCAGGCCAAAGCCCAGGGGCGGCGCCAAGCGGCCCTGGACTAACGCGGTAAGAATGGCCTGGTTATAGGTCTTGTCCGTCATCCGGGCAGCGCGCCGATCGAGTAGCGAGCCGGGATTAGCCGGATCGAAGATGCGCATGTTGTGGGCGAGTCCGACGCGGGCATGGGGTTGGAGCGCGTGGATCTCGTGGTAGGCGGCAGCGTGGCCGGCTAACAGTTGGCGGACAACGCGCATCGCCGTTTTGGGATCGGACTGGCCAGGGGGAAAGACGCCTTGCAGGTAGCCCATGTAGCCATAGACGGTGGGCTCGTTGATGGTGCACCACAGATCACAGTAGGGACCTAGCGATTCGACGACGCGGCGCACGAAGCGAGCGAAGAGTGCGACGGTCTCTGGGTTTTCCCACCCACCCTGCTCGGCCAGCCAGCGGGGATTGGTGAAGTGATGTAGGGTAACCATGGGCTCGATGTTGCGCGCGCGCAGGCCCTGCAGAATCTGGCTGTACCGCTCCAACGCAGAATTGTCAAACGTGCCGGGACGAGGCTCGATGCGCGACCACTCGACCGAGAGGCGAAGTGCGTTCAGGCCCATGCTGGCGGCACGGTCGAGATCGGCTTCGGCGTTCTCCCACCAGTTGCAGGCCCTCCCAGACGTGTGCCCTTGCTTGATGTGGCCGTCCGTCTGCTCCCAGGCCCACCAGTCGTTGTGGACGTTGTTGCCCTCGACCTGATGGGCGGCGGTGGCGACGCCCCACTTGAAGTCAGCGGGAAAGTGGAACGTGGCTTCGGGCATAGGCCTCTTTGCAGGAGCCACACCGGTTGGACGTTTCGTTTCAAGCGGCTTCAGAGGTTGGGGTTGGGCGAGCGGTTCGATCCCTGTAATGGCTTGCTCAGGCGCAGGCGCTTCAGTCACACTCAAGGTGGGCCTGGTCTCGGTTACCTCCGGTGCGACCTGGATCTCTTCCTGCACCACCGCAGGGAATTGTTGGTCTCGCTCCTGGGCCATCCATTCCAGGTCCAGCCCCTCGAGTGGATCGTGGCCCAGGACCTCGATGGTTAGTTCGCCCTCCTCCCGCTTTATCCATTCCAGGTCCAAGCCTTCAAATGGATCGTGGCCCAATATCTTGTCGGGCACTTGTTTTTTTTGCTTTCGTTTAGCCATCACGAAGGACCCTCTCTACCAGACGGTTATAGTCAGACGCAGCCTTGCTGCGGGGTGAATATTCATAAATCGTCATACGATGGCTGGGCGCCTCGCCGAGTTTCACATTCGCCCGGATCGGCTCGGTCACGCGGCCAGCAAAATAACGCTGCAAGATTCCCAGGACCTCGCGGTCCTGTCGCACCCGGCTGGAGTAGAGCGTAGGGACGATCAGGTAGAGGCGAACGTAATGCCCGGGTATCTGGGCGATGTTCTTCAGCGTCTCGACCACCTGGCGGGTCACTGCCAGAGCCATATAGCTCATGGAGACCGGCACGATGAGTTCGCGGATATAGCGCAGCCCGCTCTCGCCCAAAATGCTGGCTGAGGGTGAGAAATCGAGGATGACATAATCGTATCTGTCCTCCAGACCATGCATCTTGCTGGCCAGCAGTTGCCGGGCTGCCCAGCTATCGTTCATGCGCCACATCTCTCCTTCAGCCTGAAGCACGTTGTGGTCGCTGGCGATCAGATCGAGGTTGTCCCGCGCCCGGACGATGCAAGCTGGCGCATCAGCCTGTCCCAGTAGCAGATGAGCCAGGGAATACGTGTAGGACACTCCCAGGCACATCGCCAGGCTGCCCTGGACGTCCAGGTCAACACAAAGCACGCGCGCCCCACGCATAGCCAGGCCGGCGCCCAGGTTCACCACCGTGGTCGTCTTGCCTGTGCCCCCCTTGTAATTCATGATACCAATACATCTGCCCATCTCGATTTCTCCCCGCTCCTCTCCAATGGATCGCGTCGCTTTAATTGTACAGCGGGTTGATGTGTAGGTCAAATGCCCATATCAGGGGGATCAGGTTTCCTCACGTTGACTTTTGGCACCGAATGTGTTAAGATATGCATACTGGATTTCATCAGCGGTCTCTGTCATTCGTTGTACGGTTTTTGGTTACACGGACTTATTCGTTTCATCCATCTGTCCCGCGAAGCTGTCTGACATGGAGATGAAACCGTACCTGGGCATGTCAGTGCCAGGCTGTGCAGAGTGCCTGTTGGCAGGTGAGGACCTCGCTGGTGCTCACCTGTTTTTATACCAGTTTCGCGGGTCAGGCTTTGATTGGGAGGGTACCTATGAGTGCGGAATTCGTTTCTCGGGTTGTAGGCATGGTCCTGGCGGCGGTGGGTGGAATCTTTTTGGGTATCTACATAGCAGCCCATTTAGGAGGCTCACCTTATCAATATGGAGCGATCTTCCTGCTCGTGGGCGCGCTATGTGGCCTGGTGTTGACGCCCTACGTGACCGTACGGCCTCTCCTGGCTTTGCGCAAGCACGTCCACCAGGCGCCAGTGCAACAATTGCTGGCTGCTGTGCTTGGGTTGATCGTCGGCCTGATCGTCGCAGCGCTGATCTCGTTTCCGCTCTCGTTGCTCCCATCTCCTTTCAGTCAGATCTTGCCTTTTGTTGCCGCTTTGCTCTTTGGCTACCTGGGCATTATGGTGATGATCACTCGCCAACGCGATCTCCTCAACCTCATTCGCGGTCAGTTGCCCGGGCGAGGCGAGAGCCCGGAAGTCGGGGGCGACGGGCAGAAGACCATGTTACTGGACACCAGTGTCATCATTGATGGGCGCATCGCTGACATCAGCCGTACCGGTTTCATCGAAGGCGAGATGCTGGTGCCGCGCTTTGTGCTCAACGAGCTTCAGCATATCGCCGATTCTCCTGACACTCTGCGTCGCAACCGGGGGCGTCGGGGGTTGGATATGTTGCATCGGTTGCAAAGCGAGTCCGTCACACTCGTGCGTATCACGGACATGGATGTTGAGGAGGTGCGAGAAGTTGACGATAAGTTGGTATTACTGGCCAAGCGGTTGCACTGCCCCATCATCACCAACGACTACAATCTCAATCGGGTGGCAGAGTTGCAGGGTATCCGGGTGCTCAACATCAACGAATTGGCTAACGCAGTGAAGGCTCTCTTTCTCCCTGGGGAATCTATCGTCGTTAAAGTCGTTCAAGAGGGGAAAGAGGTAGATCAGGGCGTGGCATATCTGGACGACGGTACGATGGTCGTAGTGGAAGATGGTGAGCCATACATTAACCAGGAGACAGAGGTGATTGTGACCAAGGTCTTGCAGACGGCGGCTGGCCGTATGCTTTTTGCCCGAGTAGCAAGGTAGAGACTGCTGGAAGGGGACATGCGATGAGTTTACAGGTTTTCAACTATCTGACCCGCAAGAAAGAGCCTTTTGAACCGCTGGAGAAAGGACGAGTGGGGATGTACGTCTGTGGCCCGACGGTGTATGACCACGCCCACCTGGGCCACGCTAAGCTGTACGTGGCGATGGATACTGTCGTGCGTTATCTGCGCTATCTGGACTATAAGGTCCGTTACGTGCAAAACATCACCGACGTGGGCCATCTCCTGGACACTGGTGAGGATCGCATTCTCAAGGGAGCCCGGCGGGAGCGGACCGAGCCGATGGAGGTGGTGGAGACCTATACGCGCTCCTATTTCGAGGACATGGACGCGCTAGGCGTGTTCCGCCCCAACATCTCCCCCCGCGCCAGTGGTCACATCCCGGAGCAGATTGAGCTCACCAGAAAGCTGCTAGAGAAGGGGTACGCCTACGAGACGGAGGAAGGTGACATTTACTTTTCGGTGGAAAAGTTCGCCGACTATGGTAAACTCTCTGGACGCAAGGTCGAGGAACTGGAACCGGGTGCGCGGGTGGCTGTGCGGGAGGCGAAGCAGCATCCGGCTGATTTCGCGCTGTGGAAGCACGCTGAGCCAGAACACATCCTGCGCTGGCCCTCTCCCTGGGGTTGGGGCTATCCAGGCTGGCACGTCGAGTGCTCGGCGATGGCAACCAAGTACCTGGGCGAGACGTTTGACATTCACGGTGGTGGGCTGGAGAATGTCTTCCCTCACAACGAGTGCGAAATCGCCCAGTCGGAGGCAGTTGCAGGCAAACCCTTTGCCCGCTATTGGATCCTGGTCGGCTCCCTGACCGTCAATGGGGTCAAGATGAGTAAGAGCCTGGGTAACTTTCTCACCATCAAGGATGCGCTCAAACTCTACAGCCCGGAAGCAATCCGCTTCTTTGTCCTCTCGAGCCATTATCGGGGCCCTATGGACTTTAGCCGTGACGCGGTGCTGGCCGCCGAACGGGGGATCGAGCGATTGCACCAAACTGTACGTACACTGCGGTCGCGGATGAAGGATGCAGGGCCAGCCGGGACAGCCGAACTCTCCTACGTGACTCACCTGATGCCCATGGCCACGCAGTTTATGGAGGCGATGGACGACGATTTTAATACGCCCAGGGCCATTGCTGTCCTGTTCGACCTGAACAGGGAAGTGAACGAGTTGTTGAGTTCCGGGAAGCTGTTGAGCCAGGGTACACTGGCAGCGATAGATGGCCTCTACCGTGACCTGGGCGGACGCATCCTGGGTATCATCCCCGGCGATCTGGCTCAGAATGTCGGCGGTGAATTGATGGACGGGCTGATGAATATCGTCTTGGGCATCCGTCAGCAATATCGGGAGCGTAAGGACTGGGAGCAGGCGGATGTGCTGCGCCAACAGTTGAGCGAACTTGGCATCGCGATCGAGGACCGGCCTGAGGGACCAACCTGGCGTGTGGAGCGTGGGGGCGGATGAGAGAAATTCTCTACGGACGGAATGCAGTCTGTGAATCGCTGCGAGCCGGGCGGCGCAAACCATATCAATTGATGCTGGCCGAAGGTGTTCAGCAAACAGATGCCGTCGGCCAGATCCTTTTCCTGGCCACGCAGGCCAGGGTGCCGGTGAGTCATACCGACCGGCGTAACCTGGACCGGATGGGCAGCGTCAACCATCAGGGCGTGGCGCTGGAGACGAGCGAGTATCCCTACAGTACGCTCGACGAGGTCCTGTCCGTCGCCCAATCCTGTGACGGTACTCCTCTGTTCTTACTGCTCGATCTGCTGCAGGACCCGCAGAACGTGGGCGGGTTGTTGCGCACGGCTGAGGCTGTGGGTGTGCAGGGGATAGTGATCCAGCAGCGGAGGGCAGTAGGCGTCACGCCGGCGGTGGTTCACGCCTCGGCAGGTGCTGTGGAGCACCTGCGGGTGGCGCAGGTGACCAATCTGGTGGATGCCATCGGGAGGCTCAAGGTGTACAACGTGTGGGTGGCCGGGCTGGAGGCAACGCGCGGTGCGCAGGAGTACGACCAGGCCGACCTGAGTGGTCCGCTGGCGCTGGTAGTGGGCAGTGAAGGGGAAGGGCTGCGGCGCCTGGTACGAGAGCGCTGTGACTTTCTGCTGTGCCTTCCTATGCGCGGGCAGATCACCTCTCTCAATGCCGCTGTGGCCGGGTCCATCGTGCTCTACGAGGCGCGGCGCCAGCAAGCGTCGCGCGCGAAAGAATAGACATACTTATGAGGCGGCGCTTTTTTTTCATCGTCATTGGCCTGGTCGTCAGCCTGGGTTTTCTCTGGTACGCGCTGCGCGACTTGCATCTGGAGGAAGTCCGGGCGGCGCTCCGTGGTGCGCACTATGGGTGGCTGCTCCCTGGCGTGGTGGTCTACTTTATCTCCGTCTGGTTCCGGGCCTGGCGGTGGGGATTCCTTCTGCGCGCCTCTAAGCGCGTCTCGGCCAACCGGCTCTTCCCTGTCGTCGTCATCGGCTACATGGGCAACGACATCCTGCCCTTCCGCCTGGGCGAGCTCCTGCGAGCCTACGTCCTCTGGCGCAAGGAGGGGATCAACGTCGGCGCCACGCTCACGACGGCCCTGCTCGAGCGGCTGTTCGACGGGCTGACGATGGTGCTGTTTGTCCTCTTCGGTCTCCTGTTCGTCCCGCTCTCGGCCTTCCTCAGCCGGTTGGTGACCGTCGCCAGCGCCATTTTCTCCGGCGCGTTGGTCGTGTTTCTCTTCCTGGCTGCCCGGCCTGACCTGCTCCGGCGCGTTGCCCGCGCGTTGATCGAGCGCCTGGCGCCTGTACGATTCCGGCCCTCATTGGTGGGCCTGGTGGAAGGGGTCGTGGCAGGGCTGGAGAGCCTGCGCAGCGGGCGGGACGTCCTCGTCCTCTTCGGCGTGACACTGTGGGTGTGGATTCTGGAGACGGCCAAGTACTGGCTGGTCAGTTTCGCATTTGCGGACCTGCACGTACCTTACGTGGGTATCGTGCTGATGGGCGGAGCGGTCAACCTGTTGACGGCGCTGCCCTCTCTCCCCGGGTACATCGGGACGTTTGAACTGGGGATCAAGATCCTGGAGGGGATCGGCGCACCTTTGGCTCCGGCGGGGAGTTACGTCCTGGTGCTCCACGCCATCCTACTGTTGCCGGTGACGCTCCTGGGGCTGGTGTTTATGGGGCTGGAGGGAGTGCGGTGGACGGAGGTGGGGAGATTGGGTGACTTGAGGACCAGATGACTGGGATGTAAGATCGCAGCTCATTCACTGCAAGGAAATGATGGCATAACGGTTGCTCATCTCTAGCCAAGCCAGCCAGAAGTCATCCTTAGTGACTTGTATGGGGGCGTTGTCGAAATGAGGGTCGTTCACATAGATGTGAGTCGCATCGTATCCAACCACGACGACGGAATGGTAGGTGTCGAATCCCTGCCAGTATGGCAGTTCCCGGGTGTGTACCAGTACAATCACAGGCTGTCCAGTGTCTATAAGCGCTTCCAGTCTGGCTGGTTCACCCTCACCGTATTCGACTGCTATACCGAGCCGTGTCAGCCGCTGCACCCGCTGGGCTGGTGTACCAAATTCGCCGACGTCAAGTACGCGCGGCAACTGGTCATAGTTTGCCGGGTGGCCCAGATAGTCAAACACCATTGCCACGCATGCGGCCAGGCAGTCGGCTGTCTGTCTCATCCTATGGAGCGGGACGCTCAACAAGGGCCCGGGCATAACGTTGCATCTCCTCGAGGAGTTCGTTGGTCACCAGAAGTTGTCCGGTTTGGGCATCCACGTCAATTGCGCCGACCTGACCTAGTCGTCCACGGGGTAGCACAGCCAGGTAGACTGGCACGCGCCACAGAAACCGTTCTCCGTCTACTACCAGGAGAGGATCATCGCCTCCCATGTGGTCGCTCACGTGATCAAGCACATAGCCTGTCACTTTCTGACGGGCTACAAACGCGGATATGTTGAGTTCAGCCTGGATATGGACATCTACCCTCACCTGTCCCCGTGTCAGGCTGCGGTCCTGGAGTATTAGAGGTATGGTAGCAGTTTCCATTTGATAACCTCCTCGTACTTTCCGATAAGTAGGTCTATCATAGCGGCAAAGTAGGACCTTGTCAAGTAGCGTTGCTCAAACTCTGGTTGGTTATAAATTGGGGGGATAATGGACATCGGCATCATCGGCGCAGGAATCACCGGCCTGACGGCTGCGTACGAGTTGACGAAACGCGGCCACGCGGTCACCGTCTACGAGGCGCGGCCTTACGCAGGGGGGCTGGCGGCCGGCTTCCGCGACGCGCGCTGGGAGTGGCCGCTCGACCGCTTCTACCATCACTGGTTTGCCTCCGACGACGACGTCATCCGCCTGATCGAGGAACTTGGGGCGCGCGATCGCCTTTTTTTCCCCCGTCCCACTACCTCCATCTACCACAAGGGACACATTTACCCCTTCGACAGCCCGCTGCGCGTCCTCCGCTTCACCCCTATCCCGTTGATAGATCGGCTTCGCGTGGGGCTGGTCACGTTCTATCTGCGGCTCACCCGCAATTGGCGGACGCTGGAAGGGATCACTGCCGCCGAATGGACGCGCCGGGCCGTCGGCGAGCGGGCCTACGAGGTGCTCTGGAAGCCACTCCTGGTCAGCAAGTTCGGTGAGGAGCATTACCAGGACGTGAACATGGCCTGGTTCTGGGCGCGGCTCCACAAGCGCACCCCACGCCTGGGTTACTTTGCCGGTGGGTTCCAGGGCTTTGCCAACCTGCTGGCCACCCGCGTGCAGGCGCAGGGTGGGCAGGTGCGGCTGGAGACGGCCGTGTGGGCTGTCCAGCCCGCTGCCGACGGCCGCCTGCGGCTGGAGACGGCGGCGGGTGCCGGCGAGCACGAGCGGGTGATCGCCACCTGCTCCCCGCAGGAGATGCGCCGCTTGGCTCTCGATCTCCCTCCCGGCTACGCCGCGCAACTGGGCCAGCTCGAATCCATGGGCGCGGTGGTGCTCGTCCTGGCCCTCGAGCGCTCGCTGGTCTCCCAGCATTACTGGATCAACATTCCCGCCGGGGAGGGCTTTCCCTTCATGGGGCTGGTCGAGCACACCAATTATATCTCCCGCGAGCACTATGGCGGCGATCACCTGGTCTACTGCGGCGACTATCTCTTGCCCGATCATCCCTATTTTGACTACAGCAAGGAGCAGTTGCTGGAGGCCTATCTGCCGGGGCTGGTCAAAATCAATCCAGATTTCCACCCCGAGTGGGTGCGCGCCAGTTGGATGTTCGCGGAAAAGTACGCCCAGCCGGTCCCCACGCTCCATCACTCGCGCAACGTCCCTCCGCTGGCGACGGGCGTGCCGGGGCTGTACCTGGCCTGCATGAGCCAGGTCTATCCATGGGATCGGGGGAGCAACTATGCAGTGGAATTAGGGCGGCGGGTTGCCAGGCGGGTGGGGGAGCAGGTAAAACAAAGGTGATCTATGTTTCAGGCGGGCACCCACTCCGGGTGCGGTCGCTCGACCGCTGTGATGGGGATGGTTTCGAGCGGAGATGGCGCGTAGAGTGAGACTTTCAGTACCAGGCTGACCGGAGGGCGGGTAATGATCTCCATGACCATCGCTTGCCACTCCTCTTCCAAGTCTGCCAGTCCGGTGAGGGGGAAATAGCGGGGGCCGAATCCTGTAGACTGAGCAAGGACAGAAAAATCTATCAGCGTGAGGCCAATAGCGCGTCGCTCCTCTTTATCGAAGCGCAGAAGCACATTGTCGTTCAACTCGACGGCCGTAGTCGCCCGCTCTCCGGGGGAGAAGGATATATACAGGATGTCTGTCTCCTGATCATAATTGTAAACAGGTGTTTCAGCCATTAACCCTTGTTCCTTTTCAGCCAGATATGCTTGAAAAAGGCCGTCGCCACGAAGTTGTTCTCGACCGTGTGCCCATTTTCATCTATATCGAACCTGAACAACACGATGGCCACGATATGATTGCTATCATCTGGTAGGTCACCAAACTGTTGAACGTACCGGTACTTGTGTGGGTCCAGCGGTTCTTGCCGTCGCCGCCCAGACCGGACTGTCTCTTTCAAATGGTCTTCATAGTCTACCATCTCAGGGTGATTGATCGGAGCGATGATGTGTTCCCACTGTTTCTGGGTCATGTAGATGGAATTGCCATATCGGTCTTGGACTGTCCATCTCTTGCCATTGGTTGGCATCGCATCATCTCTCCGCCGGATTGGGTCCAGTATAACACTTATAGGCACACAGTCAAGTTGAGGTTTGCATGAGAATAGCCATCCTTGCTGTTGGAGACGAACTCACGTGCGGCTACCGGCTGGACACCAATTCGCAGGCCATCTCCCAGCAGTTGACACTTTTGCCCGCTGACGTGGTCCTCCACCTGACCGTGGGCGACGACCTGGAAGCGATCCATCGGGCGCTGTGCACTGTGCTGGAGGTGGCCGACGTCGTCATAATCACAGGTGGGCTGGGGCCTACAGAGGATGACCTGACCCGCCAGGCGGTGGCGGCTTATTTCGGCCTGGAGTTGGTGGAGGATGCCGAGGCGCTGGCTCGCATCCGCGCGCGCTTCGTCCATCGGGGCCGCACGATGCCGGAGAGCAACCAGATCCAGGCCCAGGTGCCGGCCGGAAGCACGGTCATCCAGAACGACCGGGGGACGGCAGCCGGGTTCTATCTGGTGGTGGGGCCGTCGCCGAACCCCCCACCGCGTGGGGGGCTTGAACGGGAGAAGCACGTCTTTGTCACGCCTGGCATCCCCTACGAGATGGAGGGCATGCTGGAAGGGTTCATTCTGCCCCGGCTGCAGGCGTTGGCGGGAGCCGGTCACCACGTCCGGCGGGCGGTGCTCAAGGTTTACGGGCTGCCGGAGTCGGAGATCAACGAGCGCATCCGGTCGCTGCTGTCGCGCGGCCGTAACCCGCTGCTGGGGCTGCTCCCCCACCGCGGTACAATCACTGTCGAGGTGACCGCTACAGGCTCGACGCCCCAGGAGGCGGAGCGCTTGCTGGAGGCAGACCTGGCGGCCGTGCGGGCCGAGCTGGGGCGGTACGTCATCAGCGTGGGCGAGCGAGAGCTGCCACAGGCCGTGGCCGACCTGCTGGTGGAACGAGGGCTGACGATTGCGACGGCGGAGCTGGGCACGGGCGGCCTGGTGGCGGCCCGCCTGACCGAGCCGGAAGGATTCGAGCGGTGGTTCCGGCGCGGGGTTTCCTTTCATTCGGAGCGAGAGGCCTCCGGCAGAGGGCGGAACAGCCGCATGAGTTACGAGGACGATGCTCTGATTATGGCAACCGCGATCCAGAAGGCTGCCAAGGCCGACGTCGGCGTGGGTGTGGGGCCGATCCTGGCGCCCGAAGACAGCTCCCCTGGGCGGCCTTACGGTGTGCTCCACGTGGCGGTGAACGTGCAGGGGCGGGAGACTTGTCGCCGGTTCAGTTTTAACGGCGACCGTGCCACGGTGCGGGAGTGGGCCGCCGATGCTGCGCTGGCGCTCGTGCGGCTGTGGGTTTTAGAACAGGAGGAGTAGATGGGCAATGAGTGGATGAGTAGACGAGGAACCCGAGAAAAAAACCAAGTTAAGGAGGTATAGTCATGTTAGGCGTGAACAAGTCAAGGAATAGGAGGAATAAGCTCAAGGGGGCTCTGATCGTAGGGCTGTCGCTTTTTATGCCCGTCGTGGGATTGTGTGTCCTGATTCCGCTGGGCGCGTTGGCCGCGCCGTCGGCCCCCGCCCAACTTTCCCCACCTGAGCTGGTCGAGCCGGCGGATGATGCCCAAACTACCGGAAATCCGGCTGATTCCACGCCAGGCCGTGTCCTGTACCGGCCACTGGGCGTTCCCTGTTTCAGGTGGGAAAGCGTGGACGGGGCGAGCAAGTACGAACTGCAAGTCTCCGAGATCGAGCAGGACACGGCGATCGTGCTGAGCAAGAATAACTTGCAGCAGACCACGTATTGCCCGACCGCTTATGACTTCTCGTTGCACGGCATCCAGGACGGGCAGACGTACAATTGGCGCGTGCGGGCCTACGGCGGGACGCCGGCCGGGTGGGGGGATTGGTCCGAGCGGCGGCAGTTTACCCGCAACTGGGCGAGTGCGCCGGGCCTCCTCGAGCCGGCGGCGACGGCCGTCCTCACCCGTGCGCCGCTCCTTGCCTGGACGCCCGTGGACGGGGCGGAGTACTATAAGCTGGAGGTCAGCTCCGCCCCCGATTTCCCTGAGTCCGCGGTCTGGCCTAATTTTACCTGGAAGATCACGACGCGCAACACCGCGTACGCGATGGCGACCCAGTCCAGCAACAAGCTGCCGAACGACGAGGACATCTACTGGCGCGTGCGGGCCG
>Ga0172363_10001065_pt1 | contig 21833 bp, 14 predicted proteins | sample LakKivs2_kivu2a2_FD_114541 | JGI IMG/M metagenome (GOLD analysis project Ga0172363, IMG submission 114541) | Sediment microbial communities from Lake Kivu, Rwanda - Sediment s2_kivu2a2 | ecosystem: Environmental > Aquatic > Freshwater > Lake > Sediment | place: Rwanda: Western Province, Lake... | reverse complement strand
CACCACAACGTCCCATTGACCCGGCGCCCGGTCAACCAGATCCAGTGTACAGGAAATACTCGTACGGTCTATCACTGTCACGCCGGATGCAATAATCGTCCATCCGTTCTTTAACAGTTTGACAGTCGCACCGATAAAGAAATTTGTTCCCGACACCCTGGTTATCGCCGTTGGGTTCTGCGATACTTCGTTCCATCCGGTATTAGGCGTTATTCCCGTAACTGTCGGCGGAGGAGCTTCTACAGTAAACCCGCCTGCAAGTGTTCCGGATTTTCCATCCGTGTTGATTACAATTACGCTCCATTTACCGGGCTGGACATTATCGCCTGTAAGGTCAAAATTGCAGGTTATCTGGACAGTGCTTAAAACCGTTGCCGGGCTGATTGTATCCAGAACAGTTCCGTCCTTCTCCAGTTTGACTGTTGCCGCAGGATAGAAATTACTTCCTCCAATTGTCACGCCTATATTATTATCGGTAAATAAGCCTGTTGACGGAACAATTGATGTAACCGCAGGTTTGTTTGCATTTACCGTAAAAGCATTCAATAATGTTTTGCATTGACCGTCGGTATTGGTGACAACAAGGTCCCATAAACCTATCGTTGCTCCCCGCAAATCAAAATCGCATGTAATCTTGACAGTATTTGAAACGACCACTGCTGTAGCTGGAATATCGCTGTAACCTGGCTTTTGCAGTTTTACAGTAGCACCAGGGAAGAAATGGTCGCCTGCCAGGTTAGTTATGCTGGTCACTATGTCATAATTGTTGCCTGAATTTGGCGTGATTGACGTTGGATTCGGCGGATTGGCATAGATTGTAAACGCATCGGTCAAAGTCCCGGATTTTCCGTCGGAATTGGTCACAACAACGCTCCAGGGCCCGGGTGCATACCCCGTAAGGTCAAAGTTGCATGAGACAGCGGTCCTGTTCTGCATTGTCGCACCTGTCGCGTTAATTGTCCAGCTGCCTTTAATCAGCTTTACGGAAAGACCGGAATAAAATCTCTGTCCGCTTATGTTTGCCGATATTATGTTTTGAGGCGCTTCATTCCAGCCGGAAACAGGGGAAATTGAAATTACCTGGGGCGGTTCCGAATAAACCGTAAAAGAGAACGGCGTTGCGCTGGCTGAACTGGTAGCGGATTTTCCGTCGGGGTTAGTCACAACCACAGCCCAGGTGCCAATTTCAGCAAAAACCGGAACCGTGTTGTATAAATCAAAGTCGCAGGTAATCTGGTTCCAGCTTACAACCGCGACGCTCCCTACGTTAGCATTAATATCTGACTGCCCTGATTTTATCAGTTTGACCTGAGCGCCCTGGAAAAATCCGCTGCCTGCAAGGTTGGTGATTCTCACCGGCTGGTCAGGATTGTACGGGTTTGGCGACTGGGCGTTCCATCCGGTATTGGGAGTTATAGAAGAAAGTATCGGCGGATCTGCATATATATTGAAAGCACTGTTTGTTCCGCCCTGCTGAGCGTCAACATTTGTAACTATGACATTCCATAAATCCGGAATAGCATAGTTGTTTCCAACTTTAAGCGTAAAGTTACACTGAATCACGCTGGAATTTACAACATTTATCGTGCCTAAATCAGGATAGATTGTATCTGTTAATCTGGTCAGTTTTACGCTGGCACCCTCAAAAAAGTTTGTACCTGTTACGGTAACCGCCAATCCGGTTGTCCCTGTTTTGCCGCTGTTCGGAGAAATTCCTGTCACAGTGGGAGTATCTGCATAAATCAGAAACGCGCTGCTCGCAGTCACTGATTTGTTATCCACATTAGTTATAATCACATCCCAGAAACCCGGCTGCTGGTCTTTAATGTTAAAGGTGCAGGAAATTTTGTTTACGCTTACTATTGAAAGCCCTGTCCCGTTAATCGTCTTGCTTGCTCTCTGGATTTTGACCGCAACACCGGCAAAAAAGTTAGTGCCGGCAAGATTGCTGATTTCAACACTTGCATTGTTTTTTCCGCTGCTGGGCGTAATGCTGGTAAACGTCGGAGCGTCGGCATAAACGGTGAAGGCGTTAACCTGCTTATCCCACTGTCCGTCGTTGTTCGTGACCATAATATCCCACGGCAGACCCGGCTGCGCGGGCTGGTCGGTTCCGCAATTATTGGTAAGATTAAAAGAACATGTGACGGATTTTGTATCCGCCGCAATATTGACACTGCAGGCGACAAAATCCGGCTGGCCTGATTTCAGGAGACGGACATCCAGTCCTGAATAAAAATGGTCGCCGAACACCACAATGGTCTGGGGATTATCAGCCACCCTGTTCCAGCCGGTGATCGGGCTGATACTGGCTATAGTGGGTGCAGGAGCATAAATGGTAAAATCATCTGCAGAGGTGTTCGTATTCGGCTGATTATCGGTATTTCTGACTTCTGTGTCCCATGTGCCAGGCTGTACGTTTGTGATATTAAATGTAGCTGTTACAGTGGTGCTGTTTGAACGAATTACGTTATATCCGACGATCGGAGACTGTCCGAACCGGGTCATCTGGGTTATCAGTCCGGGGAAAAAGTTTGTTCCGGTTATTGTGACTGTAATCGGACCGTTGTTTTGTCCTGTGTTAGGCACCAGGCTGGTAATTGCCGGTGCCGAAGCAGTCAGAGTAAAAGCGTCATTTTTATATCCCGAAGAAAGATCAGGATTTGTCACGGTGACGCGCCAGCTGCCTGGCGATTGTTCAAAGAGATTGACAGTGCAGTCGATCTGTGAAGCGCTTATAACATTGACATATCCAGCGTTAATTGTCCATGAACTCTTTGTTAATTTAACAGTGGCGCCTGTTACAAAGTTTGTGCCAAAAACATTAATGTCGTAAGCCGACTGCGTATTCACACCGGTGTCAGGAGAAACAGAAGTCACCGTAGGCGCTGCAATTGCCGGAACTGCCCAGCCAAACAAGGACAAAAATACCAATACAATAGCAGCAGGTTTCAGCGCCTGCTTGGCTGTCGCAGTTTTCATCGTTTTTCTGATAGCCAGATGCATATAAATTTATTCCGTTCTATTTTATCCTTTATATTTTAAATGGGACCAGGTTTATCTGTTCTGGATAAGAACGTCTATCCTTTCGTTCGGCGTTGTTTCGGATACGGACGCTGTGACAAATTGTTTTACCGGCACTATCAATCGTTCTGCCAGGCAATCTGCGACTGACCCGGACTGATTTTTGCCTGCCTGTATATCACCTGTCCATGCTTCAATTCTGACAGGCAGTTCAAAATAGCGCTTGAGAATATCCGAGACTTCCTGCAGAATAATTTTGCCTTCCGGCCTGAGGTCCTTGTCGCGTTCATTGAAAAGACTATCCAGTGCAATGCTTATAATGAGCCCGCGGCTTTCCTGATGCAGCAGGGCAACCACTGTAAATGGTTCGCCCACAACAGTATACTGATTTCCCGACATGTCAGTTACCACCAGAAGATAAGAATATGGATGTCCGACATAAATCGGCTGTCCGTCTGCGTTTCTGCCGTCCCAGACAATTCTGGCAGGAGGCGAAAATTTATCCTTATATTCGTGAAAAGTTTTACCGCGGAAATCAGCAATCGTTAAAGACCAGGAATTCGGAACCGGACCGTTCCACCCGGGCTGAAAGATAGCCAGCGGTTCCTTGGCAATCGCGGTAAGCCACGGCGAAACGACCTGCGAATTGCAGAGAACTGTCGGAACAGTATCTCTCATCCGTGAAAACCTTGAAGGAACCATGGTCAGAAGATACTTTTCCGTATCAATGGACGGAAGAATAACCTGGTTGATGTCCATCGTTATCTGCAGCATCGGTTTTTCCTGCTGAACCCGCGGCTCTTTCTTTATGACCGTAATTTTCTGCTCCTTTTCAGAACCGCCCTTTGCCTCATCAGCTGCCAGAGCGAAATTTGAAAAAGAGAATATCACAGCTACTGTTGCCAAAATCAATCTTCGCATTGAGCTTCCTCCTTGAATTTTACTGAAACTTTATACGGAATTTAAAAATTATTATGCCTGTCTGAATATCGTTTTTGCCGGCAGCCAACGGCGCAAAAAGCCACTGGAGAAGGTAATCCCTCACCAGCCGGTCAAGTTCACCATATCCTGAAGTGCTTTCCACACTTGCATCCTCCCTTACTCTGCCGTCAGGACTGACAGTAAAATATATGATCACATCCGCTTCGACACTCTTCTCAATTGCCCAGTTTGGATATGCCGGCAAAGGCGGCTGCTTCAGAATCTGCCGGTCCTTCAATTCCCCGCGGATTTCAACCGGCTTTTCCTTTTCTTTCACCAGAACTTTTCTCTGGGCGGTATCTTCGTTTTTGAAAAGTGTATCAATTGCCGCCTTTTTTGTCTCGTCTTTTTTAACTCCTGCTCCCTCAACAATGTTAATTTCAGCTTTTCCTTTAGTGCCGTCGGCCATCGCCTTCATCCAATCAGGAACTCCTGCCTTTGTTTTTACCCCGGTTGTTTTTTCTATCAAAGATTCCACTGCGACAAGCGCCTCTACTTTTTTGCGATCATCTTTGGTCAGAACATCTGATGACAAACCGCCGGTTGGTCCGCCACCAATTCTTTTACCCAAGTGAAGTCCGCCAGTACCAGTAATGTTCTCAAGTTCTCCATAGTTACGTGAATATTTCGGCGCTTCCCATTTCTCCAGTTTGGCAATGTCATCAGGATTGTCGATTTGTCTGATAGTCCTGGATTTGTAACCCATAATCTCATTGATTTTTTCTGTGGAAAGATTGACCTTCTTTTCTCCTACATCGTCAAAACGCAGTGATGAGTCCTCTTCCGGCTTCAGCTGGGTCTTCTTCTCGACGAGATGGTCCTCTGCAATTGCCAGTAATTTCGCAGTCTTGTTTATGCTGGGCGCCAGGTCCTTGAGCAATTCATCCCGCTTCTTTTTCATTGTCTTCAGGTCAAGCTGGTCCATATCCTTTACTAACTTGTCCTGGCGGTTCTTCAGAATATCCAGTTCTTCAGGTTTCTTCTCCTGCTGGAGTTTCATTTTTATCATGTCAAGAATTTTATCTTCTTTTTTTGGTTCTTTTTTCTCAAAAAGAAGTTTTTTGAAGGGGTCTTCCTTTTTCTCCAGTTTTTTCTCTTCTTCTTTGGGCTTCGGAGGTTCCTTCTCCTTGATTATTTTTTTGATTCTTTCCTTTATTTCAAGCTCATTCTCTAGTTTCACATTGTCAATTAAATTCTTCTTGGCCAGTGCTGCATTATTCATGTTCCAGACCATCAGGAATAAAAAACCGTGCAGAATAATGGAACATCCAAAGGAAATCTTTACCCTCGGCGTATTAAAGTTTCCTAAAACCGCATTTATTAAAGCCATGATCAGCCTTTTTTCTCCTTGGCTTTCTTTTCTTCTTCTGCCTTCTTGGTGTCTTTTTTCTTCTGGTCCACGTCAACAGGCTCTGTCGCTATTGTCACCTTGCGCGCGTCTGCCTTCTTTGCAATGTTCATTGCCTCCACGATACTTTTGTAAGTTGCCTTTTCGTCGGCACGAATAAGCACAACCTTGTCCTCGTCAAGGGCATCCAGCACCTTTGCCGTCAATTCGCTCTCCAGGTTTTCCCATTTGACTTCCCTCTCGTTAATTGCCACCTTGCCCTCGCCGTCAATGTTGATACTGAGTTTGCTTTTTTCCTCGCCTTTATCGGCATTTGCTGCAGCAGGCAGGTCAATAAGCAGTTTGGGCTGTGACATTATCGGTGCGGTAACCATCATGATAATCACCAGCACCAGGCATACATCCACCAGCGGTGTCACGTTTATTTCAAATATTTCGGCATCCGGACTGCCGCCGCCGCCCATGCCCATTGCTTATTGCCCCCTTATCCTTTCTTCTATGACTGTCTTTTCAACTATTTTTACCTGCTTGCGAATCAACGAAAGATTGTCGGCACCGCATTGCTTCGCCAGATCCAGCATTTTTACAACCTGGTCGCAGGTCACTTCGTCCTCTGCACTTATGGAAGCGGTTATCTTGGGCGATTTCTCTCCCTTGTTGATTTTTATCTGCCTGACCTTGGCTACCCTGGCTGTCAGAACCGGCACCCACTGTTCAGTTGGAATAACCACGTCGTTGATTTTAACGGCCCCGCTTTTTAGAATATTTATGCTTACTGTTTCTTCCTTGGACGACAATCCGACTGCTGCGCCTGCGGCTGAAGCAGAAACCTTTATTCCTGCCTGGGCAATCATCGGCGCGGTAACCATCATAATTATAACCAGCACAAGACACACATCCACAAGCGGTGTCACGTTAATCGCCGTAATCGGTTCATCACCGCCCTCTACGCCTCCATGGTGCCGCCGCGGTTTCTTTGCCTCTTTCTTGTCATTCATCTTGCTATCCATAAAGTTACCCTTGAAATTCCTCTATTGTTATCGTATGGTCAAGCATTGCATTGTCCAGAAGATTTTTTGTCTGCTCAATCATCCGGGGAATTTTATTCAGGTCATCTGTTTCAATCACTCCTGCAGTGCAGATTTCCGGCTTGAAACGCAAATATTCAACTTTATGCCTGCCTCTGCAGATCATTTTTCCGAAACTTCTCATAAACCAGCCGGCAGACATGCCTTTTTCGTCAAAATGGACTCTGATTTCTTTTTCAAGGAGCTTCTTTATTTTGACTGCAACAGCCCTGCTTTTTTCTCCGGGTTTATGCGCAATAGCCACAAAATCCCTGAAATCATATGTGTGTACTGCATCCAGGTTTGCACTCTGCTTAAGGCGCGTAGCCAGAGAGCGGAGAACAATGCTGTACCGGTCAGTATCACCGGTGGAATCTGCATTCGTCACTCTGAACATCAGAAGAGTGGAAGGAATATTCTCATCCTTTGCCCGTACAAACGATTCCTTCAGTCTTTTTTCCACATATTTGCGGTTATCAGCGTGGCTGGCATCACCAAGAACTGCTGCTGCCTCAAGCGATACAATCCTGTAAAGAGCGTTCCTGGCATAATTCGCCTGCTGGATAGTCGCAAAAGTAACGCCACCACCTATCAAAACTGCAATTGCAACAGCGATATAAAGGAGTGTGCCGGTTGTTCTGTCGGTTCGCGTTAAAGTCTTCTCAATACTGTCATAACTCATCTTTATTGCCGCTGCACTGCTGTTCTGGATCGTATTAACAATCTGCCCTAACTCTTTTGGTTTTGTATTTCCTGCCGCAGAAGCAATGTCAATTATTTCATTTAATCTGCTGCCAATTTCCAGACTTTCCGTAACTGCCAGCCATTCCCTGGCCTGTTTTTCGATCAACCCCATCTGCCCTGGTATTTCCTTTGGATTATTCTTCAGGTCGATAATACTGCGGTTAAGACGGGCGTTTAATTTTTCAGTTTCCTGGACATTCCGCACCGCAGCGCTTAAAACATCCACTTGTTTTCTCAAAATATATGCGGTTGCCAGAATAAAAACACCCAGCAGAATCGTGAGAAAAACAAAGGATGTCAAGCTTTTCGTTATTCTGTCCTGACCGGTTGTCTGCATTTCTATTCTTTCCCCAGATAAACCATAAGCCGCTTGGAAGCAACCTCGATCTCTGTCAGCATTACCTTGACCTTTTTGGAAAAATAATTAAAAACCATGACGCACGGAATTGCAACCAGCAGTCCACCGGCAGTCGCAACAAGCGCCTCTGCAATACCGGCAGCAACGACAGACGGTCCGCCTTCACCTGCTGTCGCCAGGTCGTGGAAAGCCTTGATGATTCCCACAACGGTACCGAACAATCCTATGAAAGGACAGGAACTGCCGAGTGTTCCCAGCACACCAAGGAATTTTTCCATCCTCACTTTTTCCTCAAGCTGGGCACTTGCCATAACGTCCATTATATCGTCCTTGGGTTTTGTCCTGTTTTCCAGCCCAATTTTCAGAATTTTCGGCATTGCTCCTTTGGTCTTGTCGCACAGTTCAACTGCCTGGTCTGCACCGTTGTTTTCAACCAATTCTTTCAGCTGACGCATGAATTTTTCAGGATTACCAGCCTTAACCTTGCGGTAATACCACAACCGTTCCATTGTAAACGTAAGCGCAAGAATAGAACATCCAAGAAGAATAACAAGAGTAAAACTCTTCTTGAATATAGCGATAATATCTATTTTGCCGAGTTCACCCATGCCCGCCCCGCCACCCTCACCGGCAACAGCAAGAGAGGCAAAACACAGAACAAGCAGAATTAACAGTAAAACAAAATTTTGCTTAAATACTTTCGTCATTCTTATTTCTCCTTCTCAATTTTCATAACCTTTATTTATTCTGTCCCGGAGCCGCCGGTGCTGCAGGAGCCGGAGCTGCCGGCACTGCAGGAGCCGGAGCTGCCGGCGCTGCAGGAGCCGGAGCCGCCGGCGCTGCAGGAGCCGGAGCCGCCGGCGCTGCAGGAGCCGGAGCTGCTGACTCGCTGTTTATCATTTCCTCTACTTCTTTTATCCTGTCGTTAATGACACTTTTATATTTATCTTCAGGATTTGCCGCAACAATATTCCTGTAAATCTGTAAAGTGTCTTTTAACCTTTTCTTCTTTTCATAATACTGTGCCAGGTCCGCCAGACCTTTAACCCACATATCCGTTCCCTTGGGATTTATCTCAAGCAGTTTCAGGTAAACTGACTCAGCCTTGTTCATCTCGCCCAATTTAGTATAACATGCGCCTGTTTGTGTCAGAATTTCAGGGCCCCGTTCGTCGCCTGCAGGTATTCTCTTGAACAGGTTTTCATATTCAACCGCAGCCCTGCGATAATTTTTTGCATCCATGTAAAGCTGGGGAATCTCCAATTCCCAATCCTGGCGCTGCTTTACTTCTTCCGGTTTGTCCTTATCCTCTTCCTTGAGAGGATATTCATTCAGCAATTGCTGATAAACTCCCGCTGTTTCCTCCCATTTCTTGAGTTTTCGCAGAGCAGCAAGTTTATTAATAAAAATATTCTTTCCGTATTCGGCCCTTGCCTTGGAGTTGTTGTAAAGAACATCGTTTGCTTTTACCGACTTATCATACTCCTCGGCAAAAAAGCAAGCAGTTGCGATATGATACAATGCGCCTGGCACGTTCAGATTATCCGGAAAATTGGTAACAAACCTTGTATGCGCTTCTGCTGCCTCCTTGTACTGCTTCAGCCTGTAATAACTTTCGCCAAGTTCAAACATTGCCAGAGGTACCGATTCAGTCCTGGGATAGTCAATATAGCACTTTTGATATTCTTTAATCGAGTCCTCGTACTTCTCTGCATGAAAATATTCATATCCCAGATTATACTGTGCCTCGCCGGCTGCCACGCTCTTGGGATAAGCAGCTACAAATTTGCGGAGCATTTCAACGTAGGGAGCATCAATCGGCGGAGGCAGTGGTTTACCGTCAGGCCCTGCCTGTTGCGGAACGCTTTCTTTCTTTTTTGCTGAAATCGTGACAATGAACCTGAGGGCCTCTATGGATTTCTCGTCATCCGGGTAGGCATTCATGAAGGCTTCCAGCTTCGGTATTGCGTCGTCATATTTTCTGTCGTTATAATAACTCTGCCCGATCCTGAGCATTGCCAGTTTATACAGATCTGTACCCGGATATTTTTTCATTATATCTTCGTAATTTCTGATTGCGTCATCTGTTTTCCTGGCACGGAAATTCGTATCCGCCATCTGTTCATATGCCTGTTTCACCCTGCTGCCGTTGGGATACTTCTCAATCAGTTCAGACCATGCCTTGATTGCATCCGCATAATACTCTGCACGGAAGTAACACATGGCTTTCATATACTGTGCTTCAGGCGCAAGCGGGCTGTCCGGATTATTCTTTACAAACGATTCGTATTCCCAGACAGCTTTTTCATACTGCTTGTTATTGTAAAGAGCATTAATTTTTTCCATCATGGTGTAAAGCTTCATAGTATCTTTTATTTTCGTATTTTCCTTATCAGCTTCAGTCTGTGTTTCTTTGGGTTTTTCATTCAATTCTTTTGTTGCATCATCGATGCTTGCCGCTGCCTTCTGATGTTCTTCCAGTGCCTGGTCAAACTTATCCTCCTTGCTCAGACACCATCCCTTGCCATCCTGCGCATAAACAGCCTCATCAAAACTCGGATAATTAATCAGAATCAGGTCGTAAACTGCGTTAGCCTTCTCAAACAGCTGGCTCCGGTAATACGCATCTGCAACATACAGCAGAGTAACTCTGCGCCACCGGCTTTGACTCGGCGGAAAGGCATTCAAAAGATAGTTGTAATTGGTAATAATCTGGGAATAATTCTGCTGCGGATAATAACACATGTTAATCATGCCCAGGGCAGCTTCGGCCAGTTCGTTGTAGCCGGACCTGTCCAGAATTGCCTGATACGCTGCTACAGCATCGGCGTACTTGGCCTGCCAGTACAGGTTGTTACCCTTAAGATAATAAGCCGGCAGAACCAGGTCGGAATTCGGATAATTTTTGATGACCTTTTCAAATTCATTAACAGCCGTGTCATAGCTCTTCTGCCTGGTATATGCCCAGCCGATTTTGTACTGGGCATAAACCGCAATTGCCGACTGCGGATAATCCGTCAGGACTTTTGCGTATGAGAATGTGGCATCATTGTCCTGATTCAACTGCCTGTAACTTTCTCCGTTCATATAATGAGAAAGCGGAGCCAGTTCATGGGTCGTGTAATCAACGGTAACGGCAGTAAAAGCCTTCATTGCATCATTGTATAAATCCTGATTGTAATAAGAACATCCTACCTGGTAAAAAGCATCGGGTTTTATCTGACTGCCCGGGAAAGTATTAATAAACGCGTTGTATTCCTTGACCGCGGCAAAATAATCCTTGGCATCATAGAAGCACTGTCCGATCATATATTGACAGTCCTCCACGAAATTGCTGTCAGGATAGTTTTTGACCACGGTTTTGAACTGGCTTATCGCCTTCAGATATTGCTCCATTTTGGCCAGGCATCTGCCCATGTAATAATAAACCACCGCATCCTTTTGCTTCATCGCCTGGAATTTTGCAAGGGACTGTTCGTATTTTTCATCGTGAAAATAAACCAGCCCCACAGGGAAAAGTATCCGGTCAAGGGTTAGATAAACCGGATACAGTTTCTGAATGTTCTGGAAACAACGGTCTGCTTCATCCCATTTCTCAAGAGCTATATAGCAGGTCCCGAGTCCGTAAAGAATTTCCGGCTTGAGAAATGTCTTCGGGTGTTCTTCAATCAATTTTTTGAAAGCCAGAATACTCTTGATGTAATTCTTCTCATTGTACCAGCATTCCCCTATCCTGTACTGGGCGCTCTCTGCAAGTTCTCCGACAGGATAATCTGCCAGAAAATCCTGATATGCCTGAATAGCATTATCAAAAGTAAACGCAGGGGTTATCGTTCCTTCTTCTATCGACGGTGGCAGGGTTGCGCCTGCTTCAGGCTGCAGGGCAGATGCTTCTTCTGTCTTCGGCCAGTCCGGGTTTGTCCAGCCGCTTGCCATTAATGCCAGCTGGAAAGTGGATTCAGCAATCATAAACAATGCCTGGTCAGCCCTGCGGCTCGCAGGATATTGTGCCAGGAAGCGTTTGAACTCCAGCATTGCGGCTTTTTTATCCGCTTTCGCGGAATAAAGCTGGCTCGCCAGCTTGAATTGCTGATTTTCGCTTAATTCCGCCTTGCGAAGGTCTTCCATGGCAAAATTAACTGCCGGGAATGTGAGTAAAATCACAAAAAACGTTACTGCAAATACTCTGATTACCTTGATTACTTTCATTAAAATACCTCCTTTAATATATATGTCTATGTCTATAGTATAACAAATATTTAGACGCTTGTCAATATATTGCGCTATAATATTTTCTACTAGGAATATACGTGTTTATATTACATTTTACTTGAAGGTTTGGCTCAAAACCATTTTCCTGCAAGAAAGATATTATATGAAGGTATGATGTGCTGCTACAACAAGACCCGCGAGGACCACGGGCCATGCCCCTGGATATTTATTTCATCGGTTTCACAATAGTAAGGTCGGTAAGTTCTACTTTCCAGCCGTCCACTCCAACTTTGAATTCAACAGATTCCTTCTCAACAAAAAGATTCCGGACATATTTATCATTGATAAACACAAATGTCATTTTTTTCGTACGTATAATTTTAAAAGAATTAACATTATTCCTGATAACTTTAAGTCCTTCGGGCCAGGGTAATTCCGTAGTTTCATTATTCAAAACCTGCCGTAATTGCCATTCATCATTCGGAAGCCGCAACAGCTCAAGTCTCCAGTCATCACCCGAAAAAACAATCCTGTGCTCGGCAGGGTTGTCAGGATCGAGCAACTGCACAGGGTTAAAAGCAAGCCGCAGAGTTTCATTTGTCTTCAGACTGTGCAGGACATTTGAAAATTTTTCTGTTTTGACCTGAGCAGAAAGCAGGACGATAGACCTGGTTTCTTCATTGGCTGCGGTCATTGTTTCCGCAAGTGCCTCTTTTAACTGCTGTGGCGTGCTTACAGAATAAAAATCTCCGCCGCCGATTTCAGCCACTTTTTCCAGCTGCTGTTTTTCAGGATTGCCTACGGCAAGACCAATAATATGAATCTTTACCTCCAGTCCCATCTCACGTAATTTCGCCACTGCTTCAACAGGATCTGCGTTGCCGGGCGCCTCCTGTTTTCCGTCTGTCACCATTATTATTGTGGCACCCAGGTTATTTCGCACAAGGTAATCGCCTGCCGTATTAAGTGATTCTGCAATCGGAGTAATCCCGGCTGGTCTGAAAGATTTGATAGCTTCTGTAAGTCTGGATTTGTCAAGTTTTCCAAGCGGTACAACAAGCCGGATACAATCAGAACCTTTTATACCGTTTCCAAACACCATCAAACCAATATTAACCTTTTCAGGCAGATTCTCTATCATTTCTGTCATTACCTGTTTTGCCACATTAATCTTGGCGGAATCCGTAATATTGCCTTCCATACTGCCGGAAGCATCAAAAATGTATAAAATATTCGGCCAGGCAAGGTTCGCTTCCTGGGAAAAACTTCCATGGCTGGTTAACAATATAAAAAGGGAAAACAACAGAAGAACTAATGCGAAAAAATAACTGTTACTGCTGAAATGCTTACTTTGTAATTTCAACTGGTTTAACCGGCGTAAAAACATCCCTTAAAGGAGCTATAATCTCCACTTTTCTCTGGGTTGAGGATATCCTGCCGTCTTTATCAATTACCGACAGAATAACCGTGTAAGTTCCCTGTGTCATAATCCTGGATAAATCATCTCTGCCGTTCCAGACAAGCGAAGCAGGCGGAATGCCTATCCCGCTGAAAGATTTGCAAACCATTCCCTCTTTATCAAGGACAACCATCTGCCAGTTGACAATTGAAAGGTTCGACGGAATATTAATCATAAAGGTAACATTGGTCTGGCGTCCGCCTGTAGGTGAAAACGCCGGAGGCACTACGTTGAATGTTGAAACAAGGCTTCCAAACCTGTACGTCAAAGAAAATCTGTGTGAAACACCAAGATTATGGATTCCTGCTCCGTAATCCAGCTGGAAACTCTGATACCGAATACCGAGCCCTGCGGCTATTTCAGAGTTGTTGATCCCTGCTCTGAGGCAAAACATCGGATGAACCCATCCTTCCGCTCCAAAATATATCTTAGGTACCTGGCCTATTGTTTTCTCCAGATCCACATCAGCCACCAGGTCTTCATCAAGAAGTTTACAGGCGACACCCAGCCTGACACTGAAGGGAAATACGTCTGATACACTCCTGAGTTTAATCCGCGGAGCAATTACGTTTCTGGCATTTATTCCGACGTTCAGACAGTAAAACGGCTGGTAAAGCATGCTCAGATCAAACCCCGCACTGGTATCAGAATACGATTCAACATTCTGATTAACAAGTTTAATGTCTGAACCGACAGAAAGAGCAGACATTATTTTTCTTGAATACGAGAGCTGGCATGCGGTTTCTGAAATTCCAAAGTCAGGCAAAGGATTACCCTGGGCATCAAAACCCTTAAAACCTGTTGAACCCAGACGGACAACCCCTGCCCCGAAAGTCCCTATTTCTTCAAACGTCTGGACATAGCCCGCATAATCAAAAATGGTATCTTCAAAAAGCATCACATGCATGGCGGTAGCTTCGTCGGAAGGAAGCTGTGTCAAGCCGGCAGGATTCGCATAAACGGCAGAAGCATCGTCTGCCACACCGGTAAAAGCTCCTCCCATGCCAAGCGACCTGGCACCGGCACCCCATTGCAGAAAAGCACCCGGCAAACCTGCATCGCCTGCCAGCGAAAAACCTGCAAGCGACATAAACGCTAATACAATTATGATTTTCCGGATAATCTTCATTTCACCACTGCTATTTTAAATTTGTGTGTTTCTTCACCGTCGGAATTTTTTATTTTGATAAGGCATATATAGCCGCCATTGGCAACTGTCGTCCCTGAATCATTTGTGCCATCCCACCTTATTATCTTCCCTGTTCCGCTTGCGACCTGTCCTGCATCGTCATCAGCAGTAACGGTTTTTGTCCAGACAACATTTCCAAGGAGGTCGTAAATAGTAATTTTTATTTCGGAATCGCGGGTCAGAGTATATCCGATAGTCGCAAAAACGTCGTTCGCAGGATTAAATGGATTAGGCCAGATTTTTACTGTGCCAGGGGCAACCTGCGCCTTCATCACAAAAAATTTCTCAGTATGAATCCCCTCGGTATTTCCCTGGTCATCCACGCTGTAATAATAAACACACCTTGCCTGGTTCACGGGTTCGCCGAGGGTAAACGAGGACCCGGGCGCATATACCAGCGTACTTCCATTGTCTATCCTGTAATATGTGGTAAAGGGCTGTCCGTTGCCTGAAGTCACATTTAATTTGACCGGTGTGTCTCTGTAAACATATACTACGCTGCGACGAGAAAATACCTCTGAATTCTGAATAACAGCAGTCGCAGGCGGATCAACAGCAACTTCTATTGTCACACTTGACTCCAGACCCAGACCGCTGGAAACAAATACAGCATACTTTCCTGTGGCATGACCGGCTGTAAAGGTTGCGCCTGCAGAACCGTTCACCACAGGTGAAAAAACCGTTAAGGTACTGTCAACATTTGTAGTCGCAAAATTGCCGGTAAAAGTGCCGCTGAAACCTGTTATCGGGTTCCCGTAAACATCTGTCAGCACTGCCGTTATAATTGATGTGGTCCCGGCTTTGATAAGGCGGCCGGGCACGGCAGTAACATTAAAAGCCGAACAGTCACCGGAGGCAATGGTCAATGGCTGGGTGATGCCGTATTTTCCGATAGAAGCATCGGTTATTTTCAGCGTAACGCCTGCTTCTGTCTTGACCAGCCTGAACAAAAGACCGGTTGCTGTTCCGCTGTTAAACTGGACAGAAATAGTGCCAAGACCCGCAGGAGTTGTTCCGTTGGGGCTTATTCCGTTTGAAACACCGCCATTAACTTCAAGTGTGGAGGTTAAATTTTTAAGGCCGGTATAAGTATCAACTGTCGTGTTGCCGCTGTCTTTGGCAATCACAGCGACAGTAAAAATGTCGCCTGCTGACATGGATGTTTTGGATGGAGAAACTTGAAAATGGTCAACCGGACCTGCGGCGAAAACAGAGCAGGTGAAAACAAAAATAAATCCGGTAAGAAAAAGCACACCCGGAAATTCAGGCTTCATTATCATTCTCGTTCCCAGAATTGTTAACTCTCCTCCTTTACAGAGGTGCTGCGCTTTAAAAAAAACAACGCTTGCGGTTTAAGGCGGGAAAACACGGGGTATTCCCGCCTTTTAATCGCAAGTTCAAGTTTAACTAAGCGCTTGGTTAAACTTCTACGGCCTGCCATTTATACAATACGTGATGGTCTGCTGCGATGTCTGTGCGGTTGCTATTGGTGCATAGAGCTGCAGCCACAGTCTCCTTGAATTATTGAACGGCACATTGACACCTGTCTCGTTGCCAGCAAACTTCTCTCCTGTACTGACCTGGTTGGAATTGGTCAATGCCATGTTTGCCTGGTTCCACGAATCACCTGCCGGAGGATCAGTGTTAAACTGCGCCCACAGAGCATATGTTTCAGTTCCTGCAGTTCCGTTCAATGTCCACGTCTCGGATCCTGCACAACTCGCGTTTGTAGCTCTCATTGCCAGCTGGACAGGAATACCTGAACCGATATTGGTAACGTTAATCCCTGTTGCTATTACCGATGTCTCACCTGCATTTATTGAAATACCAGTCCAAGTGGTAGAGTCAATGGAAATAGCAGCACATTGACCAATCGTAACAGTAATTGTCACACATTGTTCAGTGGTACATGCAGCAAACGCATTGGCTGCGCAAAACAACAGACCGATTACCGCTAAAAGCATTAATTTCTTCATTCGTCACCCCCTTGTTTAAAGTATTATATCTATTTATTTAACTATAAACATTATATACAATCTGCAACGTTTGTCAAGTGTAATTTTTATTACCTAATCTTACTTTGTCTTAATCAGCTTTACTGCTTTGGTGGCTGTTTCCCTTACCTTGGCATCCCTGTCGTTGCCAGCCACATATGTCACTGCAGCCAGAGCATCTGCAGCCCTTAAATTGCCGAGCGCTTCTGCCGCCAGACGCCTTGTTTCAGGATCTGAAGTCTTAAGTTCATCCATCAATCCGGGAACAGCACTCATGTCGCCAAGTGCAATCAGTGACTCTGCAGACAGTTTTCTCACTTCTTCTTTTTTGTCCTTGAGTGCCGCAATAAGCGCAGGAACAGCGGTCTTGTCGTTTAAAATCCCGAGAAGGCGCGCCGCCCTTTCCCTGACATTGTCATCGGAGTCAGTCAATTTTCCAATAAGCGGCTGAACGGCATCTTTATCCGCCAGGCGTTCAATAGCCGCAGTTGTATAATCCCGTACCACCGTATCGGAATCATTTAACGCGCTGATTAACTGCGGCAGGACACTGTTGTCGGCAAGCTTGCTCAATGCTTCTGCAATCAACCGCCTGAAAGGCGGGTCTGTGTCGACCAGACATACAGCAAGCGCCTGGCTCTGTGTTTTGTCGCCCAGCACAATGATTCCCTGCGCTGCCTGGCGCCTCACCCAGACGTTCTCATCCTGGAGAAACCTGACAAAAACCGGAACTGAATTTTTATCTCCGAGACGGATCAGGGTTTCAAGAATAAGACGCCGGATCTCCGGATAAAGATTATCCAGTGCAGCCGTCAGCAGAGGAATGTGGGAAGTATCAACCAGAGTCTCCAGGGCAGCCGTGGCATAATACCTGACAAACGAATCCGTGTCCTTGAAAACTCCGACCAGGTCAGGAACAGATGACTTGTCGCCTATTTTTACCAGTGCCTGAATGACCAGGCGCCTGAAAGGAATGTCCTCGCTTTTTATTGCCAGTGTCAAATCCGGAACAGCTGTTTTATCCTGAAAATTGCCTAAAGCAATTGCTGCGGACTTGCGCACGTTGGTATCCAGATCTTTTAAAGCCTTTATTATTGCCGGAACAGCAACCTTATCGTTTAAAACCTCAAGCGCTTCTACAACGTTTTTTCTGACATCGGCATCCGGTTCCACCGATAGAATTTCCGTCAGCGGCGGAACAGCCCGCGGGTCGCCAAGCTTTGATAAAGCTATTACGGCGGAATTTCTCACATTGACATCCACGTCTTTCAAAGCATCAATCAGAACAGGCACCAGAACAGGTATTGCGTCCTTGTTGCCAAGCTCAGCCACAGCCAGCGCAGATCTGAGCCGCGCGTCAGGTGTGCCGTATTTAATATCGCTCACATACTCGTCAACGGATTTTGCCGAGACACACGTTGCCGACACAATCAAAAACAGCACGGAAATAATTATTTTTTTCATTCATTTACCTCCCGGGTTTCATATTATAATATCATTAAAAAATAAAATTGTCTATAATTATTTTACCTGCCAGCCCACGGATATCCTGTAGGTCTGTCCAAGGTCGCCCTGAGGCATAAAACCAAAATCAATGCTGAGAGGCGATATGTTGAGTCCAAGACCCGTCGACAGACCTGCCAGGTAGCCCAGGTCTGCCTTTGCTATCCGGTATTTATATCCTGCCCGTACAGCAAGTATTCTGAATGCCCAGAATTCTCCTCCTAAATTCAATACCGGATTATTATCCATGGAAATATTAACATCAAACGCAACATTCAAACGTTTTGGCCTGACCCTCACACCCTCACTTGTGTATGATTCTGTTTCTTCATACTCCTGCTTGAAATTCACTGCGGAAAATAAAGTTCCGATACGCAAAAGCAGAGGCAATTTTTCACTGGCTTCGATAAATTTTACATTTGGACCAAGATTATGTAAACTCAGGGAAACCTTTTGCGGCAGCCATGCAGATGCATCCGGATTCAACCTGTATATCGCACCGAAGTCAAATGCACCGCTTGTAACCCGCGCGCTGTCTGCATCCTCGTGAAATAATTTTCCTGTTATCCCCAGACGCCAGTGATAGCCGATCCGCCTTGCATAACCTGCGCTCAACATCAGGTCCCACAACTTGAACGTGCCTGCATCTTCGCTGACAAGTATACCGTTTTCGTCTTCAGTGGTCCTGGTCATCTTACCGCTGTCAAGATAGCTCACGCTTGCACCAAGCCACTGGTTGCCGCCCAGCGGCATTCCATAAGCCAGATATTCGTAGCGGACTCCTTCAAGATATTCCGCATGCATGAAATGAACTGCAGAATAATATATCTCGGTCAAACCGGCAGGGTTCCAGTACATTGCGGTGGCATCCTGGGTTGCAGCACCGCCCGCACCTGCCATCCCCACTGCCCTGGTACCGCAGTCAATGTTAAGAAAAGTTATGGCAGAGGTACCCACACTGCCGTACGAAAGACCGGCAGAAATCATTGAAACAGCACAAATAAAAACAAGCGTTAATATAACACGCAGCAAATATTTCATTCTAATTTATTTTTCGCCTCGCTCGTATACCGCGTATACTTAGTATATAAGTATAACATATTTTTATCTAACAGTCAATTCTTTTCTTTACTTAAAATTTATTTCCGCTCCGACCTTTTCTTTCTCCCTCATCCGGACATATACAATATTATAAATCCCTAAACCGCTGTCCACGCCCGGCTGTGGCACCTGGATTCTGACAATAAATATGAAACCCTGGCAGGGTGCTAACACCGGATCTTCGAATTCTTTCGGAAAATTCGTGAAAAGTTCTATTTCCGCCTCTTTTTTGGCAGGTATAACTATGTGATCAGGTTCAAACAACAGGAATTCAGGGTGCATGGGATTACAATAGGACGGTCTCCGGTATACCAGCGTGGGCTGTAACTTTAAACTTTCCGGTTTACACTCAACATCGCAGTTATTATCGTTTGCAATCTTTAATTTACCGATTGAATATTTCTGCCCGAGCGGAACATCTTTTGCCTCCAGAATATAAGGGCTTGATTTTATTTTTGTGCCGGGTACATTTTCCGGCTTAACAGCATTTTTTTCGGCATGGTCCGGCTCTGCATCTGAAATGCTTATAAGAATTTTGCCTGACACCCCAACGCCTATGGGATCGCCGGTAACCGAATAACTGGAAAGATAAAACTGGTATTTTTTTCCGAGATACTGTTTGTCATCCGGTATTGTCAGCAGAACATCCAAAATAGCGCTGCTGCCGAACCCTACATTTGAAAACCTGCTCTGCGGTATCGTCACCCATGAAACATCCGGTATTGGTTCATATCCGGTGCGGAGCGAGTCGCCGGCAGATGGATATTCCACGGTAAACATTAATCCTATTGTTCCGGAATCGCGGTTTGCAGAACTCAGGGGAAAACGGGTGATCTGGCTGAGATTATATGTTTTCCCGATCTGGAGATTGTTCATTTCCACAACAGCATAGGTATTCGTAATGCAGAGCGCTTCTGCTGTCCGGTGAATGGAAATGACCGACGTCACAACCAGGAGCATAATTGCACAGGCATATGACATTCCTGATACAGTTAAAAGAATTTTTCTCATAGCATTTAATTATACCTCAAGCAAAACGTATTTACAACACAGGAATTCCCTGTTTTAATGCGGCGCCTTCATGGCTTGCAGTTTTATGAGGGCCTGGCGGGCAGGCTCATAGCCGGAGTCCAGTCTCAGCGTCTCGTTAAGCTCTTTTTCTGCAAGGTCAAAATTTCCCTTCTGTCCGTACATTATTGCGATGTTGAAATGAGAACGCGAATTCAGAGGATTCAACCTTATGTTTTCCTGAAACTCCGCAATTGCCTTGTCATAAAGCCCGGTTTTGCCGTATACAACAGCTAATCCTTCACGGGCGTCAATGTACCAGGGGGTAATTTCCAGGGACTTCTGATATGCATTTATTGCATTCTGATATTTTCCTGCAGTGTCAAAAATAATGCCCAGATTTTTGTAAGCCACAAAATCACGCGGATTGATTTCCAGGTCTTTGCTGAAATACTCAAGAGCCTCATTGAAATGTCCTTTGTTCTGAAGCGATACGCCAAGGTCGAGCTGTATTATGTGATTGTCCGTGCCTGCATTACTTGCATTATTAAAAAACACCAGGCCCTCCTTGGTCCTGTTCATCACAAAGAAAAATTCGCCGACATAATAGTAGAAATACGAAACCAGTTCCCGCTCCATCCATGTCCATTTTTCCTTTTTTGTCCTGTCGCAAAAGTTCAACAGCAAATTCACGTCTCCCTGAAATTCCTGCCAGTCCCTGGCTATATCAACGGGAGTTACTTTACCTGCGCGGAAGCCCATCCCCCACGGAAAGAAAGTAAACCCGCCGATATTGGAAAGATTGGTCCCTATGCAGAAACAGACAGGCTTTCCGCCGTCGAGAATCCTGCGCTGGACAGCCGTTCTTCTTTCATCCTGCGCATATCCAGCGAGGTCATCAAAATCTTTTCCGTATATATTTTCAAAAACGTCAGCCGTATCATCGTAAACCGTAACATCCTTCGCTCTTTTTTCCACCATTTTCAGATAGCTGAGCGGAAAAGCCGTGGCATCTCCGGCAACAAAAAGTATTGAATCCTGCGGAAGCATTTTTAAAAGCAGAGCATTGAATCTTCCGGCAATATCCCTGCCGCACCGGTTAGAATGAGAAAGATTGAACCAGCACAGTGCAGGAACAGCGACGACAACTGCTATTAAACCTGCCGTGCGGACAAGCCTGTCTTTCCCGGCAAGCCGTTCAACCAGCCATCGCAGACAGACAGCTATCCATATCGTGAAAATAACCGCAGACGAAACATAAAACTTCATAACCATATCCTGATACATCGGAATCATGGGCGCGTTTCCAAATACAAAAAACCCGGGTCCTATGAGAATAAAGATGATTCCCAGAGCCAGAAGCATTTTATATTCCCTGTTCAAAAACATTCTGTATGCGCCGATTGCGCCGGCAGCCAGACCAATTATACTGAACTGCTCTGCTATCCTTTTACAATAAACCAGTATGTTCCTGAAAAAGCTCAATGCGCCGAAAGATTCCTGCAAAAGATTCTTTGGAAGGAATGTGCCGTATCTCTGCCGCAGTACAACTTTCCAGAATCTTTCCCAGTTTGAAGGGTCGCCCCAGTTCAGCGACGGTCCATGCGCTGCCCGCAATGGAAGATAAAGATAAGGCAGAAACCCTGCAATCAATGCCATGCCTGTTATCATCCAGTTTTTTCTCTGCATCGTTTTGAAGTCCTGCCATAAAAGTACGGCGATTCCGGGTAACGCAAGAGCAATAGTATGGTGGTTTGACATCCCAAGTCCGAAAACAAACGCGATAAGCGGAATTGCCAGATTTGAAGCCATCAATCTCTTCGGAACAAGAACCCCGAGGTATAT
>Ga0172363_10001064_pt1 | contig 21838 bp, 21 predicted proteins | sample LakKivs2_kivu2a2_FD_114541 | JGI IMG/M metagenome (GOLD analysis project Ga0172363, IMG submission 114541) | Sediment microbial communities from Lake Kivu, Rwanda - Sediment s2_kivu2a2 | ecosystem: Environmental > Aquatic > Freshwater > Lake > Sediment | place: Rwanda: Western Province, Lake... | reverse complement strand
TTGGGCGTGGTTATTAGGTTATGTGACGGGGGACGGTGCTGTTTGTAGATCAAATAAGATAGACGTACGTATTCGTATAGTTGATATGAATAAAGAATGTATTGAGAGAGCTGCCAAAGTTATGAAAGTTCCGTGTTATATTTCTTCAGACAAGAGATATAAAACCAGAGTATGGTGCTGCGATGCATATTCTGCAATGGCAGACAAGATAAAAAATGAATTTGGTGGGTATCAGACGTGTTTTACAAAGCATGTTCCTTCTTCGATATGGACGAGTTCTGCTGGAGAACGTTTTTCTTTTTTAGTAGGATATCTAGATGCTGATGGAACATTTAGTAAAGAGAAAAAAAGATTCGAGGCCTTTACTGTAAGTGAAAAATTTGCGCATGAACTTTTGACTTTATCTGGTAGCTTAGGTATTAGATCGTCGTTAAGATTTAGACGATCTAGAAGAAAAAATGAAGCGGATGGATGGGAAATTCGATTTTCTGCATCACAGTATTTAGCAGATTGTGTTTGTTCTATAAGTGCAAAATATAAAAAGAAAATAGTTGGACCTGTTTGTGGAGTCATAGATTTTTCTGAGGTTTGGAAAGATTGTCTAATGAAAGTTGGTGTGAATGTCAGAACTAATAAAGCACGCAGGGGTAAAACCAAAATAGATAACACCTATGTTTCTCTTGCATATTGGTTGCAATATGGAAAAGCCACAAGAGAGACCGCGTCCAGAATTCTTCGTGCCTGTAAGAAGGAATTATCTGCAAATGCTGTTCTTTCTAGTCAGATAGTTCGTTCATCAAAACCAACAAATGTGCGCGAAACTCTTTATGATCTTACAGTTGAAACAAATCAAACCTATATTGCTTCTGATCCGCACACAGGAGCATATGTTGTTGTACATAACACCGGATTGAATTATTCAAAGTTAAGACCGGAGGGTGCTTACATTAAAGGTGTTAATGGAAGAAGTTGTGGTGTCATCGGATTTATTGACATGATGTCGGTAGTGTCTGGAGTTATTGAACAAGGGGGTTCGAGGCGGGGCGCAAACCTGGGATTGTTGGAAATATGGCATCCAGATATATGGTCTTTTATCAGTCTCAAGAATGATAATGAATGGGATCGGGTTCGGGAATTTGCAACCATCAACGATGAAACAAAATGGGAGTACTGGAAGAAAGTAAATCCTCATAAACTTCAGATGTATAATGTCAGTGTTGGGATTGATGATGATTTTCTTAAAGCGCTGGCATCAGACGATTTCTGGACTTTTAAATGGCACGGAGAAGAATGGGACCTCTATAAGGTTGTTTACAAAAGAAATATTAGACAGGAAGAATATCAGGAAAAAGAATTTGAGGTCGTTGCAAATAATGAAGCCAGTGCCATATGGAAAGTTAAGAGACTGGTTCCCTATCCCAAAGCAACCGATATTTTTGAAGTGACTTCCAAGCGGAAAGCCAAAGCATCTGAAGTGTGGACTAAAATTTGTTACAATGCTTGGGCGAATGGGTGTCCGGGTATTCTCAATATGTCTACGATACGTCGAATGCATAATGGCGAATACTGTAATCCAATTGAATCAACAAATCCGTGTGGTGAGCAGCCATTGCCGTCATACGGAGCTTGCAATTTAGGTTCATTGATTCTCCCAACATTTATCAATGGAAAAGATATTGATTGGGATCGATTGGCTAAGGCCGTGTCTGTTTCGGTTCGCTTCCTTGATGATGTCACTGATAAATGTGATTTCCCCCTTCCCGAGCAACGCGACGTGGCACTCAAAGAGCGCCGAATCGGTCTTGGTACAATGGGTGTTCATGACATGCTCATTAAGTTGAAACTGGCGTATGACAGTGACAAAGGGCGGGAAATAGTTGAAAAGGTTTTGAAGTTTATTCGTGACAAGGCATATATGGCATCAGTAGAATTGGCTGCTGAAAAAGGATCGTTCCCATCATATGATGAAAAAGGTTTTTTCAAAAGCGGATTTATAGAAACATTGGATGATACTCTTAAAGCTGAAATACAGAAAAAAGGTATCAGGAATTTATGCATTCTAAGTCAAGCCCCCACCGGTACGATCGGTACCATGTTGAATATATCACAAGGTTGTGAACCCTGGTTTGCCATGTCGTTTGATAGACATACAAATATGGGTATCTACGTAGATGGATGTGTCGATTACATTGATTGGAAAGAGAATAATCCCGAAACAAAAAAACCAGATTATTTCAAGACGGCAATGGAAATCACCCCGGATGATCATTTGAAAATGATGATATTGTTCAGCAAATATACGGATGCAGCTGTTTCTAAGACTATAAATCTTCCAAATGAGGCAACCGTTGATGATGTGAAGGCGGTATTTTTGAAAGCTCTGCAAAGCGGTGTGAAAGGTATTACAATATTCCGTGATGGTTGTCGGGTTGGAGTTTTGAAAAGTAAAGATGAAAAGGAGGAACCCGAAAAGGCCAAAGCTCTTAGTGAAGTGATCCCACAGGACTACGGTCCTTTCAGGAAACGTGGAAACCGGGTTGTCGGGGCAACAACCCGAGTCCATATGGACAATCGAAATCTGTATGTCACCGTAAATAAAAACTATGAAGGGTCCATGGTAGAGCTGTTTACGACGGTCGGTGAAAGTAAAAAACCAGAAACCCACCATACAAGCGGCGTTGAGGACTCCTGGGCAGAAGCACTCGGCAAGGTGGTCAGCCTTGCACTACGAGCAGGAGTGAATCCTGAGTCTATTATCAGGAATTTAAAAAACATACCCTCTGATAAACCAGTATTTGAGACTATTGGTGACAATGAATCTTCTGAGCTTATTCCATCACCACCCCATGCTATTGCCCGAGTGATGGAAGAAGAAGGGCGCTACATCCCTCAGAAGCAGATCCGAACTGAAAATAAAATAACATCTAAATGTTGCCAAAATTGTGGGTCAACAAGGATCATTCAAAAAACTGCCACTTGTTATGAATGTTTAGATTGTTTTTTTAATGGGTGTGCATAAAATCCGCAACGATAGAACGGGAGAAGACATATGGTCCACGAAGTCACAAACCTATCAGCTGTACGCAATGGTAACTGTGTCCTTGATTTCTACACAACTACCTGTGCCCCATGTAAGGCACTTCATCCAGTTCTCGAAGAGATTTCGGATGAATTCAAGGATGTTACCGTAGGCAGAGTTGAGGTGACAAAGAATCCAGTGCTCTCACAGGCATTCGGCATCATGTCGGTACCTACGGTCATGGTTCTTCAGAATGGAAAAATTAAAGAGGTTTCCAGGGGTTTTCATAACAAGACCACGTTGGTATCAATGATAAGGAAAGTTCTAAGTGGCTCCTGAAATTTTACTTGATATCAATCGAGATAGAATAATAACAGTTCTTCGAGAGTCCTTTCGTATATGCCAAGATATATTAGTGACAAGTTTTGATATTACAGAGGACCAGTTTGTTTCTAGAATTCAACCATATTTAGACAGTAATAGGGTAAGTCTTCCGGTATCTCTTGATTTACCATGCAGGGAATATCCAGGATTGAAAATCGAAGTGAATTTGAGGCGTGCAAAAGTGTTTGCAAGGATTCCTTCTTATGTCAGGAATCATCCTAAACAAGTCTTGCTCAATCGATATTTAAAGGCGCTTTGACATCCTCCCACGAATAAATTCGTGGGATTCCTGAAAAGCTACTTATGCACGAATGCACAAATAGATTCAAGTCGGTTCACGTTTCGACGGAGTGTGCGCCTGGGAGCCGAAGCTCTCAAGCGTCTTACCTCTCCTCCACGTGCAGTCACGGAGTGTCCCTCCGCCGTTTCAATATTCTTTGCTGCATTCTCATCTCGATCGTGATGGGCTCCGCACTTGGAGCAATCCCATTCACGCACATCGAGCGGCAGCGATTCGACAACATGTCCACACGCAGAACACATCTTGCTGGATGGGAAGAATCGGTCAACTACCTTTTCGATCTTCCCATACCGTTCGCACTTATAGGTGAGCATGCTTCTGAACATACCCATCCCCGCATCGGATATAGCACGAGCAAGATAATGGTTAGCTACCATACCCCGCACGTTCAAGTCTTCGATGCCAATGATATCGAATCGGCGCACCAAGTCGGTGGTGAACTTGTGCAGATAATCAGTCCGGCAGTTACCGATGTGTTCATGCAATCGAGCGACTTTAATGCGTTGTCTCTGCCACCTTCCACTTCCTTTCTTACGCCTTGCGAGAACACGTTGCAGCCGTACCAACTTGGAGAGATTACCCCCAAGATTTTTCGGGTTTGCAATGCGTTCACCGTTAGAAAGGGTGGCCAGTCTACTAACCCCAAGGTCAACCCCAGCAGTCTTACCTGTCTTCGGAAGTTTTTCAACAACTTCATCGAGGCAGAGAGTGACAAAGTATCTCCCAGACGGTTCCTTGATTATCGTAACCGTTGTAGGTTTGCTTTGGAATTCTCTACTCCATTGACATCCTCCCACGAATAAATTCGTGGGATTCCCGGAATTAACCGGGTAGGTTCACGTTTCGACGGAGAATGCAATCATGCAGACTTGTCTTAGATCTCCTCCACGCGCAGTCACCGAGTGTCCCTCGGCCATTAATAGTATACATTTTAGTGTCGGTGCGTGTCAACTTTTTCAGGGAAGGGCGGAAATTCCTCCAACGACTAAAGTCGTTGGTTTCCTTTCCGCGTAGGATCATGAATAAGACTCAAACTATCGGTGATAAGAATCCTTTGTTTCTGCGATACATAAATAAGGAAACAAGCGTCACGGATTTGTTATTAACACTATCGAGAATGAATGACAAAAAAACCTCTGAAGCAGCCACCCGATTACTTAATGAGGTTCCTGACCTTGAAGAATTCCACAAAGAATTAACAGATGCGGTAAACGACCTTGTCAAGGATGGTGTAAGCGAAGAATTCAAGGCATTTGTTAATCATTACCTAGAGAGTCTTGAGGAAGATCTCGAGACAAAAGACACAAAATTTGGTGAGAACCGTACACAAACAGCCCGCATAAAAAACGAGGAGGGTCCCTGGTTACAGGGATTTATTTGTTATAATTTATGTTTGTATATCAAGACCTTTGGGATGGAAAATTTAAAGAGGTGCAGGGTATGCGGGAAGCTGTTTGCTCACAAGGGGAAATGGGCGGTGTATTGCAGCGACCCGTGCAAGAACAAGAAGGACGTGGTCCAAAAGCAGTAGTTTCACGTTCTGAGCGCCTCGAAAAATTAAAGGGCATATGTCAGAATTGCCGACAATGCTCTCTCTGTACTTCTAGAACTAATCTGGTTTTTGGAGATGGTACATCTGAAGCATGGCTTCTGTGCATTGGTGAAGCACCCGGTGCGGAAGAAGATAAAACAGGCATACCCTTTGTTGGACGAAGCGGGCAATTACTTAGAAAGATGCTCACTTCCATAGGTCTGTCGAAAGATAAAGATTACTACATTGCCAATATTCTTAAGGACAGGCCACCGGGAAACAGAGTTCCAGAATCCGAAGAGATTGACTCCTGTATTAAGTTTCTCAAAAAACAAATCGAGATAATTTCACCTTCTGTTATTCTGCTATTGGGAAGAACCGCTGTACGTGGTTTGCTCCCAGATTTTGCAAATCATCCCGTAGACAAAATGAGGGCTCTATCAAAGGACCTTGTCACAGTCACATATCAAAATATTCCTGTTGTTGTTACATATCATCCTAGTGCTCTTCTACGAGACCCCAGTAAAAAAATAAATGCCGTATCTGATTTTCGTTTTGTTGAAGGTATTGCACGGAATCGGGAACATTGTAATAAAGTTTTGTTATGGACACCTGAGGAATCCCTTCACTCATTCATGTAGGCATTTTTTATACGTATGCTTGAAAGAACCGTGAGTTTCTCTCTTGAAGAGTCCAATAAGGGTAAGAAGGACACCCTCCCAGGAAAGGTTCATCCCCCACTTGAGGGGATTCCTCAGATGGACATACTGTTGATATTAAATGCTCAGAATAGTTTCCTGGATAGAACAGGATCTGTCTATCTAGGGGACAAGGCAGAAATTTTTAAGGTTCGTCTGAAGGATTATTTAAAAGAATGTGGGGTCAAGCGTATCTTTTTCAGAGAAAAACACGGGCTACAAGATGATTTCTTTACTAGGGATCAGACCCATTCAATAGTAACGACGAATGATTTTCAGATACCCGAGGATTTGATTCAGTATGCAGATATCATCTATGATAAGACTCGTTATAATGCTCTTTACAACACAGGAATAGAGGACTACCTTAAAAGGGAAAAGATAAAGACGGTTGGATTATGTGGGATAGAAACACACACATCCATTCTTTTTACTGCGGAAGATTTGCGGAATCGAGGATATCAGGTAGAGGTAATCGAACCTTTGGCTGTGTCAAGAAGTGAACACCTTCATTCATACGCGATTTTGTTGATGGGTGATTTCTTGGGAGTAAGGATAGAGAGTTAAATGAAAACGACTGTTTCTTTGGACATACATTGCCCGAAATGTAAATTGCCTGCGCGGGCAATCCTGGAAGGGAAATGCCATAAGTTTCTTCTTTATACGTGTCCCAAGTGCCAGAGTAATGTTGTGTATTACAACAATAAAATTGACATTATTTCAAATAGTCTTTTGTTCAAACTTGTAAAAAAAGACAAACTGCAATTCTGCGGGAACATATTCTTTAATAAAACCAAGAAGAAGCCTATTAAGAAGATTATAACAGAGGATGACATTACCAATCTAAAGATACTGTTAGAGAATTGTAAAGACGTTCAAGAAGTCATCAACCGCATATAACTAACCTCTTTGTTTCCATAAGTTTAGGCTGTCCATCTTTATTTTCCTGACATTTCGGAAATAATTTAGTATGGGCGATAATGTCTCCCCTGGGGACCTTGTTTTTCTTACCCAGGCCTATGAACGCTATATGTACGAGCGAAACCCTCATCTGAGGATTAGCTTTGTAAACCGTATTGCAAAACTGGAGGACATCATTGACTGGGAAAGCGAGAGGGGCCAGAAAATTAAGAAAGCTCGTCTTGAATCGGGCAAGTGGAAAGATCTACCGCTTGAAGACAACAAATACATTTTTTCGATCTATTATCATGAGCTTGTTGGGAGAAATGGAAAGTTCGGAGTTATTGAAAGAGGCGTGCCTCTGTTCAGCAAAGATCCCAAAACAGGTGAGGCCTTTTTTGTAAAGATTCCCTCCTGGATATATCATGAGATGCAACAAAAATGCGAAACATTCGATGTTGAATTGAAGGATTAAAAGCGTGTTCCTCGATGAACTTTCAATTGCTCTGAACAAGTCTATTTATAGATATCCGGACGTTTTAGAGTATTTGAAATCGAGAGGACTTGACAAAAATTGTATAGATAAATACAGAATAGGATACAATAGGATTATTAGTGTTCACAATGACGGTACAACTGAATGTAATCGTTTTGTTGATGAAATGCGTGGTGGAAAGAAGTTTGAGGAGACTGTTGTATTCCCTTTGCAAGATGCCATCGGACAGGTCGTAGGACTGATAGGACGGTCAATCAGCATCAAAGATTTCAGAATCTTTGCGACTCAACGGGCCAAGTTTGATGGTTTCTTTTTTGGATTCTTTCAGGCATTGCCATATGTCTATTCGACGAACAGAGTTTTTGTTGTTGAGGGACCATTTGATACTGTTGCCATGGCCAGCATTATTCCCAATACAGTTGGTGCTTTGACTGCAGGGATGAGTGATAATCAGTATCAATTATTGAAAACTTATTGCGATACGATTGTCACCGTTTTTGATTCAGACAAAGCCGGTCGGAGAGCGGCCGAGAAAGTAGGAAATAGATCGGGAACATGGGATCTGAACCTTGGATACAAGGACCCTTCTGCTTGTTTACAGAAACTTTCACCGGATAGTTTTAAGAAATATGTAGAGAAAAGAATAAAAGAAATTCCAAATTTCTAGGGGGTTTATTGTGGAATCAGCAGAACTACTGAAAAAGCTCAGCGCTTATATGCAGGGTTGTGAAGACAAATGTATCGATCTTCGTACACTAACGTTTGATGCTAAAAATGGAGAAACGGGGCTTTCTGGTAATGATGAATTCTATATTTTCAAAAGAAACACTTTAAAGCCCAAGGATGCCAAAACTGTTCATGCTATGAAGCAGTTTTGTAAGATGATTAAAGTCCCTTTTACCTTTCAATTTCGTAGTCCCGAGTATCTTCGTAAGCAGATGGTGGAATGCTGGCTGCCCAGTTTAAAAGGTGAAAAGGCGCTGGTTCTTTTCAAATGTCGCCGAGAATTAGAAAACTCCTATATTCTTCGAGCACTGCTACCCGTTGAATTTACAAATGTTTCTAATGTGGACATTTTGGATAAAGTGTTTACTGCGGCCGGTGAGGATTTCAAAATCGAGCTCGTTCTAGGTGATGAAAAGGATGATCTTGTACTTCACATACGAATGATTTCCAATGATCAATTTGATGCCTATGGGGAACAATGCAGTCTTAGTTTCATGGTGACCGCGAGTGAATTGGGGGCAGAAGCACTAAGGGTCGATACTGCTTTGTTTCTGAATTCATCAAAGTCATACATCCTGGCTTCCTATGGTGGTGACCCCTATTTTGAATGTCAGTATGAAAAGATTCAGTCAAAAGAACTTCTTGATCTTTTTCCTCAGTTAATCACCCATCTGAAGGGAAGAATACAAAGCATTCGAAGCAAGATTCAGTCAGCGAAGGAATTGACGAATGTGGTTGATGCAATGGCTACAACTCTTATTAATCTGCGATTGAGAAAGGGTATACCAGAAAGTTTTCATACAACACTAGCTCAAAGCGTACAGGAAAAACCAATCACGAACATGTGGGATTTAGCAGTAAGATGTTCGACGATTGCCAAAGACTTTGAACTAAATAAAAGGGTGAAAATAGAACGTATGATAGGAGATTTGATTGGACTTAATTTTGCGAACAGGTAAAACAATAGGATGGACTATATATGTTATTGGGTGTGCTGATGGTACATATGCAGTTGGAATGTGTAGAAATATTGATAAAAGACTTGCAGAGATAGGGCGCTGTAAAGGAGCTTATTTCCACAAACATTCGGAAAGATTACCAGTTAAGATTCTATTCATAGAGAAGGAATTACAATTTAAGGAAGCATACGCCAAGTATAGATATATGCGATCAATGCCAAGGAAACAAAAGGAAAAACTGATACTACGACATCAATGGCCTTTGGGTGGCCCGCTGAAAGAATATCTCTTAAGCGTGTATAAGAAAGACAGGACTTGATTTATTTCGTAAAACACAGTATATATTAAGAATCGGAGCCTACCACTTATTAAACTCGCAAAGAAATATCGACCTGGCCGTTTTGAAGAAGTTGTCGGTCAGGATATGCCAGTCCGAATTCTAAGATCTGCTCTTCGTCAAGGGCATTATGAATCGGCATATTTGTTTTCAGGTCCCACCGGGGTTGGGAAGACTACCATCGGTAGAATTCTTGCCAAAACAATTCTATGCGAATCCCCCATTGATGGTAATCCTTGCAATACTTGTAATTCCTGTACGCAATTTCAACAAGACAAACATTACGGATACAAAGAACTTGACTCCGCCACGTATGGCGGTAAAGAAGATATGGTAAAGCTCAGGGATGATGCGGCTTTTCAATCCATCGGATCTCGAAAAGTCATCCTTCTGGATGAGTGCCAAGATATTAGTCCCCAGGGTCAGGACGCGCTTCTTAAGCAAACCGAAGAATGCCCGGAGCATCTTGTATACATTTTTTGTACCACAGATCCGGATAAGATGAAGAATACGCTTCGTGATAGATGTAGAGAATTTCAGATGAGTCGAGTTGCAGCGGGGTCAATATTGAAACGCCTGAAAGATATCTGTGAGGCAGAGCATATAGTCTATGAAGAGAATGCTATCAGGTTTATTGCAGAAGAATGTAAGGGTCATGTTAGAAATGCGATTAATAAGTTGGAAGACGTGACATATATAGGTGCGGTAAATATTGATAACGTCAAAGAGGTATCTAAAAATTATGATGCAGACGTGTGTGATTTAATATGTAGTTTAGGATCGGATATTGGTAAAGCTCTATCTTGTGCAAAAAAAATATCATCTTTTATTTCTGTGTATGATTTCTATCAGCAAATGATGTCTCTTCTAAGTGATACAGCCAAACTTCTTTATGGATATGAAGATTTCATTCAAGAACGTAAGAATTTTCTACAAAGAATAAAAGATGTGCATGGATTTAGAGCGATTGAATTCTTAGACTATTTGATAAAGAGAGACAAATATGTGGATCGAATAGTATTACAGAGTGATATAATGCTTTTGCACTACAAATTTTCTACCAATAGTTTTCAGCCACCAGTCCCAACAAAACAAGAAACACCCCCGTCAAATATACCCGTACAAAATTCTACATCCGAGGCTCGTAAATCAGAATTGTCCCACGCTTCTCTATCGAAGCTGAGCGTTGAGGACAGGAGCCGGGTGTTACGGGAGCAGCGTAAGTCTCATAAAGAAGGGGCTGCTGAGGATTCTCCTCCAGAAAGAATCCCGGTAGAATGGCCCCTGCCAAAAGAACAGAGATTAGGGGAAAACAGCTTCGATGATTCAGAGCTTTCTCCTGAGGAATTCTCTCGTCTTTTGGTGGGGGGACGTGGTGGAATCTAAATGGATTGTTATTGAACTCAGTGAACTAGGCGAAACAGCCACTAGAGTCGAGCTCGAGAGCTCTCTCCTGGAACTGCTGGGGAATGAAATTGAGTATTTCATTCCCATCCATTACGAAAAAATAGGTTCCTACACGAGTACCAGCACGCTTTTTGAGGGATATGTTTTCATAAAAGATGGACCAGAATCACGAGAAAAAGTTTCAGACCTCAGAGATTTCAGGTTCTTTACGAGGGTACTTTCAGGAGATCACGGTAAAATCCATACGGTTGATGCCTATAAAATAGGTGCGCTTAAAAGGAAGCTTAAGAAATCCATTCACAAGAAAATTGAAATTGGCACAAGAGTCAAAATCCTTGAGGGTCCATTTTCAAATCTTTCTGGTGAAGTAACCAATCTTGAAGAAAGAGGTAAGCGGGCGATTGTACGGGTTAAGCGGCTTTCAAGAGACATGCTGGTTCCTGTCCCATCAACGAGCGTATTACCTTTGGACTCATCAGAAACCGAATGAAAAGAATCATTATAGATGGCATGAATTTGGTTTTTCGGTCTTTTCATGCCTTTAATACTCTTGTAAATGATGAGGGCGTACCTTCTGGTCATATCTTTGGTTTTTTAATGGCGCTTCAAACCCTCAAAAAGAAACACCCAGATGCAGAATTTATAGTGGCCTGGGACAGTTCTTGGTATCGGAAAAAAGGAATCTATGTCGATTATAAAGCGAATAGGTCGAAGCATGATTTTGGTGATGGTGTCAAAGATATACGAACAGTTCTTTCTTCAATGAATATCAGTCAGGTCGAAGTCGAGGGTGAAGAAGCCGATGATACGATTGCATCTTTGACAAAGCAGTTCGTTGATAAGGGTGATGCTGTTTATATCTATGCTCGAGACAAGGACCTTCTTCAGTTGGTAAAAGATGGAAAAGTGATAGTCATATGGCCTAAGATGGGGCAGAATCCGGAACGGGTGTTTGATGAAGAAGAAGTTCACAAAAAATTTGGCGTAACTCCTCAGGACCTTGCCTGTTTGTTGACGTTCAGGGGAGATGCCATCGATAATGTTCCTGGTGCGAACAGGCTTCGAACAAAGACACTCACCCATTTATCAGAAACCTATCACACACCACAAACCATATATGCCTCGATTCAGAATGAGACTTTAACTGATTTTGAACGTGCAACACTGAATGATTTTGAAAATCAGGCACATGTAAACTGGAATTTAGTGGCATTGAACAAAGACCTTCAGCTAGACATCAAAAAAGGAACACCTGATAAAAATGTAGTTGAGTCTTATCTTCAGAAGTATGGCATTCAGAAGTTTTCAGCAACAGAGCTCTTGGATCTTTTTGATAAGAATCGATCTTTTAATTACAGAACAGGCCCCGCCATCATTGAATTCTCACTTTTTTCGAAGGAGTTGGCATGAATGCTCCCTTCTTGAAGTGGATTGATAACTATGAATTTGAGGCGCGTTTCTCAAATGAGAACAGGATTCGATATGATGAGATACGTGACCCTAAGGTTTCATTTGAAGAAATCAGATGCTTTCTACAGAAACTTCCAGCCAGAGAAGCTGATTTAATCGAGCTCTATTACATTCACAACAAGAATCAGAAAGACATTGCTAAGATGTTTAATGTAACACAAGGTGCAATATCAAGCCGATTATCTCGTGCTCGAAAACGCCTTGAATTCATACGAGACATGCCAAAAATAACTGATGAGGATATAGATCGTGTTTTATCACCTCATTTTAATTCCATGGAGATGGAAATAATTCAAGGTATGGTTAAAACGACATGTCAAAGTAAAACTGCTAGGATGATCAATGAAAAATATGGAATTGGTGATGATGAAAAACGTAGAATGACGCAGGTTAAAGTTCGTCATAGATTTGAAAAATGTATCAAGCGTTTATCACAAATGATAAAGACAAATCCTGAACTCAAGGAATATCACAAGCTCCTAATAATGATAAAAGAGAACCTTTATAAACTACATGAAGTAAAACTCCCACATTTTGATCGTGGTGAAGCGGCTGTTTTTTCTCTAAAAATTTAAATAACATATTGGTTTTTAAGAAATTACGGGGGGTTCGTGTAAGAACCCCTCTTTTTGTTGTTGTTCATGCCTAGATAATAACCTTCTTATACAAGGCTGTTGATGGTTCTATTATGTAGAGGGCGTGTGAGTTGAAACGAACATCTGATTACGTATTTCATCCTCCTTCCGGCAGCAGTTATCCGGGCAAAGAGGAGGCTAATCCATATGTGTTCTATCCACCCCATGATTTGAAAAGGCTATTACAAACTGAAACGGATGAAATTAAGAGGAATAAAATCAAAAGTGCACTTCGTCAATGGGGAAGAATTTATGTCTATCCTGGGTATCCTTACAGGATAGCAAACGTATTGAGGAATATAGCTAGAAGAATACTTTCAGAAGTTGTAGGACCTTCGATCAACATCCCCTATTATCAGGAAACGGATGTGCCGGAGGGACTTGAAGGGATATATGAGAATAGGCTTTATGCGCCACAAGACAACTATAACGACGTGAGATTTGACTATAATCGTCAAGGTGAAAGACCTCGAAGGGACATAGACACAGGATATGGTGATTTCAGCAGTCCTAGTGATGGCGTTTATCAGTACTCATTATTGCCATCAGTCTATCCTTCTCGAGGTGGAATTGATCAGGAAGATGTTGTTTGCCCATTTCCTCCCACAGGTGGTAATCTTTCGGGAATTTAAAGGGGCTCAGATATGAACATCTATGAGGAACTTGCCAATCATGTTGATGACGTCGAAGCAAATGATCAGGCAAACAGTATTGATGATTTTTTGTCAGACAGAATCAAGCTTGCTTCTTTGGGTGACCTGTCGAGTTTTTTAAGGTTGAGCGATGATTCTCTTGTACATAAGTCCAAAAGAGACCTCTGGAAAATCGGTGAGAACGATAAGGGAGAGGTTGTCATTGAACGATTGTTCGATCCCGAAACCAAAGAAGCACTGAGAATATAGGGGATTACCTATGAGACAGAGACTCTCGTGGGATTATGATAAGATGGCAGCTGCCTCGAATAGTCTTAGGCGGGAGATTTCTGAGGATTTCAAGTATAACAAAAAGAAGCTCAAACATCTTAAGCACATACTTCATAATGTGACTGTTGCTCTCGGGACTCTTGTCTCATCACTGAATGAATTCTCTCGATTGAAGGGCAGGGATATAAGTCCTGATGGGTTGCTTGGTGGTCTTGGGTACATCATTCCGATTAAAGGCATAAAAGAAGCACTTATTCATTCGGTACAGCAACTCGGTGACATCGCCGATTGTATTGCGGATGAGCTCACAAATCCTCGGTGGAATGCTGAAGATGACAGTGATGTGAAAAAGCTTCTGAAGCAGAAGGAAGAGGTAGAGGAACAGGTAGAAGAGCAGATGGAAGAGGAAATCAGCCCAGAAGACGTTATCACGAGCACCAATGAGGACCTTTTGATAACTAAAGAGGCGGAGGACGCGTATGCCGATGCCGTTCGCCGTCGTTTAGTTATTGCAACCGGAGTAAAATCGTAAAGGAGCAGGCCCATGTCAGGACTTATCGGGACTAATCCACAGTATCCACCGGTCATTGATCATAGTTGGTTGAATGTCAATCCGGCAACTTATGACAATTATCCTTCTGATAATAATCCGGTAAGGGTATTGCCAAAGTTGTCAGACCTGTGGAGGATGGATAATGTGGGAACCGTCCTCATTCCGAACGTGACTGTTCAGAGTCTTGGCGTTCGTTCTTCTGATAAGGATGCAGCCGCACGGGATGTTATTCGTGAGGCCAAGAAAGCGGCCATGAATGGTAAGTCGGGGAAAGACCTGGCGGAGCATTTGAGGGCGAGATTCTCAAAAGAACAAATTGAAGCAGCGTCAGAAGGTTTGCGTGTGGTTGCGGATGAGATAGGTCTGCTGGGCAATGTCTATATCGATGCCTCTGCTTTCAGCACAGAAGATGAGGCAGATAAATTCTTGGCAACCAATCGTTCGAAATTGGCACGTGATCTGGTTTATGACCCCCAGATGATGAACGCATCGGTGGTAACCAAATTGGCAGTAAAGCATCGTAAGAATGCTGTAACAGAGATTGCGTACACTGAATCCCTGTTTGACCGATACAAAGGCCATTTGGTGGCTACCGGAAAGATAACTGATGACTATGTTATTGATTCGAAAGAAAGTCTGAAGCAAGCTTTTCTGTCTGAAGGTCCAGAGAAATCTCCTCGTCTTTATACAATACACAAAGAAAAAGTCCTGAGTCAGGAAGAGGTTTCCTCGGGCATAAACAAGCTTCATGAGGAAAGAGAAGTTGAAGCACAGAGGGCGAAAGAGGCCATTCTGGCTTCAAGGGTAAGGTCTGTTGTTTCCTTTATTCAGGAAAATCTCTCTAAGGGCAAGTCGAAAGCCAGCATCAAGGACATGATTCGTTCCAAGTTTACTTCAGATGAAATATCTGAAATGGCACCCTACATTGCGCTCACCGTTTCGAAAGAAGGCCTTACCGCAAATCATGTTGATCAATTGATTTCGAAGGGGTCCATTACGGAGCTTATCGGCAATGAACTGAAGAAAATTGCCAAGAAGCATCCTATCAAAACACCCACAGTTGAAAGTTCTGAAAGGGCCCCCCGAGTGATGGTCAGGGGATTTTTCCACGCAATGCAAGGTAAAGGTGCTTCAAATCAGTTTGAGCCTTATCGTAAGGCGGCTTTGACAGCACTGCAAAAGGGTTTTGACCCTTTGAAGATTCAGGCAAAGTTGGCTACCAAGGTACCAGCTGAGGATGCTCGTCGTATTCTTGCCGAGGCAGTGGTTCTTATGAATTCTCAACCTGCGGGATCTGTTGCCAACAAGATTGTAAAAACAAAAACGAAGGTTACGTTTGAGGAAAAGCCTCGGCAGACATTGCCTGATCCGTCGACCATTGAGGCTCAAACAAAAGAAATCCTTGGATATTTCGAGGGTTCAGAAATGAAGGTGGACGCGGCTCCGGTGTTGGATTACGCACCATTGGAGGTTGACTTTGGTTCAGGATCCGAAGGTATCGACAATACACTCTGAAATTGATTTGAAGTCAATTCCTCTACCGGTATCGGAGCTCGATCAGGCGGAATTGGTAAAGAAACCAGAACCCTCTGTTCCCTCAATACCGGAAGACGCCATTGTACTTCCTTCTGAAGAAGTAGAACAGGATGTTGTTCTACTTTCGGTGAAGGATGACGAGTCTCCAGAACAGGTTCTCAAAGCGGTTATTTACGGTCTTGCTGAAGAACAATCAAATCTGAGGCAGTTACGTCAGTCTAAAACCAAGGAGCATAAAGATACATCGCATATCAGCCTGAAAAGAGGGACTCTTCTGAAGTACATGTCTGAGACATTACTTCAGAAACAGGCCTTATCAGGTGTTGTGAGTGCTGGGGAAATCGATCTTCGTAGTCCTCGGTTCAGAGAAATATTCAAGTTGTTTCTTCAGACGATAGCTGATACCTTTGATGAGGTTCGAATACCTCCAGAATACAAAGAAATGTTTTTCCACAGGCTCACAAAAAATATGGAGGGATGGGAGGAAAGGTTTGAGAAGCTAAGCAAAAATTCGACGACTAAGTAGGGAGTCATAGATGAGCCTGTCGGAACTATGTACGACATTCCTCAGTACAACAAAACTGAAGGATGAAACAGAACGAAACATCATAGAATTTGCCGAGGCCCCATGGGGTCTTGGCATGGGAAGCGTTCCTGACGTTCCTCCGCTCTTCCCTGTTCAGAAATTCATCTTCAAGTGCTATTATAACATTCCTTTGGATGATAGTAATAAAACTATCATCGTCAAAGATCATTTCAATGAGAAAGAACGTTTCCGTTTTACTGAAATCGAATATCTGAACTTTCTTCGGGATGAAGGCCACATCAATATCAAGGAAGTGACAGGAAATCCCGAAGATAATCGTCCAAATATGACATTAGTTATAGGTCGGAGGGGCTGTAAATCCAGCAGTGTTGCTGTTCTGGTAGCTTTCGAAACCTATAAGCTACTGAAGAAAGTTTGTCCGCAGCAGTACTATCGGATCATGCCTGATCAGGAAATTCGGATAACATGTATTGCTACCAATCAGGAGCAAGCCGGTGAATCGTTCCGGATGATTACAGGTCATTTAGAACGGGCTGAATATTTTCGTAAGTATCGTAATAAGCCAACCTTGTACTATATGCAACTGAACACTCAAAGAGATATTGATGTCTATGGTATAGGTCAGCGGCCATCGATTCGTGTGGTGGCCGCTCCTTGTAGTGGTCGTGGCCTCCGTGGCCGTAACAATATCATTGCTATTCTGGATGAAATGGCCTATTTCTTTGAAGAGGATACTTCTCCAGATAGATCAGACACAACTATTTATGAATCTGTGACACCATCAGTTGCCAAATTCAATTCGCCTGACGGAGACCCTCACGGACGAATTATTTGTATATCGTCTACCGGTGCACGATCGGGAAAGTTTTTTGAACTTTACAGGCGTTCTTTTGAATCTGATTGTACAGACATGTTGATGGTCCAAGCCCCCACGTGGGAAGTTGATTATACACTTTCTCCTAAATTTCTAAGAGCTAAATATGCTGAAAATCCAATAAGCTATGACGCTGAATACGGGGCTCAGTTCAGTGATAAGATCACGGCATGGATTGAAAATGAACAGGTTCTCCGTATGAATGTGGTTCCAGGTCTCAAATTGAAAAAAATCAGTTATGAACGTATACCCCATTTTATTGGGATTGACGTTGGATTGAAAAAGGACGGAACGGCCATAGCAATCTGCCATGTGGTTTCAAGAGAATACAATGGAATCGTGAAACAGTTCATTGAACTTGATGACGTAGATGTCAGATACGCAGAAGATGAAGATAAAGAATTTTTTCATCCCGATGAAATGGCACGCTGGATTGCAAGCTTTACTGAGAAGTTTTACATTGTGAAAGGTGTGATGGATCAATATTATGGCTTGTCTATTTTGCCGGTATTGCATGGGAAAGGGATCAAATATATCGAACCAGTTCAGCCAACTCGGGAATATAACTCTGCAGTTTATCAAAATCTGATGGCTAAAATGCTTGATGCATCACTTCGGATTCCTGAGGGTGATGAACAAATTGTTAATGGTAGAAAAACAAAAGACATTCCTTTGATAAAGGAACTCCTGTCTTTACAAGCTGTTATGCATTCAAAATATCTGATCACTGTCAAGGCTCCACAGATAGAAAAAATGCATGATGACATGTCTGACGCTTTTGCGCGATCCGTTCATTTGGCAAGTCAATGGATATCAGGTGGAGGAAGTGCACCAAAAAACATTACGGTAACGACCAAATCAGGTCCGGACATGACATATCGTCGATATTTTCAGAAGCAGAAATATAGTGCCGTTTATACAAACAGACCTTCAAGAGCTGTTCAGACAGCCATGTATCAGAGTAAAGTTTCCAGGTCTCCTCTTGGTCAAATGAAATGGAGATAGATACTGAATGACCGAGGAATATAAAGGCAATTACGCGCCCGATCTCTTTGATGAAGAGAAGCGCTATTACCTTCTTCAAGCTCAGCAGCTTACCACCCTTACCGATGCTGAGCTTCGAGATCTGCACGGTATTTCTAATACCGGTCTAAGACGGTTTATTCAAAATCAGGTTGGTGACTCTGCCATAGGCAATGGTTTTCTCGTTGCTGAAAACACTTCGGATAGCTCAAACAATTTCAAGATAATAGGTGGAGGTGGAACCCTTGATGACCCTGGTGTATTCTTCCTCAAGGGGTACAGATTCTTTCTTAAGAAAGATATTACCTATAAGGGTCAAACCAACACCGGATCACTTACTGATGATGGCTATACTGAGACCGTACTTCCAGCATTAACAACTCCTCGTGGTACAACCAATAGTTTGTACGCAATTGATGCCAATGGTACCTACCTGGTAGCTGTCGGCGCATCAGAAACGGTCATTCGTACACCAGATTCTGGTCGTGCCTGGGATGCCCGTTATTCCGGAACGGTCCCACTCTATGACGTAGACATGGTTGATGCCTCGACCGGTTATGCTGTTGGTGCGGACGGGACAGTTCTAAAGACAACAGATACAGGACTCAACTGGTCTAAGTTGACGGTCTATCCTGGTTATCAGACGATCGATTTCCATGGTGCATCATTCTATGACCAGAATGTTGGTTGGATAGCAGGAGAATCTGGTGCGATTCTAAAGACAACAAACGCTGATGCTTCTTGGACTCCTCAGGGTGCTGGAGTTACAGCCAACACTCTTCGGGATATCCAGCTTTATGATGCATCTAATTTGTGGGCGGTTGGTGATAACGGAACGATTATAAATAGTACGGATGGAATAAACTGGTCATCACAGACAAGCAATGTAACGCAGAATCTTAACAAAGCCAGTGTCGTTACTTCAGCAACGGTTGTTGCCGTTGGAAACGTCGGTACTCTTGTTAGAACGAATAATGGTGGAACAACTTGGGTAATCAAAGATTCTAATACCACAGAAAATCTTCATGGTCTTTGGTTCCAAAATAGCTTCGTTGGTTATGCGGTTGGTTCTGGTGGCACCATTACAAAGACGGTTGATGGTGGTCAAACCTGGGACGCAACAAAAATTTACAATGGAACAACACTTCGATCGGTAGTCTTTACAGATTCAACCGGATATGTTGCAGGCGACAACGGAACGATTCTACGAGCACTCGATGGAAGCACATGGGTCCCATATCGTACAGACTATGTCTACATAGACTTTCATTTAGCGGAAGTGATGGGTGATAGCACATCCAGCAGTGAATATCATGATCCTGAAATTGTGGATGTACTTCTTGGGTTACCAAGTGCTAATAGACAAAGAATTGTTTCGGACGTTAAGGTTTCTGAAGGCTGGCCTGCTCCTTCCGATTATACAACAGCGGATGGAACGGTCCAACACCACACGATCGTTATTGGAGAAATATTAAGAACAGCTCATAAATCTTCCATCGAATCTGCGGACATCACCGATCGTAGACCTGTTGTTAGAACCATTCAGGAACTTGATGAATTCCTGAGTGGGCAGAACATTACCGGTGACATGATCGTGGATGGGTCGATAACTCCATCCAAACTTGATCCCTCTGCGGACTATACTCTTGGATCACTTGTTGTTCAGAGAGACGCAACGGTTGTTGGTGATCTTACCGTTGAGGGTTCCATTCATGCCTCTGATTATACTTCTACTGCAATATTCGACAATCTTGTGGTCAGAGGTTCCACGATTCTTGGCGACACCACCGCACCGTATGAAGATACAGCTACGATATACGGTCAGATAATTCAGAAGAATGATAGCAGTGCTCCCGCTTATCAGATAACCTCATACGCTTCTACTCTGAACGCTCCGGTATTTAACATCACACAGGATGGGGCGGGGCCAGTCTTTAAAATTGAGAAAACATCTGATAGTACTCTGTGCCTGTTTGATGTGACATCGTATGGCAAGGGGTATGATTTCTGTGTTAATCATCTTGGAACGGCTGGTGGAGCTATCAGCATTCGAGATGATGCCACAGGAAATACGATAAATATTTCCAAGACAACAACTAAGGGTTCAGTGATACGGGCTGAAGCGGTCAGTACTGATCCAATGATCAGCCTGGCAAACAAATCCGCTGCCGCCTCAACATCTCTTAAGATTGACCAAACTGCCGGAACAATGATCCGGCTGAACACGACCGACGCTTCTGGAATTGTCATTACATCGACGGGTGCCGCTGAGGACCTGAGAATACTTCATACTGGAACTGGTGGGGCAGCAGTCGATGTTACCAGCTATGCAAAAGGCGGTTCTCTTAACATTGATAATTATGGTGGCAAGGCCCTCAACATACATCAGTCTGTAAATGAGACGGCCGTTCGAATTACAAAGGATGCCACTGGTGGTGGGCTTGGATTAGAAATCAATCAGTACGGAAATGATGTTGCTTTCCAGGTTACGAACGAGGGTTCCAATAATGTTGCTGCACATATTTCGCACACGGGTGATGGAACCCAGCCTGCATTGCACATCTTTACGGGATACAACGAGCAGGGTCCTGGAATTTATGTCAATAAAGGTGTACCTGATTCAAGCGACACCGCACCGTCAGGTCTTTCTAATTCGGTAGCCTATTTTTGGAATCAGGGACACGGTGAAAATACAAGATTTGTCCAAGACAATACTGATTCAACATCCCCCGTTATTGTAATTGCCAATAGTAGTCAGGGTAAAGATGTTGTTGGGTCTTGTTGGTGGGTTGATAATTCTGGTAATATTTACAGTTGTAATGATGTTACTGCCTCGCGCTTTGCCTGGAGTGGTACCTATTACATTTCAGAGAAAGCCTGGTGGCTTGATAGAAGCAATTTTGACGCCACGAATCCTGCTGTTTCCGGACGGGTATTTATAGAATCAGGATTCCTGCGAGTAAGTGACGGGACAGGGCCCCTTCCTGATCCTGGTTTTGGTGCAACCGGGCCACAGGGTGTTACAGGCTTACAGGGATCAACAGGGCCATCAGGAATTGGTGAAACGGGTCTCCAGGGACCAACAGGGTTTTCTGGGCCCACTGGTATTCAGGGAGAAACGGGTCCTCAGGGATTAGGCGAAACTGGTCTTCAAGGTCCTACCGGAATTCAAGGTCCTACTGGTCCTCAGGGATTAGGAGAGACTGGACTTATAGGTCCGACCGGCGTAGTAGGGCCTCAAGGTCAAACGGGAGCTCAGGGCGAGACAGGTCTCACAGGGTCTCAGGGCCAAACAGGCCTCACCGGAGAGACAGGGCTCGCAGGGACTCAGGGCCAAACAGGCCTCACCGGGTCTCAGGGCGAGACAGGTCTCACTGGAGAGACAGGTCTCACCGGGTCTCAGGGCCAAACAGGCCTCACGGGGTCTCAGGGCCAAACAGGTCTCACCGGGTCTCAGGGCCAAACAGGGCTCGCAGGGACTCAGGGCCAAACGGGCCTCACCGGAGAGACAGGTCTCAC
>Ga0172363_10001060_pt1 | contig 21890 bp, 32 predicted proteins | sample LakKivs2_kivu2a2_FD_114541 | JGI IMG/M metagenome (GOLD analysis project Ga0172363, IMG submission 114541) | Sediment microbial communities from Lake Kivu, Rwanda - Sediment s2_kivu2a2 | ecosystem: Environmental > Aquatic > Freshwater > Lake > Sediment | place: Rwanda: Western Province, Lake... | reverse complement strand
TTTCTATGAATCCTCTCTCCATAAGTTCAGTAAACTCACTAAAAGTAGAATAGAGGTTGTGTGAAAAATAGTCTGATAAATACCACATGAAATACGTTTGATTAGTAGTGAGACCTTCACAATTAATCCCATAATTTTGTAAACGCTCTCTTATCTCTTTAATTCTATGTGCGTAGTCCGAAGGAACCACATTTTGTTTTTTGAAATCAAATCTCTCACCAAAAAGTTTACAGAGAAGTGCTAAATATTTGTGGCTTTTGGTGTTATCTAATCTACAAAGAATATCAAAAATCGTCATGTTCAATTCAGGATATTGTTTTTTGAGTTCGTTCAATCTTGACATAAAGTTTTTTTGAAAAAAATAAAAGAAAAAGGTTGAAGAGTCAAAATAAAAAAGGTGGAAGTTATCCACCTTTTGCGGAGAGAGAGGGGGTCGAACCCCCAAGGCTTTTACACCCGACTGTTTTCAAGACAGCTTCCTCACCATTCGGATTCTCTCCGTTATTCATATAATTTAATAAAATCTTTTCCATATTTGTCAATAACATAATTGATATATGGTTTCATTTGTTTCTCATACAAAATTACAAGATTATTTTTGAATTGTCTAATCTTTTCTTTATTTTCTTCATCCATTTTTTCAAAACTTCTTCTCCCTTTTATTTCATAAAAAGTATCCGACACTATAAAATCTGGATGATATTTTCTTTTTTGATTTTTATATTCATATTCGAAACCTAACTGATTCCTTTCAAATTTAATACCATTCTCGATATTATATATTACCCAAGCCAATTCCCAACTACTATCACACCAATACCCTTTATACCACCCCTTTTTACCTCTTCCACTACCTTTTCTTAAACCACCCGATAAAGGATTTTTTTTCATTGATTCCGATATTTTTTTTTTCCTTTCTAATTCTTTTTCTTCGGTCAATGCTTTACCAATATCTTTTCTTCCTTTTAATGCATCACTAATTTTTTTTCTATATTCATCCGAATAAACTCCTTTTTTACCTTTATTCCAAGGTATAATTGGTAATGTTGTTTTATAACCGGTCATAAGCCATGCTGGTGTCCCTTTGAATTTTCCTTTCTTTTTTTCGGAATCTTTTTTTCTTTTTCCTTCACAAGAATTGGGTGATTTTTCACAACATCCTTTACCTGACTTAAAAAAGAACTTTGCTTCTTTTCCACAACCAAAAGAACAAATTATTGGCATCATACAATAAATATCACGAAATGTGTGTAAAACAAGACACTTGTATTCAATCACTAATTTTTTTCAAACTCAGACATTTATACTATATTTGCATCATGAAAACAATACTTATCTCCATTTTATTAATTTTTTCTTCACAAATATTCTGTCAATCTACCGACATTTTATATGTGCCAAGTCAGAAATCTCTAATCGCAACATATAAAGGATACAGTCCTCTTGGGTTTTATGTTGGAGGTTATTTCAAGACAACATTTCCCCAACCTTACATTTATACAACCCCCCTCACTATTATCAATAGAGTGGGTGTTAATTTGAATGCCGATAACAAATTATCTCTCATGGGTGGTTTTTTTATTGAGAGTTTTGTTGATAGTTTGTCAGTTAAACCTGATATTTGGGTTAAAGTTAACCCATTGAGGTGTTTACTCAAAACGGATAGGGGGTTTGACTTTTCGGTCGCGATAAATTACATGAAAGATTTCAGATACGCGGTAGGATTATCAATTCCTTTAGGTGGTATTTATCAATAATGAAAATTGATAACGTCAGAAAAATTATTGTTGAGTCCGTACAAAATGGTGTCGTACGAAAAATTGTTCAAGACATCCTCAACATATACAAATATCAAAGAGAGGGAACCTTCGACCTTCCTGAGGATTTGAGTTCAGATGAATTAGTTTATGATTTTGCAAAAATTGATACCAAGTTTTCTATACATTTGGAGCTTTTATTAGACCCTACAATCGATGATTTTGAGGTCGAGGGAAATTATTTCAATGAAGACGACACAATTGAAATTACAATTATATCCAATCCAAATCTGAATAAAGTCCATTTACAAAATCTTATAAAAGAACTCAACGAAGTTGTTACTCATGAGTTGGAGCATATCCAACAGACAGAAAAGGGGTATGTCTTCGGATTGGAACCTTTGAATCCTTATGATTACTATACCCAACCACATGAGTTGGAAGCCCAACGAGCAGGATTTAAAAGAAGGTCAAAAAAAGAGATGAGAAGTCTTGAGGATGTGGCAAAAGAATGGTTTAACAAATACCCTCACAAACATAGATTGAAGAAAGATGAGGTTGAAAAAGTTCTACAAAAAATATTGAAGAAATGATTAAGACTGGCACAATAAATAAACTTTTGACTTACAAAACATTTCAAGTAGGTGATTATTCCTATGATTTTTTTTATGTGGATAAAGAAGAAAATTATTTCAAACTCAAAATTAATTGTACGTTACCTAAAAAGAATTGTTCTTACATCCACGATAAAATGATATATGATGTTGATTCAATTCTTATTGAAACTTTCAATTTTTTAGGTGAAAGTTTTTCTTATAGTCATGAAATCTTGGTTGATGGCGAACAATCCAAAAACGCATATATAAACGAAAAGAAACATCTTGAAGCGATTGAAAATCTAAACCAACAGTTATCGGATATTATTTTATTGAAAGGGGATTTGAAAGTAAAACTCAGTTATCAGTTTCCTGAAAATTTTATTTGGGTTCGTGACCAAGAATCAATTATTGATTTGGATGTTCTCATCAACATTGAAAAAGTTTTTTGGAAAGACAATTTGGTCAGAGTTTCTGATGATAGAACAAATGACTTTTCTGAGTTTTTTTTCCAACAAATACACGATGATTATGAATTATCCAACAAAGTAGAAAGTGTCATCTACAGAACTTGGGAAGATGAGTTACAAGTTGAAAAAACAGATTTATATTACCAAGCTTCTTTGATTCTTTCTAAGATTTATGGTAAAACGATTGAACATGGAAATTGGCCCGATAATTTCCAACCGTTGGACTTTTTTATTTAAATCTCTTAATAATTTTTTTGATGATTGTGGTCAGTGTTTCTGTGCTCACAGTAACCAATCCTGATGCCATAAGTCTTTTTACTACCCTTGTTGCAACGACGTTGGGGTCGGCATTTGTATTTGCAATTTCAAATATGTCTCCGATGATTGGTATCAAAAAACTATAACTAACCAACTCTCCCATTGTGCGGAAAGATAAGTTTAACGATTCCAAGAAGTTGAAGAATGCTAAACGTAATTCACTACCTTTATCTAATATTTTATTGAATTGTTTTTCTAATTTTTCTTTTTTGATAATTTTGTAAACTTTATCAAATAACGATTTGTTATCAAAATAAAGTACACTAGCCACACCAACTAAAATTAAAGCCTTTTGATTATCATCTAAATTGAAATTACCTGTATCAATGTAATTACTGAGAGGTAAAGCTAATCCACCAACAGAAGCACCCCACGTCAAAAGTAATTTGAGGTTTAATCCGTATTTTTTACCTGATTTTGATACAATATCACTTGTAAAAGAATATAGTTTCCTTAAATAAGAACTCATTTTTGATTTATCTTGTTCTTGTAAGATTAACTTGAGTTGACTTTCACTGATTAAAAATTCCATACATTTTATAAATATAACTGATATATTTATTTGTGTATGAAAGCTAAAATCAATCCCCCTTTAGAAGTTGGTGACAAGATTGTTTGTTATCATATGGAGGGTGAGACAAGTGTTGAACCAGGAACTACTGGTACTGTAACAAGAATCACGCGTGACCCATTTGAAGTGAGTGGTGAAAGTATCATCAATGTTAATTGGGATAATGGAAGTAAGCTTGCGCTTATTACTAGAACCGATGCCTGGAAATTGATAGACAGAAAAAAAATTGACGAACAAGTTAATCTAAATAGTGGTTGGGATTTTTTTGAAAAGAACCGTGATGTTTTTGAATATTTTGATTGGAGATGGTTCAGAGACTATTTAAAACTTGTACAAGATTCAGGAATTGTGAATATGCTTAGTGCCGCACCGTTTATATATTCAGGTAAAGAACACATAGATAGATACTACGGAGAAGGTAGAGAAGATGATGAGGTATTTCAGAAACTTTTGGACGCCGCGGATGAATCAAAAGATAAATTTATATCAAATATATTTGATTATATTCAAGACAAGGATATTGATGTTAGTTTAGATGACATGGATAAAATCAATTCTCTTGCAAGAAAATTTTCGGAAGCACTTTTAGGTGCTTATATAAACTTTTACCATTAATTCGAAAGTGGAGCTTTAATCTTCGGATGAGATTCGTAATTTTGTAATTCAAAACAATCAGGTCTGTAACTCAATATTTTTTGGTCAAAATTTTTTTCACCCATTTGTTTTTTTACTTGTTCATGCATATACCAATTTCTTTCTGTAATCTTTACACTTGGTAATTCATATGGTGTACGACCTATTTGTTCTTTTGCTTGTTCAATATGATTCAGATATAGATGGGTATCACCGAGATTTCCAATCAATTCGTCGGGAACCATATTCAGTTCTTTGCCGAGCAACATGAGAAGTAAACCGTACGATGCAATATTGAAGGGCAAACCCAGAAATGTGTCCACTGAACGTTGATTCCACATTAGAGATATTGCTCTTTCTGGTGCATAATCCAAGGGGTCAATATTTTTGATATAGCCGGCATTTTCATATGCTTTTACTCTTTCCTCTACTGTTAGTTCTCTAGTATAAACTTGAAATCCATAATGACAAGGTGGTAAAACCATTTGGTCTAACTCACCTACATTCCAAGCACTTACTATTAATCTTCTACTATCTGGGTTTGTTTTGAGTTCTTTGATTAGGTTTTTTATTTGGTCTATATATACATCATCACCGTCATTATTTTTACCATCACAACTTCTCCATTGCTTACCATAAATTGGTCCTAAATAACCCCAAATTTTCGCAAACTTTGGGTCATTTTTGACTTCGTCTATGAAATCTTCTTTTTTGAGAACTAAGTACTTTTTATGTTCAGCTGCCTCTTCAGGTGTTTCTGAATTATCATCCAAACTTTTTTCTATTTTGGTTACATAGTTTTTATAAGCATCCCCATCCCATATATGACAGTCATAATCCAACAGGAATTTAATATTGGTGTCACCACGTAAAAACCATAAAAGTTCGGTAACAATTGTTTTCCATGCCATTTTTTTTGTGGTTAATAACGGAAAACCTTGGGACATTTTATGTCTTATTGTATAACCAAAAATTGATTTGGTGCCAGTACTGGTACGGTCTTTTTTTTCTACTCCATAATCAATTATGGATTGTAATAAATCTTGATATTGTTTATCTAGAGTGTTCATCAGTTTTTCGGAAAAATCCCGCATGTAGTTTTGCATTATCAAAACTCAATTTCAAAGCGTCATATTTTTCCATTTTCGGATTTAAATCCATGATTTTTTTACAAGATTCTAAGACGTGCTCTCTGACTTTAAGTTCTTCTGCTTCGTATAGAAGTTTATTAATAAGTTCCTCAGTAGTCATAAATCAAGAGTTTTGATTTTCCCATTCTTCTTTTATGTACTTTATGTTATCAGATAGATAGTCCATATTGGATAACCATTTGAATACCTGACTCACACCTTCAATTTTACCTTTTTCGAAACAAATGTCCATAGCATTTATTAGACCTTCTTGGTCTAAAATAATACTATGGGAATTATGTTCTTTAATTAGTTGAAGATAATCTGGTTTCATAGATTATTTTTGAATTAACATATTAGTTGCAGAGATTGGAAATCTAGCTGCAGGTTCTCTCATTTTTCTTTCTGAATCTTCACTGTTTTCAAACTCTCTCATCACTTCGTAATAACCCTCGTTCACTTTTACAGTTGGGACATCACTGAACGAGTAGATAATTGGAGATTGACTTTTTAGACCTTCGAAAACGGTAACGGTTTTGGTTGTTGTGTTGAAAATTAATGTTTGCATTATATTGAATTGTTTTATAAAAAAAGGACAGATGTGTTAGGGTTAGGCAGTAAGTAAATTACCAAGATACTACTGAAAAAGGGAACAACATCTGTCTTATACAAATATAAAATTGTGAATTAAATAAATCAAATAAAATAAAAGATTTTTTGGAGGTATTTATAAAAAAAGATTTTATTATGAAAATATGGGGACTAGGTCAAATATCTGCTGATGAAAAAAACGATATTTTATCCAAACATAGAGAACTTTATAATGGTTATCAAACCATGCAACCTGAGGTAAAAAACACACAACCTTTATTTGTTCAAGATTTTGCTAACGATAAAGGGGGTTTAGTAGTGAATAATAAAGGTGAAGTGAAGCCTTACACAAACATGGGAATTAATGAACAGGTCGAATCAAAAGAAGTTTGTGATGAATGTGGCTCAATGCAAATGTCAGAGGGAGAATGTTCTGAATGTGGATGGAAAGGTGAAATGGGAACAATGGAAGAACAAATTAAAGATGCTGAAGTTAGTGTATTTGACACTGATGGAAACTTTTTAGGTCATGAAAAACCACTCGGTGATATGGAAACTGGTGATGATAAAGCACCTTCATTTGATACCAAAGGAAATTTTCTAGGGATGAAAAAACCACTCGGTGATATGGAAGAGAATACAGAGGGTTACGATACAGGAAAACTATCTGACATTTACAATGTAGAAGATTTGGGGGATAATGATTTTGATTATGTTGAAGGTGGTGGAAACGATTATGGAACATTTGAAAAAATGCATCACATGAAAAAAATCAAAAGTGAACAAATCGAAGATGATTACGAGGACCCTGATAACGAAGATGATGGTTTTGAGGATTTACAAGTTGATGGTGGAGAAATGTATGAGCAAGGATTTACGGGTGGCGGAAATGCTCCTGACACAGATTTATCAAATATTAAATCCGCATACAATTTCAAAACAAAAGGACCTGAAGAAGGCGATGGACCTTACACAAGAAGGGCTAATGATATGGATTTGGATGATGAAGATGTTTGGGAACCCTACGATTTTGAAAGTGGTGGAGCAACTTCAGGTGGCGATGCATTTCCACAATTTGAAGCGGAGTGTGATGAATGTTGGGAAAAAATGGAATCAGCTTGGTCCGAAGAAGAACAAGAAATTGAGGAACAGGATATTTCAGGAGTTCAAGGAATCTATGGAGCAATGAAACCGGCTTATGATTTTGATAGTGATGGACCAGGAAAAGCCGGACCATATCAACGTTCAAGTTGGAGCGAGGGTTCTGAGGAGGACGGTGAAATTGAAGTTGATACAATTGACGACAAACCAACTGAGGACGAACTAAAAACCTTTGACCCCAAAGATAAATCATGGTCAGAAATCAATGATTTTCTTGGAACAGATGAATTAGAACATCTTGATGAAGATTTGAAAGAATCTGTTATCAAACAACAAAACAAAATTATCGAAATGTTCAATCGAATGAAAGTTATAAAATAAATAATACCCCTCCAAAGAGGGGTTTTTTATTGATATAATTTTTTTGTTTGATTATTTTTAAAAAAAATACTATGTCAGCATCAAGATTATTTCTCGAAAGAGAGAGAAACGAAGTAAACTATTACAACTATTATTTTTATACGAACGCTTTCAGTGACCAAGAAATCTCTGATATCATCAAATTAGGTGAAAACGAGGGATTACGTTCTGCGGTGACAGGAAAAAATACAGAGGCAACTTCATACAGAACAAGTGATATATCTTGGATTGATGAGACTGAAGAATCTTCTTGGGTATTTAAAAAAATAACAGATTTAGCAATAGATGCTAATTCGAAAATGTGGAACTTTGATATTTGGGGTTTTCAGGACCCTCTACAGTATACTACATACGATGCGAAAAAAAAGGGTCATTATGATTGGCATGCTGACTGTGGGCCTCATATGTCGAATAGAAAATTGTCAATCGTCTTACAATTAACAGACCCTTCTGAATACACTGGTGGTGATTTAGAACTCAATTTAGGTGATAATATAAATCCAGTACAAAAAGGAAAAGGAATTATTGCTTTTTTCCCTTCATTCATACTCCATAGGGTTTCACCATTGACTTCTGGTTATAGAAGGTCTTTAGTCACATGGTTATGTGGTGCAAATTTTAGATAAGAAAAAAGGGAGGTACACCTCCCTTTTTTTATTCTTCAGTGTTAAAGAAAAATACTTGAAATAACCTACCGTCGTGCATATTTTGTCCGAAATAATCTAAAGAAACATGGTAGTTATCTGCTCTATACATAATCAATCTATTGAAAACATTACCAACTCTATCAACCATCTCCCATTTTGTAAAATCTTGCATTTCATTACTTGGAGGCGCAGATTCTTTATAACCTAGTTCATTTTCTCTTTTATAATCGTAATGCATCCATCCTGTTCTTTTGTGTCTAAAAATACCTGTACCTGCAGTTAATGGGGCGTCAGGTGTAAGGTAAAGAACTGCCGCCCAATCAGTTGTTGAATCGGCGTGTATCCAAGACCTGTCTGCTGCAACAGTATATTGGAAAGAACCTGTGTAATCACCACCCCACCATGTGATATCACCGGCAAATGGGTATAGGATTTGTCTGAATTTTTGTTTGAGAGCATCAGTTAGAAAAGAAACTGTTCTTTGACCGGGATAATTACCCCTAACCTTAAACTCTTGTTTCAAGGCAAACTCTCTAACTTCCATCGGGTTCTCATAAAAATTGTCAATAGTAATAGAATTAAATCTCATAACTTAAATTATGTTTTAAATATAATAACAAATAAACACAAGAAAATTGATTTTTAATTAATTTAAAATATGACTTTTATCATTTTTTAATATATTTCTAATATAAAAAAAGATATGGAAATTAAAGAAATTGTGTCATATTTTTTGAATGTAGATTCGAACATTTTGGATGTCTCATTCAAACTTATTGAAGATAGTGAGGATACTCTAAGGACTGATAATATTGATTATACGGTTGTAGAAGATTATGGTTTTGATTTGGTTACAGAAAGTTTTGATTTTTTCGACGATGATTTTGAAGACGATGAAATAGTTCGAGAAGAAAAGGTCGAACTTGATGAAGATGAATTATTATCCTTTTTGAATGAATATTATACTATCAATCCCAATTTATTACCAAAGGGAGATTTATATTAGGGACCTACTCGGGTTAGATATAAAGTCATAACCTGTTTTTCACCGAGCTTACCTCTGAACCAAGCACCTGAACTTTTTAATTGAAGATTTTCTAATCCATCATCTTCAATAAAAAAGGTCAGCAATCGAGAAGAACTATCCTTTGTTATATAATCAAATTGCAAGTACCCGTAGTGATATGCGGTATTCCCAAAAATCCTATAAAAAATCTGATTGGGAGACACTCCGTACTGCCAAATATCCCTACCGTCTTGTGTAACCCCTAATAGTTTCATTCTGACGGTATTATAGTCCAAATGAAGGTAGAACCTGTTAATTTTTATTGTGTCAAAGGGATGGGGTAAAATGGGGTTATAATAAGTTGAGCCTATTGTGTAAAGTGAATCTTTGGTTTGATTCTGGTCTACGTTGGTGATGTCTAATTTGGAAACAACATATTTCCCACTCAAAGATAAGTCGGATATATTTGTGACATACTTTTCACAAGCACTTAGAATAAAAAGTGTGGTTAATATAAAAATTATTTTTCTCATAAAACAAAAATAAGTTTTTTTTTATTATTTCCAAAAATATTTATTGCCATGATATTAGACGTAGACCAATTGATTCGTTTTTTTAACAAATATTCAACCACACGTGAGGTCAAGGAAATGGATGAACAAGCCGATGCGGGAGCACCGCCTTCAGGAGATGCGGGTGGTTCCGCACCATCTGGTAAAGCAGTAAAAAAATGGGAGACGGGTGTTTCAAGAAGCAAAGCCAATCAAATCGGTGTCACAAAATGGGAAAGTGGTAGGAAATTAGGTAAAACTTACATGAACGACCCTAAGTATGTTTGGAAGAGCGATAGAGTTATGGGTAAGACCGGTGGGTCCGATTTCGCTTAACAATATATTTATAAAAAATAGATTTTGCATGGTACAACCAAGATATAGTCCCGAAGAGGCACTTGAGAGAGTGAAACTGATGATGAAATATGATTCATCGAGAACCCTGAATGAAAACAAAGAAGTTATTTTTGAGCAAACGGATACACAAAGAGCGGCAATCGGTGGGACTGCTGCAGGTGCCGCAACAGGTGCGGTAGCCGCAAAGGCGGCTTTGGGTACTATGGGTGCTTCAACAGTCGCCGCAACAAGTGTTGGTGAATTTCTATTAGGAGTTGGTGCTGCAAATGCTACTTTAGTGGGTGGTGCAGTAATTGGAGGATTAGCCGGACTAGCTTTAATTCCTTTAGTTTATTGGGCAATCACAAAAGATTCTGGTTCAAATAAGGTTAAGAAATTTTTTCAAATGTGTTCTACGGAGGGTGCAAAAATAGCAAAACTCACAAGAAAGATTGATGATAAAACCATCAGAGATATGAGCGATAACATCAATGATGCTGTGAATTATAATACTCTTGGGTTTTTAGCTGGTACAGACGAAGAAAAACTTTTTGCACAATTTAAAGCAATCCAAGATGGTACTGTTTCCGACTTTTGTGCTTTAGTAAATCAATATAATAAAAATTATGGCGATTTGTGGGATGATTTGGATAGTGATATTGACTCCGAAGACGAATGGAATCAAATTTTCAGACCTTTAAGAAATTGCGTTGAAGATTCAATGTTAGAAGTTGCAAAAGAAACTGAAAAAGATTGTAAAGCGAATCCTGACCAAGAAAAGTGTAAAAAAGTTGTTGAAGCATCATATAAAGATTGTAAAGATTTTTATCAAAAGGGTTGTAAATCACCTGTGATTGCAAAAGTACAAGGTTGTCTTGGAGGATTGAAGTCTGATGGTCTATTTGGTCCTAAAACTGAGACTAAACTCAAAGAAAAATTTGCTGATTTAGCTGGAGGATTTAGGGATTCTGAGGTTGATAAAATTTGTAAACCAACGGATGAATTTACAACCAAAGTAGATGCAGATAAAGTTGATGATATTTTGAATATGTAATTTTATTATGAAACAATTAATAACAAAAGAACAACATTCCTCAAAAGAGATAGATGAACAGTTACAAGGTAAAGGTGACATCAACTCACAAGAAGCTACCTTACGTAAAGCAGAGAAGGATAAATGTTTAAAAAATGGTAGGTTATTAACAAACGCTAATAGGTCCAAATTTGTTTACAGAGCAACAACAAAAAGCGGTAAAGAAGTGGACTTTTTTGCTGACATGACATATAAGTTCAAAGACGGAAGTAAATCTGGTAAATGGGCTTGTCCTGAAATGCCACTTCCTCCGCTTCCTCCGCTTCCCTCACCTCCTCCTCCACCGAATCCACCTCCTCCTCCACCTCCGAAACAACCTAAACCCTTAGACCAAAGTCAAAAAGATTTACTCCGAAGACTTGAATCTGATGGATGGTATGTGATGGACCCTCCACCAAGCGAATTTGTATTGGCTCAAGGCGATTATGAAAGGGCGGACTTAACCAAGGCTGAAGATGACAAAAACCCAGGTTTCCAATATAAAAGTTCAACATATTTTACACCAGAGAATTTCGAAAATGGCTTTTTTGTTTTTAAGAAAAAAATAGGACAGGCTCCTCCGAAAGTTACAAAAGGAAATAAAATAGAATACCCTATCGAAAGTTGTAGGATTGCAATCAACGGTTTATGGAAAAATCTTGATAAACCAAGAACCTATCCTTTAGATGATGCAATGAGAGGGAAATATGAAGAGGTCGCTCGTGGTTGTCAAGAAAAAGTGATGTTTGCTCCAATTTTGAAAAAAAGACTAAAAGATTTGAATCTCTAAAAAAATATAGATTATGTTAGAAAAAGATATAAGAAAAAAACTGCAAGAAGTTAAAGGTAAGAAAGAATTGATACTTGTAGAACAGAAAATTGTTGAAAGTCGAATTATGATGATTTTTGAATCTCAAGAAAACATTAATAATTTTTCATCATTACCTGAGGCTAAACAAAAAAAATTAATTGGGAAATTAATTCAGGAGTTCAAAATACTTGGCCAACAGGACATCTTGAACGAACAATTAGGGGATTTTATGGGTAAAATCTTTGGTCAGGGATTCAGCTCGATTTTACAGACTATCGTGGAACCAATGGTCAACTCGATACTTTCAGGTTTGGGAATGAAAAATTCTTTCTTCAGTAAAACGTTGTCATCATTCCTCATAAGAAATCCTTCGAAGTTAATCAAAGCGTTCAAAGATTGTAAAAGTATGACTGAAGTTGTCGCATCAGCCCTCGTTGAAGCAATGGTAATGACAGTTCAAGAACAAAAGGGATTACAGGGCACAGGATTCACAATCGTGAGAAATGCTTTACTAGGTGCTTTAGAAAACACCGCATTTGCGAAAGATTTGAGTGATAAGTTAGAAAATTTTGTTTGTGAGATGTATAATAGTCTTACAGGTAAGGCAGAAAAAGTTTATAGTAAACTAAAGACCGATGTTCAAACAGTGAAACCGGCCATGAGTTAATTTAGAGGTAAACTTTAAATATAAATTAGGAAACAAAAAGGGGGTGTTCTAATTTCTTAAAAAAAAGAAGGGTATTAACCCTTCTTTTTTGTTTTGACAACTTCGTCGATAATACCGTATTCTAAGGCTTCTTCGGCTGACAACCAAAAATCACGTTGTGAGTCCTCTGTAACTTGTTCAGGGCTTTTACCACAAAACTCAGCCAAAAGTTCGAACAAAATTTTATTCGTCTTTTCCCATTCTATAAAATTAATTCTTGCGTCTTGAATATTTCCACCCGCACCACCAGATGTTTGGTGAAGCATCGTTTTGGAAAAACGTAATGATGAACGTTTGCCCTTTGTTCCTGCACCTAAAAGTACAGAACCCATAGAAGCTGCCATACCTGTGTTCACAGTCCTGATGTCACAAGAAATATATCTCATGACATCAACCATGGATAATCCACTTTTGACAGAACCACCAGGTGAATCAATATGCATGGTAATATCAGTTTTGTCAGAATTGTCTAAAAACATTAATTGTGCTTGAACAATAGTTGACATGTGGTCGTTGACTCCACCCGCAACCCAAATGATTCTATCTCGCATTAGACGTGAGAAAATGTCTATTTGTGTGGCTCTCATTTCCCTTTCCTCAAGAATGTAAGGAGTCATTGATGATTCAATCATCTGATTTTGATAGTACAAATCAAGAGAACTTTTTCCGAGATGTCGTACGTAATAATTTTGAAAGTCGTTTCCAAATTCCATATTTGTATTTTTTTACAAATATAGAAAAGAATTAGGATAACCCCAAAATATCATCTGCGATTTCTTGTGAAGTAAGATTTTTCCAATCACGTGGATGTTCATATGACCAAAAAGATTTCCAATATCCGTATCTGATGTGACCATGTTCACTAGTATGTCTCGTTTTGAAATCTTTACTCGCCTTCGGGAATCTTCCGATGTTGTAAGTTTTGTAGAAGTTGAGTCCATCAACCTTGTATTTTGATTTATTCAAAACTTGAACTTCTGAAAAATAAGAGTCTATGTATATTTCACACATATGTAATTTTTGGTATTGAACAACTCTATTATACCAAATTATTGCTTCTTTAACATCCTCTGTGTGGAGATTGAATCTGACAAGTTTTCCTGCATCATTATACCTATGAGTGAATATTTTTTGAATACCAATTTCAGGTAGTAATTTACTAACAACAATTTCAAAGTCATAATAGAATTGAATTGGTACAGAAAACTCCGATACGAGACCAATACCGTTTGGTCTTACAGAATAGTTCGCCAACATTAAGGGACTTTGTTGGTTTTTTTTATATTCTAACATTTCAACAAGATATAGCAAATCGTCCCCAAAAACTTTAACTTTGGCTGCTGGGTTGAAGTCGTAGTGAATTAAGTCTTTATTTACGGATATATACATAGTTTCCAATTACTAATTCATCAATTATTCCATTCTTTAAATGGTCGAGGGCATGGGTGGGATTTTCAATTATAGGTTCATCATGTGCGTTGAAGGATGTATTTAGAAGAACGGGAATACCGCTAATTTCACGATACTCATCAAGTATTTCCCATAATTTTGGTAGGTTATCTTTATTGACAACCTGAGGTCTTGCGGTTTTATCTGTTTTTTGTATTACGGCTGGTATCATGTCAATCCATTCTTCTTTTGTTGAAAAACAAATAGTCATAAATTGAGCGCCATATTTTGATTTTGGACATGTGAATATATCATCGAAATAATCTTCCATTACAATTGGTGCGAAGGGCATTGTATCGTGTCTCTTGAGTCTTGTATTCAAAACTTTATGAGTTGATAACTCTGTTGGTTTTACTAAAATACTTCGAGCCCCAAGTGCTCTTGGACCATGTTCGAACTTTCCATCAAACCAACCTATAATTTTTCCCTCGTCTAATAGGGATGCAATTTCCTTCGAGACATAAGGTCGTCGGATTACATCGTAGGATTTACTAATTTCGAGGACTTCTTCATCAGTAAAAGATGTACCGAAAAAAACATTTTTAAGTTTTTTTGGTTTGATGTATTCACCCAACTGGTTTGCCTTGAAAATACAGGCACCTAAAGCCAATCCTTCATCACCCATAGGTGGTAACACATAAATCTCATCAACCCAAGGTAATTCATTGATTTTTTGATTCAGTTTTACATTACCAAAAAGGCCACCAGAAAAACACAATTTTTTATATTCGGGGTACAGGTTGTGCAAGTCATCAAGAAAATCTAAAAATAAATCTTCAGTTAATTTCTGAAGATTGTAACTGAAAACTTCCTTACCTTCTTGAGTTACAAAATAGTCTTGTCGAAATAATGTATCAACAACAAACTTAGTTCTTTGATTCGTACCTGAAGGGAAGAATTGTAAACTACCCTTCTCATAATCTATACAAGTTTTCAATGTGTTATAGATAGACTCATCATAACGACCATTTGGTGCCATTCCCATTAACTTACCCTCATCTTTACACATCCTCCAAACACTTTCTCCTTGAAAATCATATCCCATAATGGACGCAGTGGCAAATCCCCATAGGTGAGAAAGACTCCCATAATCTGCCCAATGACCTTTTTTTATTAAAGTCATTTTGCCATCTTCACATAGATAAACTCGTAATACTGATGTCAATCCTCCTCCATCATAACTGAGAACAATACATTTATCTTGGAATCCACTGGTGAAATAAGCACCATAACAATGGGATTCATGATGACTCATAACCTCAAAATTGTTATTGGTCAATCTTTTTGCGTAGCCGACAGGGAAAGGTTCTACAAATACATTATAATCAGCATCTTTAACCTTGATACCGGTTATTTCTTCTATTTTTTGGACAGCTAAATCGGGATAAGAATTATGACTATAACCAGCTTTTATTCTGGTCATTCTTTCTTCTTCTATACAAGAGATTATTTCTCCATCAATCATAAGTGATGCACATGCACTATGATTACTACCATAAAGGCCAAATATTACACTCATAACTTTTTATAAAATACGAAATTTTCTACAACTAATAAATCCAAATTACAATCTAAAAATGTTTTTATTGCATTTTCAGGGGTCTCAATAATTGGTTCTTTGGGTCCGTTGAAGCTAGTGTTCAATAGGACAGGTATTTCGGTTTTTTTATAAAATGACTCTAAGAGTTTATGAAACTTAGGATTACTTTCTGAAGTTACGGATTGATGTCTCGCAGAGTTATCCACGTGAGTCACGGCAGGGATTTTATTCCTCCAATTTTTTTTCACAGTTGTTGTAACTAACATATATGGAGAATACACGTCTGACTCAAATACTTCGGATTGATATTCAAAAAGCACGGCAGGTGCAAAAGGTCTATACCATTCTCTTTTTTTAATATCGGCATTTATGTGACCTGTCATCCAAGAGTTAATTGGAGATGCCAAAATTGACCTATTACCAAGTGCTCTTGGACCTACCTCAGAACCACCTTGAAACCAACCAATGACTCTATTTTGTGTTAACCAATGACTAATCTCTTCAATTAATTCATCGAAAGATTCAAACTCCTTGTAGTTCAATTGTTTATCAAAACTATTGATTGCTTTTATAATATCTTTTTTTGTATATGATTTACCAAAATAAGGACTCAATAATTTCTTTTCGTTCTCCACTTTCAAGAATTTTGTACCAAAGAAACCACAACCTAAAGGTATACCACTATCATCTGATGGTGGGATAAAATAACAATTTTCATATAGACCCGAGTTCAAGATTCTTTCATTTGAATTACAATTTAGAAAAGAACCACCTGCAACGCAAATATTTTTAGAACCTGTAAGATTTTTAGCCATCTTAGCCAAAATGATAGACGCTCTTTCTTGTTCTCTTTGGTAGATACCCGCGACACAAGCTTTTGAATAAAAATCTGAACTCCAATCTACTTTAGGGTATATTCTATTATTACTTACACAAATATCATTTTCAAGTTCTTGAACAAACTCAGGTGCTTCATCAACAATTTTTTTGTCTGCATAAGACGCTAAACCCATCAGTTTACCTGCTGGCCAAGTATTAGAAACAGGTTCGAATATTACTTGTAGAGAACCTGTAGAATACATAGTACCTAATGAGGTACAATCGTTTGTGTCAAGGGGTGTAGGGTATGGAATCCATTTTTTATATACCTCTTCATAGCTTTCCCTTGTGAAATGAAATATTGAAATTGCTTCAGTCCAATCAACATCATTTGGTAAATTATTTTCTTCGGGACTATACCAATTTTCCAAGCCATTTTTGTAGCTCAATATACTTCCTGATGCGTCCGCAACAACGATTGCCGCATCGTCGAAGGTTGAACTAAAAAACGCACTATATGCGTGTGCCAAATGGTGAGGAATTGAAAGTATTTTAGAAGAATCAATAGACGGAAATCTTACTATGAGTTTTGCAACGGTTTCGTCTTCAATTTCAGTTGTAGAATAAACAAACAAATCTACATCATTGACGGTGAGGTTGAAGTTTTCCAAACAATAAAGTATTGGATTTATAGGCAGCTCCCCTTGAGAATAGGCACCATCGTGCTTGATTCTTGATAATCTTTCTTGGGTAATCCCAATAAGAATTTTTCCATCTTCAATTAATACTGCGCCCTTATCATGGCCCACAGAAAAACCTATGACCCTCATTTTATAAAATTAATTTTTATTGATTTTCAACGGGAGGGTTTTCTTGCATATTCACAACAGTACCCTCGTCCAAATCTTGCTCACATTTATAGATATGAATCTGTTCTTGATATTTGAAAACAATAACCTTTTTTACGTCTTCAGGCATTTTAATGTTTTCAGAAATATTGACAACAATACCTTCTCCATCTGTCAAGATAAATCCGAGTGCTTTTGCGAAAATCATCGATGCATTTAGGATGTCCTGATTTTCGGGTTTTTCTAAATTATTTTGTTCCATTTTTATTCTGTTTCGTCTGAGATTATGTCACTCAATTGTGACGTGGCGTATGGATTTCTTTCTTCAAAAATCTCAATTGCACGTTCAAATCTAAAGAGTTTTATTTCGGAGGTAAAGATTTCGTTTTCCAAACTATCTGCTCTTTTCTCTAACTCCGCAATCTTTTTTTGCAATTTTTTATTCATTTCTTTTTGTTTCTTGTGCTCCCACATGAAGAATAAAGAAACAAATATTAATAAACCAAATAATATTTTTGATGAAGAATTCACTTTACAATTATAGAGTTAAATATCAATAAATGAATGATTTTTGAAACTCACTCCATACGTTCTGAATGGTTACATTTTCATTCACAAGTGTTGGAGCGAAGGGTTCATGTTTAAGTTTCATTCTGGCTTCTTCGGGAGTTCTATCGGCTTTTATCAAATTACACTTTTGACAAGACGTTACGAGATTGGTCCAACTATTAGTGCCACCTCTTGATTTGGGTATAACATGGTCCAAGGTTAGATTCCTGTGAGAACCACAATAAACACAAGAGTAGTTATCACGTCTGTAAATCCTATTTCTGTTTGCTCTGAGACCTCTAGTGTGATGTCTGATATATTTTAACAGGCGTATGATTAAAGGTCTTACATAGGTCTTAAAACCAGTTGTAATTGGATTTTCATCGTGTTTGACAACCTCAGCCTTACCTTTATCAACTAAAACAAAACCTCTTCTGAAACTTGTAACGTTCAAAGGGGTATAATCATAGTTTAACACCAACACTCCAGACATAAAAAAATTTTTACAAAAATATCATATTTTTCTTAAAAAAACAAAAGGGGTCTATTGACCCCTTCCTTATAAAACGATTTAGCAATAGTTTATGGTTCGGGGTTCCATCCGTTTCATCACATTAGTGTTCTCATATGAACTTATAGTTCCCAAAAGACACGAGCTATTATTGACCAAAATCATCATACCTATAAATATCAGAAGAAATTTCCCAAAATCAAATTTTTCATTATATTTGACAATAATGGGAAGTAGCGCAGGCCGGTAGCGCACTTGGTTTGGGACCAAGGGGTCGCAGGTTCGAATCCTGTCTTCCCAACAAATTGAAAGTAAGACACCCATTTTGGAGTTGGACAACATTATACATGTTTTTGTTATTATTAGTTGTCTCTCCTTTGATTTTGGTTTGGTATGTTTTTCTTTTCGTTTACGTCTCCCTAGCTCAGCGGTAGAGCACTTCGCTGTTAACGAAGGGGTCCTTGGTTCGAAACCAAGGGGGGACGCAAAAAGGAGCGGTAGTTCAGTTGGTTAGAATGCTTGCCTGTCACGCAAGATGTCACGGGTTCGAGTCCCGTCCGTTCCGCTCTCTAAGCCTCCTTAGCTCAGCAGGTAGAGCGTTTGATTTGTAATCAAAATGTCACTGGTTCGATTCCGGTAGGAGGCTCAAAATTTATTTTTATGTCAGTATTTTTAACTTATTATGTGATTTCTTTCTTTTATTGTATAATCATGCAAGCTAAAAGATGGAATAGGGATGTTATGAGTGGTGGTCTCGGGATATCACCTGGTTTGGACACATTATCGATGATAATTATGTGTTGGGCTCTAGCTCCTGTGGATATCTTTCTGAAATGGGTTGAAGTTTATAAAAAAGCCGAAGAAGCGAGAAGAAACAATTCAAGATTACTTTGATATGGCACATCCGAATCTACACGCAAAATCCTCCGCCAAAAAATTTGGTGGAAAACCTGAAGATTACATTCATTTACATGAATGGTTAGACGAAACCAAAGGATGGTTTGGTGACTCACTTCATAGGATGTTCAGACATCATTCCGAGGGTATTTTCGAGATGGAACAAAGATTTGGTACTGAGTTTAAAAATAGTGATGGAAAAATTGTTTATACAAGGTATGTTGGTGAACAACATGTTAAAGAAGATTGTAACAATTACATCCCTTCCGCTAAAGAATGGATATTAAACATAACAAAAAATGAAAGACCGAGTTGGATGTTGAAAACGGTCAAACTTGAATTCGAAGATTGATATTTATAATTTATGAAAGTAAAAAAATCAATACCCAACATTTTAACACCCGAAGATAAAAAACTTCTTAAAAGAACAGGTTATTATCTCAAATCACTTGGACACGATACGGGGGTAATTCGAAGTTATCTTGATGGTGGAGACTTAGACGAAGATAGTTTTGAATGGAACCGAATCGGTCATTTCGATAATATTTACGGAACTGAGATTCCTAATTTCATATTTCCTATATTACAGAAAATTCTAACTTATGTAATTGAAAATGACCTTTATCGTACTCCTGATGTCGATGATATAAGTTCCTCCGCGGCTGATTTTAGTATTGATGCAGATAAACAAGAAGTCAGTTTGAGTTTCGATTATTCCTATTATGAGACTGATGAGTCACAAGGCACAGAATGGGAAGCTGGTGAAGATGAAGAATTGGAAAAGGCTTTCAAATCTTTGGAGGAAGAAGCAGAAAATTATAAACAAAAATTAACTCTGAGATACTCTGGAAGTGGTGATAGTGGTTATCTTGAAGACTTTTTTGAAGAGGGTGGAAGTGTTCCTGAAGATGTATCAGAATGGGCTTATCGACAACTTGAAAATCAACATGGTGGATGGGAAATAAACGAAGGTTCTCAAGGGTATTTCATTTTCAACAATGAGAATCGAACCGCAATTCTTGAACACAGCTACAATCAAGAACAAAATGTGACGGATACGCTTTTTGAGGAATCTTACGCATAATTTTGTTTCTCCATAATATTTTTTTATTTTTGCAGCATACCTTGGTGGTGAAATCGGTATACACGCAAGACTTAAAATCTTGTGGACAGCAATGTCCGTGCCAGTTCGACCCTGGCCCGAGGTACTCTGGTCCTATAGTTAAACGGATATAACTACAGATTTCTAATCTGTTATTCGTGGTTCGATTCCACGTGGGACTACCATTTTTTAAGTTATGGAAAGATTATTTTCACCAAAAGTTCTCGAAAATCTTATTGAAGATTTAAAAGAGCGACAAAAAAAAATAAACTATATTGGAGATATGTCCGATATGGGTAATGAGATAGGAGTTTCTGTTGGAAAGATATATCCCAATATGAACCCTGTTGAGATTGAAGACCTCATCCACGGAATCAGACATGGGATTTCATTATCAAACGGAACTCATTAATTCAAACCATATACTTGATAATTTTTTTATTTAATACTATATTTATTACAGAATGAAAACAATGAACTATCATATAGAGTTTAGTAAGCAACAAGAAATTTGTTGGGAGACTAACCTATGCGTAGTTCGGTAAAGAAGTAAACTCCTGAAGAGTTATATATACAACCTCGGATTACGCAAGTGGTTCGGGGTTTTTTGTTTTTAGGAAGTTTTGGTTCTTTGAAATATTGGTTGTAATTTTATAGTTCTTGGCCCCGTCGTCTAATGGTTAGGACACCACCCTTTCACGGTGGATATTTCGGTTCGAATCCGTGCGGGGCTACAAAATGGTGATGTAGCTCAGTTGGTAGAGCACTTCCCTGAAGAGGAAGGTGTCGTCAGTTCGATTCTGACCGTTACCACATCAGACCTCTTAGCTCAGTGGTAGAGCTCTTCACTTTTAATGAAGAAGTCGATGGTTCGAGCCCATCAGGGGTCACAAATAAGGTCGGGTGGCCGAGTGGCTTAGGCGGAGGTCTGCAAAACCTTCTACACAGGTTCGATTCCTGTTCTGACCTCAACAGTGGAATGTAGCTCAGCTGGTAGAGCACTATTCTGATACGATAGTTGTCGGCGGTTCGAGCCCGCCCATTCCAACAAAAAAAAGTTATGAGACCAAAAGAATTATTGAAATTATGGGTTGATAGATTCAACCAATACGATTGTGAGGGATTATTGGAATTATATTCAGATAACGCAATAAACCATCAAACCCCAATCGGAATTGTTGAAGGAAAAGAAAACCTAAAACAATTTTTCAAAGAAGATTTTGAAAGACATGAAATGGTGTGTGTTGTTGAGAACATCTTTGAAGATGGTAATGTTGGGATATTGGAGTGGAAAGACCCGAAAGGGTTAAGAGGATGTGGATTTTTTTGGGTTGAGGATGATAAAATTGTTTATCAAAGGGGATATTGGGACAAATTGTCTTTTATAGGACAACAAAATAAAATGTTATGAGACGTAAAATTATCTTTATTGATGTAGATGGTCCTCTTGCTTGGGGTA
>Ga0172363_10001059_pt1 | contig 21890 bp, 25 predicted proteins | sample LakKivs2_kivu2a2_FD_114541 | JGI IMG/M metagenome (GOLD analysis project Ga0172363, IMG submission 114541) | Sediment microbial communities from Lake Kivu, Rwanda - Sediment s2_kivu2a2 | ecosystem: Environmental > Aquatic > Freshwater > Lake > Sediment | place: Rwanda: Western Province, Lake... | reverse complement strand
TCCGGCTTTATATCTCCATGAACAATTCCTATACTATGTATAAATCTTAAAACATCTATTAACTTTTTTGCAATATTTTCTATACTAAAATCATCAAAATTCAATTCAACTTTTTTTAATATATCACCAAGAGACATATACATCAATTCCATCAAAAAATAACGTCGTTCCTCATCCTCAAAATAACCATAAAAAGGTAAAATATACTCATTATTCCTATCCTTTTCATACAACAACTTATGCACTGATGCTTCTTTTTCTAATAAAGGATATTTTACTAATTTATCTTCTAATTTTACAGCATATATCTTATTATTAATTTTTACCTCATATACCTTACTAAAACTTCCCTCCCCCAATAATCTTATATATTCAATCTTCATTTTCTTAGTCTCCTAACTTTTTGTAGATTTTTACAAAAAATTTCGATTTTATAAATAATGTCTCAAATACAATTGATATGCTTTTTCTAATGAATTATCCCTATTTGATCCAAAAATCTTATTAGAACGATATCTTCTTAAAAGAATTTCAATTACTTCTTCTCTAAAAATATCCATTTTTTCAAACCAATCATTTAAATCTAATTTTTCATCATAAAATCCATTATCTATTTCAACTAAAATATTTGTCAAGTCCTCATTATTTAAATCAGATGCTCTCCTGAAGAAATATCTTCTTGACATAAATTTATAATTCATATTTTTTTAAACTGATTTAGATATCAATTCTGACATCAATCCCGACTGGGAATCTTGGGCATCCTTCCGGTCCTAATTCTTGATATCTCACTGTTAAAGGTTTTCCTTTAAAATTCCTATCAAAACTTGCTTCAGCTTGTTCAAACCATTCTCTTCTCATCTCCCGACTTCCTCTTGGTCTAACCGCAAAAATTTCTCTTGTTCCATCAGGTTTCGGATAATAGCATTCCCATATAATAGTACCTCTATCTTCTCCACCTGCCTCTTTGTAGCCAACAATTTCAAATTCCGCATCTTCAAATTCCTTATACTTCTGCAAATCATTACTCCTATTCTTCAACAAATAAAATCCTTTCTTATTTCGTAACATAATTCCTTCATAACCACGAGCAACATATTGACCATGCATTGTTTTAATTTGATCTTTTGATGAACAAATGACAGTTTCAACATTTTTGATGAATTTGAATTTTCCTTGTGAAAAAATGTTGTCGAGAATTTCTTTACGTTGTTGGTAATCCATTTCTGGCAAATAAAGGTCATATAAATGATACTGAATTTTACGTTCATTTTCAGCAAGGCTTTTCTTCTCGACTCGAATAAAACCGGAAATTTCTTCAAAAGGCAATTCATCAGAATATAATTCTCCATCAGCATATATATTTCCATAACCAATTCCTGCAGCAATTTCAAAAAATCTCTGCAACTCCGTATGCAAATGCTGCATTTTCTTAAATTCCTTACCAACTCGACTTTTCATAATAATGTTTCTATCGATCATATTCGACATACAACGCAAACCATCCAATTTTGGCTGCACAAAACAAGGAAAAATAATATCACTCTTCTTTCGACTACTCATATCAAATTTATTCGCCAACATCGGATAAACCGGCGTCTCCACCGTCTCCATCGAAGTCGAATAACCCTCTTTTTCCATCTTATCCTTATACTTCCTATCCGCCTCATTCAAAGCCTGTTGATAAGCAGTAGTTTCATTGGCTTTTCCAATGTTTTTTCCTTCATCAGTAATACGAGTATTTACCGCCATTTTTCCATCAATGTATCCATTCTGCGTGGTTGTGATTGCACTTCCATCAGCATTCTGTTTCACGGAAATAATCCATTTTTTGGTTTTTCCATTCTTGGAATTACCATATAATATGGGAAAATTATGTTCTTGTAAAGGCATTATTATACAAGTCAACAAATTGCTTTTAAATTAATCATTTTTTGCAAATTAGTTTAAAAGAAATTTAATATATAATGGATAATGAATATCTTAAGTTTTATAGAGAAGCCGGAGTATGATGGTGATAAGAAGTTAATATTTGAGAGTGTGTTCAAGAATTTGGGAAGGTATCGTAGTATCAAGAACATTAATGATATGCAGTGTTTTTTGGAGGAAATTGAGTGGGTATATGGTAAGAATGGAATTTGGGAATTGATGTTGATGGATATAAGGGAGAAGTTGGGATTTTATATAGATGTGATGGATTTTGAGGATAGAATGAAAGATTATGACTTGTACACCAAGATGACAAAGATGCGTCATAAGTTGCAGGAGTTTGAAGATCCGGTAATTAAGGAGATTTTAAGAAATATTGAAGATATAAATGTGAATGTGGAGAAAAATGCCGAATTGGTGGAAAAAGTGAAGCAATTATATTTTTGTAGATATAATAGGGAGGAGGGATTGTTTGAAAGTAATGAGGAGTATTATGATACTTTAAGAAATTTGTATGGTGATAAAAATGTTCCTTTAATCAACTAATTTTCAGCATCTTCATTATCACTTTCAATTGGTTCGTCAATATCATCTTGATTTAAAATTGGAGAAATATCATCTTTTATTTCTTCTTGTGTATCTTCTTTGAGATCAGTTGTATCATTGACAATATTTTGGAGGATAGGGTCTTCTTTGTTATTTATTTCTTCGGTAGTAATTTCATCACCGGTTAGTTCGAATGTTTGTGCACTTACATCAATAAATTTGTTTTTTAGATCATTAAGTTCATTTTGAGTTTTGAGTAGTTCTTCTTTTGTGGATTCAAGTTCAATTTTTGTTTTTTCAAGTTCTTCTTTTAATAAATCAATCTCACTTTTTTCTATAATTTCTTCTTTAGAAATTATTGGCGTAGTTTCGTTTATTTGATCCTGATTGGTTAGTGTATTTTTTTTTTCATCTTCTTCAATTATTTCAGATGTTTTTTTTTCAATTGGAGTTTGAGAAATTTGTTTATCAACACTATCTCTAATAAATTTTTTAGTTTCTTTATAATATCTTATCCAAATCTTCTTAGCCAACATTTCCGGATCCGTCTTCTTCGAATTTTTTATCTCCTCTACCTCCATCCAAGGTTTATGCTGCCCCACATAATGTACTACCTTAATTCTTTTCTCATCATATTTATCATTATTATATTGTATAACTTCATCCAAATAATATCCAAAATTCTTTTTATATCCGTCAATTAGGCAATCGAAGACGTTGTAGACGTGAGGGAGGTGAAGTTCGGTTTTGTCGGGCCAGTCGTTATAGTATTGGTGGAGGAATGCTTGATCCCCTTTTCCTTTTTCTTTTTCGATAATTCCCACCTGAGATTTCATATGATTAAATATATTTTCACTTGGTTCTAAAACAATTAATCCAGAATTCAATTGTTTCCAATCCTTTTTACCGGGAAGCCAGCCACCGGAGTTCGTGGATGATAAATTCTTTTTTTCAAATAGTTCATCAATATTATGCATAATTAACATATCGGCATCGAGATAGACGATTTTATCAAATTGGGTCATATTCCACATATTTAGTTTACTGTAATTGTAGTAACGACGATCTTTGGGATCATTAAGAATTGGATTTTTGATGGGAGTGATTCGAATGATGGGTATGCCACTTTTTTCGAGGAGGAAGTATGTTTGTTCGGAGAGGTTGGGTGAGACAAGAAGGTGAAATGGGTATTTAGGTTTGGTGTCTAGAAGGGATTTCCAGAGTACTAAAGCACCAAAAAGGTAATTATCAGTTGTTAAAATACTAATGTAAGAGTATTTCATTTGAAATATATTTTTATAAAAAATAGTAATATAATACGAATTGGTTTAGAATTTATTTTTTTTTTAAAAATTAATTTAGAATGACTAAAAATGACTTAAAAAATATTAGAGATTTGTTAAAACAGGATGATGTATCACTTATCGAAATGAAAGAAGAAAAAGTTAATTATTCTTATTTCGGTGATCAAATGAGTTATCTGCAGTCTAAAAATCAAAAACCAATTAGAATTAATATTTATGGTGATTTCCATCATTTTGAAAAAGCAACCATCTACTTTATGTTAAAAAAAGCTGGCTGTGAATTTCAAGAACCATTTGAAGGGTATTTTGATCTTGGATGGTTTTGGGATCCCAGAATTGTTATCCAAAAAAATAATCCTAAAATTGTTAAAAGAAGTCATAAACTTAAATTCATCAATCTATTTCTAAAAGATACCAGCAAAGATTATGTCTCCAAAACAGTTGAAGAACACTTCGGATATACCTTCAAAATCGAACCAAAATCCTACCACGGTTACTGCATCGCTAAACATAATGCAAACGGTACTAAATCTTGTTTTTTCCTAAAATGCCCAATAAATGCTGATGAAATTTTCCATGATCATTGTTATCAGAAGATTATTACAATGTCAAGTAAGACTGAGAAGGATGTTTTGAATGAGTTGAGGGTTCCAATTTTTAGGAATATAATTCCGTTTATATTTTTTAAAAGACGCAGCAAAGGATTGCGCTTTACTTCTAAAAATAAATCTATGGTTATCACTAATCCATTAAATCATCTTAGTTTAGATGAATGCAATTCAATTATAAAATATTGTGAAAAGATTGGTCTTGAATATGGAGAATTAGATATTTTAAGATGCGATGATACTGGTAAAATATATATTATTGATGTTAATAATACTGCTTGGTGGCCTCCAAATAGCCTTGGGGATACAGATAGAAATATTGCATTAAATTTGATGTGGAATGCATTTTTGGAGACATTTTTGCCTGCGAAGTATAATGATTATCATGTGCCGGATGAGTATTTAGATGATTATGTGAGTGTTAATCGTACTATACCAAGGAAGAAGGTTTCATATGCAGATTTGAAGTTTGTTTGCAAGGAACCGTACGAATTAAATTATAGGGAAAAATTAAAGCAATTATATAAGAATTTACCGAAACAATCACCTCAGAAAAAAGATGATAAGAAACAAAATGACCAAAATAATGCGAAAACCGTACCACAAACAGTTGTTGCTAAGAAAGAGGAACCACAAAAGAATTTTATTCAAAAAATTGTTAGTAGTATTACACCATTTAGTATTTAGTTGCGTTTTTATTTTTTTACACAGTTATATTAATAATGAAACATTTTTATCAATACAATAATTTAGAAACAAAAATTTCAAAATTCTATAATGCCAATCATAAACGAATCAATGAAAAAGACCTTCCAAATGATATCCAAAAAGTCGCTATGGGTTTTCCATATGCAATTCTCTTTCATCCTCCCCTCGAAGGAAAAATATATGCATACGTTATCGATAAAGCTGGTCGAAAACAATATTTTTATACAAAAAAATACAAAGAAAAAATGAGTTCTGAAAAATATAAAAAATTTCCAAAATTAATTGATAAAGTTGATTTGTTATTAAATTATTGTAGGACTCATAAAAATAATTTAACAACCGCAATTTTGTTGATGAATGATTGTCATTTTAGAATAGGTCATGAGAAGTATAAGAAGTTGTATAATACGAATGGTACTCTAAGTTTGGGGAGTAGTCATATGGAGAAAAAGGATGGAAATATAAAGATTGAATTTCTTGGCAAAAAAAAGGAAAAAAATATTTGCATTCTTAGTAAAAAGGAGTCAAATTTATATAAAACGATTGATGATTTTATAAGGAAAAATGGGAATAAGTTGTTTAATGATTTAAAGTATGATAAGGTATATGATTTTTTGCGAGATTATGGTTTAAGACCGAAGGATATAAGACAGGTTAGTGCTAATAAGGAATTTTACAATAATATGAGGAGATATAAATTTACTGGTGATTATATGTCGAAAAAAGATGTTAAAAAGTATTTAAAAAATTTATTAGAAGTAACTAGTGAGTCAATGAATCATACGGCTGGTGTATGTAAGAAGGAGTATTTGATGCCGCAGTGGTTTTTATTGTATGGGGAGGATTTTTTGAAGATGTATAATTATATAAAAAAGAGTGATTTTAAGAAGAGTATAAAATATATTATAAAAAAATAAATTATATTATAAAATATGTCCCTGACTGATTTTATAAATAACAGAAAAAAACTTTTAAAAGAAATATTCCCAGATCAATCTATGCAATGGATAAACAGTAATATAACTTACGATATTAGTGAAAATGAAAATATTTTAAAAAATCCATTTTTTAATAACACCATAAAAGTCCTAAAAAATATTAAAAATATAACTGATAAAGAAATTTTAAAATTATGTTTATTTATATCCTACTCATATATTACTGTACCAGTAATCGAAAGTATTATGCCTGAATATATAATTCCATTATCAAATATTGATAAGAATGGGTATGTTAAATATTATATTAATTTTTTGCCGGAGACGAATAGTTTATTTGTTACTTTTAGAGGTACAAAGACATTTTGGGAGGTAATAAATGGGTTAAAATTTTACAGGGTTTCTTTTGATTTGATAAAGGAGAAAGATGAATTTTTTAGGTGGAGAAATTCATTTATCAAAAAAAAGGAATTTGATTCAACAAGAATACCTCTTCCTAATGATAAAGAAATTGAAATTCACAAAGGATTTCTTGATGAAGCGAATTCCATTTATGAGGACTTTATAACTACAATAAGTCCATTATTAAATCCAGCAAAAAAAATAAACATAATTTTAACAGGGCATTCTCTAGGGGGAGTTTTGGCGACAATAATTGCGATTTATTTGGGTTATTTTTTGAAGAAGGCGGTGGATAAGGATAGGGTTGATATTAGTATAATTACGATGAATACGCCTCCTTGTGGTAATAAGAATTTTAATTTACAGATTCCATATTTGAAAATAAAGAATTTCATGAGATTTTATAATTATCAGGATTTTATACCGTATTATGGATATTATGGAACTTGGATTGAAAGTAAAAAATTTAGACATTTAGATTTTATGTTGAAAAGTGGAATATATGAAGAAAATGATTTAAAAGGTAAGTCTATATACAATACTCTTGATAAAACAAAAATATTAGTAAAGGATTATGGAAAAAATTTAGATAATTATTTAAATGAAAATATTGATGTCAATGAGCAAAAGAAAATTAATAAAAAATATCTTTACCACGATTTTATAAAAATATCTAAAAAAGAAAAATTATTGTTTATTTAATTTATTATATATAATATGTCTCTTCTATACAATAAATCCAAAAATGTCAATGAACTTAAACCAAAAGACTTCAAAGTAACATCCCTCAATAAAAATATTGAATTAAATAATAAAAAACCGAATGTTACCATTTATTATGCTCATTGGTGTCCGCACTGCCATAATCCTGAAACCATTGAGTTTATGGAGGCATTAGGTGAGTCTTTACCAAAAAAGGCGAATATTAATGTTAATGCTTTTAATTGTGATTATAATAGTCAACATCAGGATATTGCAGAGGATTTAAATATTATGGGTTTTCCGACTATTCGTTACACAAATGCAAAAGGGAAGGTGAATGAATATATGGGACCAAAAGAAATAAAACCATTTGTGATATTTTTAGTTAAAAATAGTTAAGTATTGGCTGCTAAGACTAATTCCCTCACTATTTATAATACATTTATATGGTGAAGGCAATTCTTGACTATCCATAAAATTAATTAATTCTTTAAATTCGTCAATTGACTTTTTTTCAGTAATAATACTAACAATAATATTTTTCAATTCATTCGTCAAATAATTAATTTTCTTAAATTTTTCAAGCAATAAATTTAAATCCCTAATTTGTTTTACATCATCATATATTTTAATATCTAATAAAAAATCTAAAACAAATATTCCAATCATATAAGATATTAATTCGCTATAACTGAAGTCATCATTATCTGGCCAAATATAATATTTTTCTTTATTTGTAAAAATATTGTTTTTATTAGAAAGATCTTTTACAATTCCAAAATCAATTATTTTAATATTATTATGTTTATCTACCATAATGTTTGATTTTTTTAAATCTATGTTCATCAAATTAATTTTTTCCATTTCATAATGTGATTCTACTAGTATTTGAATTATTTTTACGATTGTACCAGTATTTAAGAAATATCTTTTACCGATATATTGCACATAACTATCAAATCTTACGTAAAGAGGCATAAAAATTATATAATTATCTTCGAATAAAGTGAATTTTCTTAAAATATTTTTATCGATAACTTCACTTTCGATTGGTGAAAAATCATAAACTGGATTTACATAAACAAAAATATTATCTTTCTCATTTTTTATTTCCAAATCATCCATTGAATCCAATTTACCAAATGCATAATCTGAACAATTTATTTTTAATAATGATTTATTTTTTATTATTTTATCAGTAACCTCTGGTTCATTATGGTCTGTATAATAATTATTGTTTGTAAAAGGAGGGTGTTCATCAAGTATTTTGGCGACATAATTATGGAAGTTTGTGAGGAAGATTATACCGTATGAGCCTTGGTTAATATACTTAATTAGAGAAATTTTATAGTCATTATTGGGAATAAGATGAGGTAAGTTGGAATTAATTATTTTTATATTTAAGATATTCATATTTGGTGTAATATAAAAAAATCGAAAAACCAAAAAATTATGTAAAGTAATCTAATTTATGGGTAAAGTCCATATTGCGAATGATTTTAAGGATAAATTAAATAAAGTTTTATCAGTTAAATCTGAGGATACAAAGTTGGAAAGTGAATGTCCGGTTGGGCCGGCGGGAAAATGGAAGATGGGTGGTGAAAAGGAGGCTATAAGTAGAAAAGATGAGGAGAATGGGAGGGTTATTGAGGAGAAAATAGTTGTGAGGGACGATAAGAAGAATTTATTTGAGAAGATGGGTTATTTAAAGTTTGTGAGGATTATATTTGTTGCATCGGTGGTGGGAGGTGTGGGATTAACTTTAGGACTAAAAATTGGGCATATAATATTTTTCTAATTTAGGAAGCAAGTTCTATTTTAGTTTTTTTATTCTAAAGATAAAAAAATGGATTTCAAGTTCGAACCCAAAAGATCCTATGTTAAAGCCTTCCAAAAATTTCTTACCAAGCGTAATTATAAAGAACATCACACCAATGACACTTTGCCATTCTTCTGCACCCAAGACTATAGCGGCCTCTATTGTATTGAATTCCAAAATGTAACTGGAGTTGACCTTTTTAATAAATCTACAAATGCTCAGCAATTAGAGGATTGCCAATATTATCCTCCAACAGCAGTAGTAAAACAGCCTGCTACTTGGGATAAACTTAAACTAGAAAACAACAAATTCTATTTTCTTAAACCAAAATATGGTTCTCAGGCAGGCAATATTTCTATTTCTCAAGGAAAACGTATTATTTTTGACCAGGACACTTTTAGCGCTCTTCCAATGATTGTTCAAGAAGAAATTTCCCCAAAATTACAAAATGGATGCAAAATAGATTACCGTACTTATGTTCTTTATGTCAAGAATAATAACAATTTAAGTGCATATTATTATCCTTATCATATTAAACGTGTTTGCAAGGCTCAATATGAACCACACAATGATCGTCAATCTTTTTTTAGTGAAGTAGATAATACGAATAGTATTGTAAGAATTGAGGGAGGAGAATTGGAGAGATGTTTAAAGGATGCGCAGAGGTATTTAATTAAACATTTGCCGAGACAGAATTATAGTAAATTGGAATTTTTCATTACTGGATGTGATGTAATAGAAGATAGTAATGGAAAATTCTGGATTATGGAAATAAACTGGGATCCTGCTTTTGTTTATAATAAGGAAGTGCATTCGATGCATGCTGATCTTATTAATGATATTATCGATGCCACAGAGACTTACCATAAGTCTGGTAATCTTGGATTTAATTTATTCAGGGAATTATGATTTCTTTAATTTTCTTATAATGCATTGTTCCAAATTTTTCTTTGGAACTTGACATTTATTGTTAATTTTGTTTTCAAAGTCACTCATGGCAATGACATCAATTTCTTCCATATGATCACCTAAACATTTAGACATTTCTTTTTTCTCCATAAAACAATGATTCTTTAGAACATCCATTAATTCTACTTTCAAATTACCTTTCTCCATATTCATCCCCATCATACCCAAAAAATTTTCCATCAAAATTAATTGAAAGTAAAAGTAAAACATTTTGTCTTCATTATATTTTGTATGAATATTATTGAAATATTCGGAGAGATGTTGTTGAAGTGTTTGTTCTTTAGTGGGATGTATGGAAAATATTTTCAGATGTTGAAAGAATTGGTCGTTATCTTTTAAGAATGAGAAGAAAGTTTCGTCGATATTATCTTGGTTGTTGATATATTTAATTTTAAGGAAGGATTCATTTAGAGATTGAGGTAGTTGATTTTGAATAAATTGTTTGGATGTTTTTTGCAGGTCGATATTTTCGGTGATTTCATTAATTCCTTTAAGTCCTTTAATTATAAAATTTGTTAGTATTTCATTTTTATTCATTCTTAATTATTTTTAGGAAAAAAAATCTTATACAATTTATAATTAATATGGCCCGCAATTCAAACTGGTTCTCCACAAACTCTAATATTCTTTATATTATTCTTGGCATTGTTCTTCTAGTTATTATTTTATTTGCTCTCTTTTATCCAAGAAAATATTATCAAAGTAGTCTTCAAAATGGTCAATCAATGCAGGAAAATCCTATGATGGAAAGCTTTGATGCAGCCCTTATGGAAAATTTAACTGACCTTAATGATCCTTCCCAAGTAATGAAATCATCTGACCCAATGATTATTATGTTTTACGCTCCTTGGTGTGGTCACTGCAAAGCAGCTAAACCTGAATTTGAAAAATTAATGAAAATGACTGCTAATGGAAAAGTAAAAGCTACCATGATTAATTGTGATGAACACCCAGACATTGCCCAAGCGAATGATGTCCAAGGTTTCCCCACCATCCGTTTCTATCCTAAAGGACCTGCTGAGGGTGATCACACTGAATATCAAGGAGGTAGAACTGCCCAAGAAATGGCACAATTTATCTCCCAATAATATAAAAAAAATAAATTTTTATTTTTTTGATTTTAGATGGTTTAGAAACCATTTGGATCCTTTATCGTCAAAGTTGGTTAAAACTCGGCATTTATAAAATACGCGTTGCTCTAAAACGGAAGCTCTAATTTGGGAATCAAAACCTTATCAATCTTCTGGGCAAGACTGCAGTTCTTAGTTTTGTTGTTCTTGCTGTAGATTTCTGCACATTTGCAAGTAGTATCACGAATGCGAACACAATTTTTCTTCTTGATAACAGTTGTCGTTTGTTTATTAAACATCTTCAACTTCTCACCGTTCTCTAAATCCTCAGTGAACTGACGTCCCTTGGTCAAATGATAAGTAAGAACATCAATCAAATCATCCTTACCAGCAGGGCTAGTCAAATAGGCAACTAATTCAGCGGGTAATTTAGCAAAGGCTTCATTATTGGGAGCGAAAAGGGTAGTTTCCTTAAGTCCTTCAACAGTGGTTTTGAGACCAGCTAAGTCGATAAGACTTTTGAGGGTGGAAAGGTTGGGATCCTCTGAGACAAGAACATAGAGGTTGGCGGGCTTGCTTGACTTGCAATGGCACATTATACTTTATCTTATATTATAATTTTTCATTTCTGAGAAATTAAATAAATTAATTTTTAAACGAACTAAACCAAACACTCGCTCCTTCAACCCCACAATCAAATAATTCTTGTTTGTCCTTCTCACCTATACCAATGTCCATACTATTAACTGGATATGATAATTTAATTACATATTTCAATTTACTTATATTCTTATCCAATAAACTATCTAAAATACACGAAATTACCCCAAAAAGATAATTAAAAACAGTATCAGTATTATATCTTTTTATGCTACGATGAATTGCAATTCCAAGTGTTTTATTGATGTCTTTTTTCGAGAATAAATCAGATGGAAGTGGACAAACTATACCTCCATCTGCATATAAATCTCCATTTAATTCTACAGGAGTAAATGCGATAGGATAGCCACAAGAAATTCTTAAAGCTTTCCATAATTGCATATCCGGTGTTGTATCTTTTGAAAAATAACAAGCCTCCGATAAATTCACATTCGTCCCCACTACCACCAAATTATATCTAGATTTCTCACTAAATTCAACAAATGTTATATTCGGATCAAATCCCTGCGTTATCATTGTTGCTTTTATTAATGAAAAAAATTTATTTCCATCATCCAACCCAAACTTAGATAAAAACAACTTTATATCTGCATCCTGATATTCATTAAAATTAAAACTATCAAAAAAAATCTTTATTTTCTTTGTTGTCAGTCCAATACATAAAAAAAATCCGATAAATGCTCCAATTGAAGATCCAATAATGGTTTTAATTGAGGAGAGTAATTTTATATCTTGGTCAAGTTTATCAAGAGCTCCACAAATTGCTAATCCTTTAATTCCTCCACCAGATAGAACAAGATTTTTTATTTTTGGCAGTTTCATTAAATAATTTATTATTTTTTTTTTAAGTTAATAAAATAAAAAAAATAAATACAATATATTAATGTATAATGTTAGTGATATTAGAAAATTTATACACGAACGCGAAAAGGGTAGATTGAAAGTTTATGAGGAGATATTGGAAAAATGTTTTCATAGAGTTCAAAATGCAGTCGTCCGTGATGAACCTTGGGCACTTTTTGTTGTTCCGGATTTTGTTATAGGAAAGCCAAAATATAATTTTGCCCATTGCATCCAATATGTTATTTTCAGATTAAAACAAAATGGATTTGAGTTAAAATATTTTTATCCCAATGCATTGCAGATATTCTGGGGAAAAACTGATTTCCAGTCTATGCTTGCTATTGAAAGTGATAGAGGAACATTAAATACTTTAGCAATAGAAAATAAACCAAATAGTTCTCCAAGTTTATTTGATATGAAAGCTCCGCATACAGGAGAAGGTTTAGGATTATTAAGTAAAAAGGGAGGTAAACAGAAGAGGACGGTGGATGATGGTAGGTATATAGGTATATCAGATAATGGAAATGAATTTACTATTAAATTTAAGGATCCAGAAAAGGAGAATAAGAAAAAATTAATTCAGGAGGAAAAATTTAGAGCCATCAATTCATTCCTTCCCAAAACTAACATCTTCGCAAACAAAAATAAATTATAACTTAAACCAAACATTCAACATCTTATACAACTCATCCCCACTCTTACCATTATAATTATCCCATAATATCTGTATCTTTTCTAAATCATTTAATAAATCTTCAATATAATTTATTGTAAAATTATTATTATTATTGAGGTAATTATGAATATCATTTTCATCGAAGATGTAGCTATTATCGAGTTTGTCGATAATTTCTTTGATGGTTTGGAATTCGAATATTATAGAATCAATTTTAAGAGATTTTGTTTTAGTTTCTTCGTATTTTATGAGCGCAAGTTCGTTTGAATTTTCATTGGTTGAGGATTTTTCGTTAATAGAGTTTTTTATAAATTTAAGTATTTCATCAATAAGATTATTTTTATCTTGTTCATTTCTAAATTCCTTCATCTTTTTAAAAATTTTATTATAATCTCTTTCATTCAATAAACAATATTTAATTCCATAAGAAAATGTATTCATCTTTTTCGGATTAATTATTTTAATAATATTACTTACTAACTGACACCTTTGAAGGAAAAATAAGAAAAAAAGATAGCAATTTGCATAAGAAGAATCAATTTTATTTTTTTCTAAAATATTGGAGAGATTATTAACATTAAATATAGAACTATTCATATTTAATGGCTAAATTATATTTCATTTTTTAGAGAAAAGTAATTTTTAGAAATAATATTTTCATAATTTTCATTTTTTAGTAAATTATCTATACCAGTTCTTTTATAATATTCCTCTATTGTTCTTTTATCACCAACACCATATTTTTCTAAATCGATTGTTATTTTTTCTTTGAATAAATCATTCGGAAATAATTTTCCAATCTCAATTAAACGTAAAAAACTAAGGAATCCATAAATCTCAAATTTACTTCCAATTATCTTTTTTAACTCCCAAAAAGTATGTCTATAATTTCTAGACCATAATGTGTAAACTATATTTTTGTGTGGGGTATAAATATTTATTCCCTTTGTAAAGAATCTGAGGGAAACGAGGAATTCTTCTCCCCAAAAAAGGTTTTTTAAATTAGGGTCAAAAGGAACAATTTTAAATATAGCTCCATAACAAAAACTATATCCTGCTGCCCAAAAATAATTTCTCTTTGGTTTTGTTAACCTTTCAATACTTGAAGTCAATACCGGAACTCCATTGCGTATTTTCTTCAATTTCAATACATTTGATGTCGTAAATGCCGGCAATATATGTGATTTATTTAAATCATATCCCTTCGGATATGTACTAATGACACTATTTGCTTTCAATGATAACAGCATTTCCACTAATTGTTCATCCCAATCTATTACAAATCTAGAATGACTATCAATTTGTAAATAAAACATCTCTCCCTTATACAACTTATTATAAATAATATACCTGGCATATGATGGTCCCCTAGCATTAGTGTGTGGTTTCACTAATAATCTTAATTGTTCTCTAGGTATAGAATTAAATTCCAATGTTGGGTCTTCATCTGACATTTGAGCATATACGCCGAATATTATATTTGATTTGAATTTAGCTTTTTCATAGGCATCTTTGACTGTTGGAATTACTTCTGGATCTCTGTAACAGGCGACGGAAATAAAAATATTACCAGGAATTATATTCAACATATTTTTATTTCTTAATTTATTATTATTGTAAATCTAATACGAATTTACCATTTGAATTTTTCTGAACACTAACTGGCTTCTTAAGTTTAATTCTCCTTCTCTCCGTCGAATCCTGCGTCGAAACACTACTTACAGTATCCTCCTTTGAATTCGATACATTTGGCCTATTGTTCACCATCTTCAATATATCATCAACCCCACTTGGCCCCTTCATCTCCTTTACTCCCGGTCCCATCGGATTAGATCTTTGAGCTGGCTTTTGCGGTCCCATCATACTCTGCGCCTGATTCATCATCATATTAAACAATGGATCTGGGTTCCCACTTCTCTCCTCATTCTGTCTCATTGAATTCATCGCAGCCTGTTGCACATTTTTCGCCAACTCTGGATTCTGTTTCAAAATATCGCCCAACCCTGGCATCTTACTCTTGAACAATGTATTCGTCATATGAAACATAAATGCACTTCCTCCAACCATCATCAACAACTTCAATTCTGGAGCAACTTTAACCTTCTCCTTATACTTCTCATGCAATTCCTCAAAAACATCATCATATTCGTGCATATTTTCATATATTGACTCAGACCAACCATCTAATTTAATGTCAAATGGATCAAATTTTCCATTTAAAAATTCAATTCCACTAGTAACTGCCATCAATACTTTTCTCTGAAATTTTATGCTTTTATCAATATCTCTTGAATTTTTAAGACGTTCGTATTCAAATTTTATTTCATCATAACTAGAATTCATTGTAAATTTTTTGGAAGGTTTAAATCCACTTTCCTCTAATCGTTCCAAACGACGTAACATTTCACCCTTTTCTTGGGCAATTTCTTCGAGTGATTTTTCACGAATTGGGGGCATTCTCCTTTCACTACTTTCAGAAGCACCGGAAGAAGAAGTTAAGGTATCTTCCCTCTGATTCATCTGCGCAAATGGATTAAAATTACCACCTCTTCCATCACTTTCTTCAGAATCACTATCATTTCTCCTGGGAGGACCAAATAATTGATCGGAACTTTGGGCGGTTCCCATTCCTCTTCCGGAATCTTCGGTTAATACACTTGAACCAGAAGATGAATCATCCTCTGAAGACGATTCTTCCGAAGAACTCAAATTCTTCATTTTATTTTTATTTCCAAATGCCATCAAATCTTCCTCTAATAATTTGTTGGAAAAATTAGGCTTTAATTCATTGGTAGGTGATCTTCTTGAATCATCGCTAAAACTGGGTTTCATGGAAGAACTATTTGAATTATATTGATTATTTTTTAAATCGCCTGGCATAGCCCGGACATTGTCATCAATTCTAACATTATCTTTTAATGAAAAACTTTTATTCTCAGAATCTCTTGAAAAGTTCATTTATTTTTATAAGAATTAAGTATTTAGATTATACCGCAATCTAAATATTAACTATTAATTAGTGCGTTTATTTTAGTTCCCACATCTTTATCTTCTGATTTTCTAAAGTCTGATTGTACCTCTTTATAACATCCTTCGCCTTCTCAATCTCATCAGCAGTAATTATAGCATTTACCCCTAATTTCTCAACTGTTTTAGCTGGAGAATATCCAACAATTTTTCCAATAAACACTTTACTTTTTTCGTCAAGAAGATAGTTAAAGACTATGATAAAAATAAGAGTAACTATAACAGCAATTTTTATATCTCTAAATGCTAAAAACATTATGAAAAAAATAAATAATCTCCTAAAAAATGGATAATTAAATACCTTCTCAACATTTCCCGGTATCTCAGCAGTCAAATATTTTCCTCCTATATACATCGCCAATGTCGAAAATCCATTAAATATTCTATTATTGTTTATTAATTGTATTATAAGATCCAACATTATTATATCATTAGAAATTTTTTATTGTTTTTTTGTTATTTCCATTTCTACATTATCCTCCTCAATATCTGTATCAAGTGTAATCTCATTTTCACTCTGTGATTCCATTTCATCATACACTTCTTGTTCTTGCTCTGGTACTTGTTCATATTCTTCTGGATCAATTCTTCTAATTCTTCTTACTACTTTCTTTTTATTCTTACCAAATAAATTGCTAATCTTCTCCATTGGTAAAAAATATATTATCAAAAATGATACTAAAAACAATATAAATAATTTTTCATAGCCATTTATATATGCCATAAATGCAAGTAAAACTAAAATTAAAGATGCATCTTTTGCCTTAAGTTTTATACTACTCTTTTCACTCTGCGTAAAAAAAATAATAATAACTACTATTATTCCAACAATATTTATTAAATTTGGAAACCAAGTTGGCAGGGAACTCGATAACTGGTATATATTTTTTATTTTTTCTACTACATCATTTGGTAAAATTGTATTACTTAAACTATTTCCAAAAGTATTTAATGAAGTTGCAACTTCGTTGTTAATTTTTCCTGAAATTTGATCTGGAAAATCTGATAAATGATCTAATATATTTTTGGAAACAGTATTAGTTACTTCTTTAATTATCTTCTTGGAAAAATTGTCTAAAATTTCCATATTAATTTGAGACATTCTGTATAAATTTATAATAATATTTTTAAGCCATTATAACTTATGCCATATTAAATTCGTATCCTACACCACTTGTAGTATAAGGACCATTAGCGACTGAATCTTCGGGCAATGCATCTGGAGCCCCAGAATCTAAGACAGATTCATCTGGTCTATAGGGCATTGGATTAAATGGCAAACGCTGATAGTCGGCATATGGACCACAGTTTGGAGCATCCCCTGATTGGTTAGTATTTACTAAAACTTCGCTGCCAGATGCATCGAAAGATTCCATATTATCTTCGTCATCGGATTGCTGTATATCGGCTACCGTATCACCATTTTCAGTAGCATCGAAACTTTCTTGAACTTTCTTAGTAGATATCATACTGCTATTTAAAAATGCAATCGTTAATAAAATTGCTAATGTAAATCCTCCATATTCACACATATCAAATGCCAAATATGCAATTATCAGTAAGAAAATCGCTCTAAATATTTGATTTTGGAAAAGTGAAATGAAAAAATTGAGAAGACCAGTACCGGAATGGTAATAGGATGCATAATTAATAAAAAGAATATACACGATTACAATGGTGTAAACTATAGTATTGAATGCGTGATGAGCTTTAAGCATTTATATTTATAATATATATTTTATTTTTTATCCTTTTGATAATCCCATTTCTTTTCCTAAATAAGATGCACTCCATACTCCCTGTACATCCTCTTCTTGATTTTGCAATCGATATAACAAAGAATCTCTATCAATCTGCACTATTTTTTTTACATCATCCTCAACTACTTGGAAATTTTCACGACTTATTAGTAAATATTTTAGAATATATGCAGAGAGGAAAATTATACCTAAATATTTGTCAAATAATACTAAAATAATTCCAAAAATTAGTGATATAAATTGGGCTTTTTTGGTATCGAAGAGAATATTTAGATCTTTAGAAGGAGATACAAAAAGTATTAGGATGAAGATTATGAGGACAAGATACAAAATTGGTTTTATAGAATTATCCATTTTATAATATATAGTATAAAATTTGTTTTATTTTTTTCTAAATAGATAATAGTAGGTCAAATGCCCTATTGTACGATTGAAGAAGCATGGGGGACCGATTTTAAAGATGCAAGTTATTATGCAAAAGTAAATGCACCTTCGGTTCCTCCCAAAATTACTGAGAAAACTTTAGAACAACCACCAGGTAATATTCATACCCGAATCCCTCCATCATTAGCTCAAAATGGTTTAAACGTAACATCTGCAAACGATCCCCCACAAATTGACGGATTGGACAATTATTTTCCATCATATAGCGGAGGGGTTCCTTCTGTGAACAGTGCACAAAAAATGCAGAGTAAGATTGTTCCATATGAGGTTAAATTTCCTGATAGTGCAAAAAGAAACTATCTTTATCCCGTCGAAAATCAATTTAGTAAAAAGAAAGAAGATGACGATGACAGTGTCCTTGATATGTTAGAAGATAATGACCACGATATCCGACATATCGATATACAAAGACGTGTTAAACCAGAATACGAACCAAATTATCTCACATCAGAAGATTATTTCCTTTACAAAAAATACCTCAAACTCGCTGAAAAATATAAACAAAAATTAAGAAAAAAATATAAAAATTTTATCGAAGAAGATGGCAACCAAAATGTTCTAGAAAATTTTAGTAACATTAATATGGATAATTTTATGAAAAATAGTGCGAATTATTCTACAAAAGATGTGATTATTTTTATAATTGTTGGAATATTTATTATATTTTCTTTGGATATATTTGTAAAAATGGGTATGAGAATGAAGAATTGATTTTTTTTTAATTTTTTAGTTAAAAAAAATAAATTATATAACTTAATAAGTGCAAAAAATGTTAAATTCAAATATTAATAATACTCAGGAAATAAATAATCTGAAGACATTGGTACAGATTATTATTTCTGCACTTTTTGTTACAAAAAATGATAAATTAGTTTTAAAAGAAAATAAGGGAGACACTGAGGAAATTGATAAACTTAATTCGCAGATAAAATTGTTGAAAGGTGAAATTGATATTTATTCAAAAAATTTGGAGGAATTAAGAATTAAATTAGAAGAAAGGGGAAAATTAAAAATAGGAGAATTAAATGAAAATGACTATGTACCAGATCCCCCAATCGATGATATTTTACAAAAACATATTAGAAATATTGAAGGTAGTTTTCTGAAAGATGATTCAAAAATGGAAATGATTAAGAAAAATGAAATCAAATTTCAAAGTAAAATTGAAATGATAGATTATGATGATGTTTTGGAGGGTGTTAGTAAATCATTGCGAAAATATGACTCTTCACTTGGTACAGATGTCATGGTTCATCAGGGGACTAAGATAAAGAGTTTAAATTATACTATAGAAAAATTAAAACAACAAATTTACGCAGTTGAGCGTAAGGTGGATATGAATAATCATGAAGTAAAATATTCACAAAACCAGATGGAATTAATTGTTGAATTGCAGAATTATTTTAAAGGTTTAAAATCAATTGTAGAAAAACAAAACTATGATATTTTCCAACTAGCAGACAAAATTAATTTATATACTAACCAACGTTCTGTAAATGACTTTGATACATTTGCCACCAAAGTTCTTTCCATCAATGTTTTATTAAATAATCAGATTAAGGAATTTGAAAAATATAAAAAGGATAATAATGTGTTTGTTTGTAATTTGAGGGATAAAATTTATGATAAAATTGGTGACATTGAATTTTTGCCGAACCTACTTGAAGACTCACAAAAAATTTATAATGATTTATTAAATATAAAACAAGATATTTCCTCATATGATTTAAATAGTTTAAGTTCAATAAGTCAAGTGGAAATTGATAAAATTAATACAAAAATAAAAAATCTGACAGATGATTTTAAGATATTCAAGAAAAATACAAATGAAATAATAAATAATTTATCAAATGGAAATAATGGAAATACTGAAGTTATAGATTTAATTGAAAATGCAAATTTTTTATTCAATGATTTAAGCAAACTCAAAGAAAATTTATTGGATAATATAAATGTTGTTAAGGATCTTGAGGAAAAAGTAAATAATATTTTTCAGGAAATAGGTCCTGAAACCAATAATTTGGGAGGATCTGTTGTTGGAGGCTCAGCAATGTTAGGAAATTTACAGACACAATTAGATAATTTTAAAAAAGTTACAGCAACAAATATAAATGAAATAGATTCTTCAATTATGGCTATTGTAAATAATGTAAGTGCAAATAAAAAATCTATAACAACTCTTGAAACTAATTTAACTACCACAGATAATAGGTTAACCAAAAATATTAATGATGTTGATAATAAATTAACAAAAAATATAAGTGATGTTGATAATAAATTAACAAAAAATATTAATGATGTTGATATTAGATTATCAAAAAATATTAATGATAATGATGCAAGAATTACAAATAATTTAAATTTATTTAAAGATAATGTTAATAAAGATTTATATGTTTTTTTTGAGGAAGGAAATAAGAATAATGTAAAAAATTATTATTTTAATAAATCATATCATAGTTATATTGAGACAGGAGATATTAGTATAAGATCAGATAGGAGATTAAAAGAAAATATAAGAGGAATTGATAATTATTATGAAAAGATGATGGAATTGCAAGGAGTTAGTTATAGATGGAAGGTAAGTCAGGAAAATGATATAGGATTTATTGCACAAGATGTTGAATTTTTATTTCCTGAATTGGTAGAAACTGATAAGAATGGGATAAAAAGTATAAAATATCCAAAATTTGTTGCACTATTGACAGAAGTAGTGAAAAAACAAGATCAAGAAATTTCTTTCATGAAAAAAATTTTAATCGGCTGTTTAATTGTAATTACATTAATAGTTGTTTTCTTATTTTTTACAAGAAATCGATTTTATTAAATATTTACACCTTTGGACATTTAAAATGGGACAAAACACCATAAAAAAGAGGTTCAAAGTTAGGTCTTTTCATACCTGCATAAAGTTTGATTATAAACACTCGTTGAAGTGCTTTGATTACTTGTTTCTCTACATAAATAACTTGGTCTGTCTATGTTATTTATTGCATTCTTTGCTATTTTGTAGATATTAGACGAACCATTGCGGTCCCTATTCCACGACCCACAACCGCTCTTACAGCGTAGAAGTCCGTGAATTAATCGCAATTCGTCATTGTTTTTCTTTTTGTTTGGGTGTTCTCGCACCATAAACTTCTCACATATTCCTCCATCACATTTGGAACATTTACAGGAACTTCTAAACTCATCTACTAAAAACACATTATAGTTATTTTTTCTAAATAAGGTTCGCATCCCCTTTCCTAATGTAGGTTCTTTGTATTTCATTTGTTTTCGTTGTTCCCAATCACCTATACAAATAACCACATTTTCAGGATTACCATATACTTTTTTGAAGTTGCTAATCATCTTTTGTTCGTTTCGTTTGATATTTATGTATTTACCAAACTTCAACTTACGGAATAATTCTTTACGATAAAACTGAAACAAAATATGGTTTATTCTATTTTTTTCTTGTAGATATTCCTTATATTTTGTGA
>Ga0172363_10001055_pt1 | contig 21922 bp, 16 predicted proteins | sample LakKivs2_kivu2a2_FD_114541 | JGI IMG/M metagenome (GOLD analysis project Ga0172363, IMG submission 114541) | Sediment microbial communities from Lake Kivu, Rwanda - Sediment s2_kivu2a2 | ecosystem: Environmental > Aquatic > Freshwater > Lake > Sediment | place: Rwanda: Western Province, Lake... | reverse complement strand
TCACCTTCCAGCGTCCCTGTCTTATCGTGCCAGTTGATCATGAACACGGCACTGACATCATACCCCTGTTTTTTTAACAGGTATGCCGCCACGCTGGAGTCGACACCACCGGATAAACCAACTACTACTCGTTTCATGTGTTACTGGAATGCTACAAAGGTAGGAATTAACTCGAAAGTCGTGAATCGTGAAATGTGTGCGTGAGGTATGTTAGTGGGTAAACATTCGCGAGCGGAATGTGATTGTGGCCTTGCGGGGGCGAGCAATCGTGAATCGAGGGTGTGAGAAAGGGGTGGTGATTTGTATAAACTAAGATAGGTCCTATGTTTATAAAACATAAGTTTCAGAATAGTTATTAGATTTGAATAGTTACTAATTATTTAATCCAATAATATCTGAAACTTATGAGATCACAAGTTAAGAAAATTGATTTTACAGGGCATAACATTTATGCGGGTTTTGATGTACATAAAAAAAGTTGGAAGGTCACAATAATAGCTGAAGATGCTTTTTATAAGACCTTTACGCAACCTCCAAATCCTGAAACTTTGTATAATTATCTTAATAATAATTTTCCAGGAGGTAATTATCATTCCGCTTACGAAGCAGGATTTAGCGGTTACTGGATCCATGAAAAATTAACATCTTTAGGGATAAAATCCATGGTGGTTAACCCGGCAGATATCCCAACGACTAATAAAGAACGAGTTCAAAAAGAAGATAAAAGAGACAGTATAAAAATCGCCAGATCATTAAGTTCCGGGACACTTATACCAATTTACACGCCAACGATACAAACACAAAGAGATAGAAGTCTGTTACGAACCAGGACCATGCTTGTAAAAGATATGGCCAGATATAAAAACAGGATTAAATCCTTCTTGTTCTTTTATGGAATAAATATCGATGATGCATTTGAAAAACCACAAAGTCATTGGACACAACGATTTATGATATGGCTTGAGAGTCTGGAGATTGATCAAGAAAGTGGTAAAGAAGCCTTACAGGTTTTAATCTCAGAATATAAGAACCTACGTATTGCGATGCTAAAAGTAACCAAACAAATACGTGATTTATCTCAAACGGCACGCTACAAGGAAACAGTAACTTTATTGAAAAGTGTACCTGGAATAGGATTATTGACAGCAATGACAATATTGACAGAACTTGAATCTGTAGATCGTTTTACTAATCTTGATAAAATGTGTGGTTATATCGGACTGGTTCCATCGACAAAATCCTCAGGAGAGAAAGAGAAAAACGGAGATTTAACTTCACGAGGGCATGGTGTACTTCGATCTGCGATTATTGAAAGTTCATGGATTGCGATAAGAAATGATCCATCGTTGATGAAAAGTTATCTTTCATATTTAAAAAGAATGGAACCGAACAAGGCAATTATTAAAATAGCAAAGAAGCTTTTAAGTAGAATACGATTTGTATTGGTAAATAAAAAACCATACGAATGTTTAATTGAAAAATAAAAATCTCTATAAAAACTAATAATTAAGTGAGACTGTTAAACGCGCGCTGCAGTTCTTCCAGGAATCTGCAACTTGATAGGTTACAGCTCACTTTCTATAAAAAGTAAACAAGACATTGCAGTTCGTTAATCGTATCTGCTCATAGAAGGTTGTTTTTATAGAAATTGTACTTTATCTCAAAAATAATGAGCTGAAACTTTGTTTTATAACATAGAGGCGCGCGTTTCCAAACGCGTGACCGTCTTCTCAAACCATGAACTCTTTTCTTCCGCTTCAACGCATTAACGCATTAACGCACTGACACGCCAACACGTACACCCGTTAACACGAAACAATAAAACTCTGAACTCTCCTTAAAATTCCCAGGTATTTTCACCTGTTGCAGGATTATGACATAAGCGCGGATGGATCAGAATCTGCTGCGAGTGTGCATCCTGTACAGGATAGGCATACCAGAAAGCAGTGCTTCCATAGATACTGCGCATGATATTCCTGTGCCACCAGATCTCGTTTGCCACCCTGATATGATCCCGGAACTGGAAGTGATCATTCATATGGAATGAATAGACAAAAACATTTCCGGGTTTCTGGGTAATAAAACCGGATACTGCCTTCCTGTCAAACCAGCACCAGCTCTTCCTTTTCATCCTGGCTGAGGGGAAGCTGCAGACTTTTGACCTTGACGTCACCAGAATATTTTGTATAAACAACCTGTCAGTAATTACCCCAGTTCACCTGCGCATCATTTGCTTTTGGAAGAAAGATAGCAGTGAGGCAAAAAATTATTGTTGTTCTCATGGATGCGGTCTTCTGTTTAAGGATTGGAATATAAAATTAAAACTGTTTTCAGATTATTCTTCATACAAATACTCTTGTATTTATTTGGAAAGGGGAGAATACTGAGTCAGACAGAATTATGGAATTTCAGGATTGTTTGTTGGATATCGGACCAAAAAACATTAAATTTATTCTCAGGACTTATAAAAGCGACAATCTGCAAGCACCCCCTGAAATTGGCGGGACGAACAACTGAACTTCAAGGATTAATAAACTTAAAAAATCAAAATGGGACGGGAAATCAGACTCAGGTATCAGACAGGTATCTCAGGACAGATACCTGCCGCAGCCGGCACAGATGACTATAAAGATAAGCTATTGAAATTAATACCTGCCGAAATAATCGGTGCCTATCTGACGCTCAAAAGCATTATTGACTCTGCAGCGATCACCGAAGGTACTGAGCTGATCCAATGGATCGTATTTGCGTTGTTGCTGGTACTTACACCGGTCACATATATCGTGATCTATAAAGTAAAGATCTTTAAGCAGGTGGCAGTTACAACATTTGCTTTTATAATATGGGTGTTCACGATCGGCGGCCCATTCGATAGTCTTTTTACAGGTTCAGATGGCACCATACTTCCTCTTAAAGGAGTGATAGCCGGCATTATTTTAGTATTTTATTCCCTCATTGCACCAATATTTTTACAACCAAAAACCGATAAGTCATGAAAAGTCCGGATCTCAATAAGTCCCGAAGAATCATACCTGCGGATACAGAACAGCAGTATGACATTTTTACCGGCAGGTTCCTGGTCACACTCCTCGATGAGTCGGATGATATCCGCAAATTAAAATCTGCCCTTTTTGAAAAAGCCGGTATCAGGACAGCACAATCCGGTGATTTTGCTGATAAAAAGGAGATATCAGAAGAAAAATACCGGGATGCCGGGGCTTTTATTTATGAAGATTTTGGCGTGGCGATCATTGATCCTGATGAAGACCAGCATGTGGCATTGAACCGCATAAGCTCTGAGTATAATTTCATTATCGAACCTGAAGAGGTGATCTTTTCTCCTGAACCTGTTCCCGGAGTTAAGGAAACCGGTGGGGTTACCTGGGGGCTGGATAAGACCCGGGTTGATGAGAGTAAATATTCCGGCAAGGGAGTCAGCGTGGCTATACTTGATACAGGGATGGACCTTGATCATCCTGATTTTTCAGGAAGGAATATTAAATATAAATCTTTCGTCCCTGGTGAAAGCATCGATGATCTCAATGGCCATGGGACCCATTGCACCGGGATAGCCTGTGGAAATACGGATAATAAAAGGAAAAGGTATGGAGTGGCTAACGAGTCAGACATTTTTGTCGGAAAGGTTCTCGGCGGCACAGAGGGAAGAGGTTCAGACAGCTGGATCATAAACGGCATAAACTGGGCCGTGAATTCCGGATGCAATATTATCTCGATGTCTTTGGGGGCACCTGTCTATCCGCGGCAAACCTATAAACGTGCTTATGAAAGGGTGGCACAATATGCCTTAAAGAACAACACACTTATTATTGCTGCTGCAGGCAATGAAAGCAGAAGGCAGTATGGTATTATTAGCCCGGTGGGGAGCCCTGCCAACTGTCCTTCCATAATGGCAGTTGGTGCCATTGACAGGAACTATCACCTGGCCGACTTCTCAAACGGGTCCATAAATCCTGACGGGCAGGTCGATATTGTCGGCCCGGGGATCAATATATACTCGTCATGGCCAATGAAAGCAAGGTACCAGATGTTAAACGGTACCAGCATGGCCACACCGTATGTGGCAGGTATCGCAGCATTATATTTGGAAAAGAACAGTGGGGCGGGGGCGACGGATATATGGCATCGGTTAATAATTCATGCAAAAAGGTTAAATTTGAATTCAACTGATGTCGGCGCCGGACTGGTCCAAGCACCATAACAAGTTGTAATGGAGAAAAAGATACTCATAACCGTGAAAGAGACCTATCTTGATAAGATGGAAGATATCCTGGAGTCGCTGGCAAAACATAAAATGAAAATAACTGACTCTCACCAGTTCGGTGTTATCTCGGGAAGTGTTGAAGAAGAGAATATCAGTCAAATAAAGTCCGAGCCATACATCGATGCCGTGGAGGATGATGAGATAGCGGGTGTAATGAAGTAGCCTACGTGGCAGAAATTAATCCAGATTCCCAACTCCTGATTCATTTTTAAAGATTCCTGTTTACAGGTTTTAAAAAAAGAGGGTGTCCTTTTGAGGCCACTACTCTGGGGTTGTGACACACCCCCAGAGTGGGGAAGAAAGTTTGAGGAATAAATGGGCATTCGTCAGAGACGAGTGCCATCTGGGATCTTTAAAAAACGAAGGGCGCCTCTTTTGAGGCACCCTCCCATGATTTTATGATAGAGTTAATCTTACTGGATTATCAGCTTTTTATTCATCCTTGAGGTTTCTGTCAAAACCTCCAGCAGATAAACACCCTTGCTTAATTTCAGGTCGATAAGCTTCTCGTTAACCGGACCAACAGGTTTTTCCTGGTATAAGACCTGTCCTGTGACATTGTATACCGTGATCTGTTGCATTTTTTCTCCCTGTGCTATCCTGATATTGATTGGGCCTGTAGTCGGATTAGGGAATATTTTCAGGCTGCCTTCAGATTGTACATTTTTCATGCCAACTTCATTCTCAGTAACTATGAAGGAGGTTGATGCATAAAGACCATAGGTATCACAACAGAAAAGCGCAACCCAGTATTCACCGGGTGGAAGAGTTCCATCAGGGTTTTCTTCCATAAGCGTTCCGAATTTATACGGAGAGACGAATGTCATCGATCCATTCGCCTGGGGTAAATAATCCCAGACCATTGACCGGACACTGGCAGGAATATCACCGGGATGATAAATTCCGATCCAGTCGGTACTGACGAAGTCGGGGCTGTTATAATTAAGTTCCACTGCTTCTCCATGGCTGTAGGCCAGTTTAGTACATACAAGTGAAGGAGAAGTCTCATCAACCACTGAAAAACTATAAGCAGCTTTTACATCATATCCATCGCAACAAATCAGGTATGTAATATAATTACCTACTGCCAGGATATCGGAAAATTCAACAGTGCCTGAATCGGCAGGTGCATATTTCCAGGTAATGGACGGAGTGCTTGTTCCCGGAATTTCTCCCTCATGATAAATACCGATCCAGTCGGTTGCGGAAAAATCATCATCCCGGAAATTCACTGCAATAGGAATCCCCACGGGGTAGACACTTGCAGTAGTCTTAAGGTATGTCTCTGTGTTTGCTTCTTCAACATCTATAACGGAAGACCTTGCATATTCAGTTTCCGTGGTACTGCAGCAGAACATGGCAGCAAAGTATGTCCCATAGGGCAGGACGCCCGGGAATGAAACAGTACCAATATCAGAAATCAACTGGCTGTACGTGATTGAAGGAACCATAGTCGGGTCATCATACTCAACCCAGATGCCTATCCAGTCCCCGGCAGCAAAGGAAGGGTCATAATACATGAATTCAATCGTTTTTCCGCTGGCAAAACTTTCGCTCACCGGCTTAACGAATGGAACAGTTGCATCCAGTACTTCGAAGGTGCATGCTGTTATGCTGTCATACCCGTCACAACAGAGTAAATATGCATCATAAAACCCGGGATTCAACACGTTAGATTCAAATGATATAGTTCCGTCAGAAGAAGTAATGTATTTCTGTTCAATCGCCGGATTCTCAGCACCCGGCTTGGTGCCTTTCGGGTAGATACCGATCCGGTCCTTATTAACAAATTTCGGACTGTTGAAAGCAAATTCAATGTCAATTCCCTGGATCAGGTAAGGAGCGGTAGTGGTTAAGGATGGAACCTCAACATTGAATTCAGCAGAGGTGGCGATGATATCATAGCCATCACAGCACAGCAGATAGGCAATATAATTGCCGGCATCCTGCGGGGCATGGAGATATATAGATCCTTCAGCAACCGGTATGTAGGACCAAACAGTTGATGACGGGCCACCACCCGGAGTCTCACCGGTATGATAGATGCCGATCCAGTCCGTTGCACTGAAGGAAGGACTGTTATAGGTGAAGCCAATGGAGTCGTGGGGTACAAAGAGGGAACCGGAAACGGTGAGCACCTGGGAATTTGAAGAATTGCAGATGCCACCTAGTAAGCTTAAACTTACCAGGAAGGTGTAGATCTTTTTCATAATTAATGATTTGATGTATTTAGAAATATTCGCCTTATAAATAAAGATGAACAACTATCTGACAAAATACGTTTTTTCAGGATAATTGAAAATTTTCAACCTGGCACAGATAGATAATTACTAATTATTAATATAATTCCCCGGGATCTTTCCAGTAATTATTATCATTATATAGTTCGTCGTCGCTACATTATTATCAGCATCCCATCCGAAATTAAAAGCAGGTTGCAGTGTTTTTACAAAATTCCCGTTTCCACACAGCAATGACCCGATAACTGATCCGGTATTCAATTCATAGCCATTCCAATCCCGGGTTGCTCCGCCTTCCTGTGTGTACTTTTCCTTTAGCAGGCGGCGTGTCTCCCTCCAGTCATCAGGGTACCGGGAATGCCAGGATCTGCCATCACGGACGATCTGAAGGATCTTACTGTTGCGGTCTATTGCTTCCTCTCCTGCATCAAGTATTTTTTGGATATCATTTTCAAGGAATGCGGTTGATATCAAGGCAGTGAACAGCTGGGTTGCCTGGGCAGGTTCATTACTTATGGCAACCGTTGTATAATTCAACCCAATTTTGCCCGCTGTCTGTGGCATTCCGGGAGCAAGCAATACAAATGTCTCACACAGAAACTGTCCTGAAATATTGAACTCAGCCCATGGATTGAATATATTATAACCTGTGCTGGGCGGAGTGAAGCCAATGTCCATAAGATACCGTGAAAAACGGTTCGAATATACAAAGTGAGAACAATAAATGTAGCATAGTTATCTTCATGGTTGATTTTTTTCAGGTTCTAAAACTTAAATTGGCCGATGGATGGGTACATTGACAGATTTCCTTATAAACTGAACCTGTCTCATTCCTTTAAAATTCAAACTCTTCCTTAGCGGGAGTAAAAATATCTTTTTCAATAGTTAATCCTCTTAATAAGTACCTGATCTTTCATTTTTCTGATTTTGATACAGAAGAAACAGTAATTACATCAATGTAAGATCATAATTTTTGTCCGGGTTACGATCAAGTGAAATCAATTATTGAAGCTTTTTTATTAAGTTTCCACTGCAAATAATTTAATGCCATGAAAAAACTGATATTTATTCTTATTCTGTTTTTTTTAACCTTTTCATTATACTGCCAGGACAATCCTCTGAAGGTTGAGACCTACCAGCTGCCAAACGGACTTACCGTATATCTGAACGAAGACCATAACATGCCCATGGTGTATGGTTTGGTTGCTGTAAAAGGAGGGGCAAAAAGGGATCCCGGAAATGCCACAGGGATCGCCCATTATTTTGAACACATTATGTTTAAAGGGACAGATGAGCTCGGAACCGTTGATTATGAGCACGAAAAGCCATACCTGGACAGTATCAAGTGCCTGTATGATGAGCTTGGGAAAACAACATCTGAGAAGGAGCGGACGATGATCCGGAAAGAGATCAACAGGATCTCACTTAAGGCTTCTGAATATGCTATTCCCAACGAATTTGACAAGATCGTCGGTGCCATGGGAGGTACGGGATTGAATGCAGGAACCGGTCAGGAAATGATCGTTTATTATAACAGCTTCCCGGCAAATCAGATAGTGAAATGGATAGAACTTTACAGTCACAGGTTCATTCACCCGGTTTACCGATTGTTCCAGTCTGAGCTTGAGACGGTATATGAGGAGAAAAACATGTCCATGGATGATCCCATGGAGAGAATGTTCGAGACGTATATGGCAGATTTTTACAGGAACTCCCCCTATGGGCAGCAGACTGTCCTGGGCAGCGTGGAACATCTGAAAAATCCATCCCTGAGTAAAATGGAGGATTATTTCAATACCTATTATGTAGCCAGGAATATGGCGCTGGTGCTGGCAGGTGATCTTGATGCTGAAACTATCAAACCGATTATTGCAGAGAAATTCGGAAGGTGGCGTTCCGGGGAAGTCCCGCCTGCATTGGATCTCAAAGAAGAACCATTCAAGGGTCGTGAATTGGTTTCGGTAAAAATGACACCCATCAAAATCGGAATCATTGGTTTCAGGACAATTCCCAGGAATCATGAGGATGAAATGAAGCTGGAAGTCATCTCCAACCTCCTTACCAACCAGGCCTCAACAGGCCTTATTGATGAGCTGTCCAATGATAACAAAATTATGATGGCAATGGCCCATGCTGATCTGAAGACAGAACTGGGTGGATACATGATAGCATTCGTGCCAAAAGTTGTGGGTCAGTCGCTGGAGTCTGCTGAAAAACTGGTAATGGGACAGGTACAAAAACTCAGGGAGGGTAATTTCAGCGATACCCTTCTCAGAGGTGTAAAGACCGGTCTGAAAAAGCAGTATGAGAGTAACCTGGAAGATATGCGGTGGCGTACATATGCTATCCTGGATGCTTTTATTTATGGCATTTCATGGGAGAAATACCTGTCTGCCCCTGCTGAGATAGAAAAAATTACCAGGGAGGATGTCATAGCCATTGCCAACAAATATTTTGGTGATAATTATTTTGTATTCCAATCGAAAACAGGTTTTCCGAAAAAAACAAAACTGGATAAACCTCCCTATGATCCGGTGGTTGCAAAAAATGCAGACAAGCAATCAGCATATGCACGTATGATCGAAGAAATACCGGTTACCTATATAGAACCGCGTTTTATTGATTTTGAGAAAGATGTTACCGGGACAGATCTGTCGAAGGGGATCACTACCTATGTAACCCGGAATCCGATAAACAATATTTTCTCCATCCGGATAAAATATGGGAAAGGGAATTATAATGATCCGTTGGTAACCCAGGTGACGGATATCTTCCAGTATGCCCATCCTGAAGACCAGTCATACATGGAGTTTAAAAGCGAACTCCAGTTGCTGGGCTGCGATATTTCTGCCTATAACGATCTGAGCAGCACAACGGTTAATATTGATGGGCTTGAAGAAAATCTTGAACCCTCACTGCAGCTGATCAATAAACTGCTGACCAGTTATTCGGTAGATGAGAAGCAGATGGAGAAACTGGTCCAGGATGCTAAATTCAATGAAAAGTTTGAAAGGAAGGATCTAGGGACGAAAAGTGATGCCCTAGGTAAATACGCTTTATATGCCAATCAATCCGATTATCTCTCAAGACTTTCGGAATCTGAGACAGAAAAGCTTAAAGCTGCAGATCTCGTCAATAAATTCAGGGAGATTGCCGGGTACGAATATGAGGTCCATTATTGCGGCACACGTAAAGCCGACGAGTTCAACAGATTATACAGGGAATATATGACCATTCCCGCAGGGTTGATAGCCTCACCAGGCAGAATAGAACTGAAACGTGAAGATCATGATGGGAATACAGTCATATTCATGGATGATAAAAATGCGATACAGAGCCACTTGAATATCTATGTCGAGGGTAGGGTGAATGATGAAGAAAGCCGCATAAGTATGGACGGTTTTAACGACTACATTGGTGGTGCCATGGCATCAATACTCTTCCAGGAGATCCGTGAATACCGTTCACTGGCCTATGGTGTGCGGGGCAAATATATTTCATCGTTCTATTTTGACCGTCCCGGTTATTTTTCGGGCTTTCTTTCAACACAGTCCGATAAAACCCTTGATGCACTGGAAGCATACCGGGATATCCTGACCAGTTTACCTGAAAAACCTGAACGGATAGAAGCTGTCCGAAACGATCTGACCCTGTCTGTCAATGCAAGCCAGCCCATGTTCCGTGATAAATCAGAATCTGTATCTGAATGGCTGAAACAGGGCTATAAGGAAGATCCAAGAAAATTGCGTTACCGGGAATACGGGAATATGGAATTCCCGGAAATACACGGTTTCTGGGAAAACAACCTGAAAGGTAAGCCCTGGCTGGTCACCATAGTGGGGGATTCCAAAAGGATAAACATGGAGAAACTGACTGATTACGGTAAGGTCAAAACAGTCACATTTAAGGATGTGTTTAAATGGTAGGGTTTATGCCAGGGCTCTGGGGAAAGGGGTTAATGCGTTAAAGCGTTGAAGCGTTAATGCGTTAATGCGTTGAAGCGGGAAAACGGTAAAACGGCACAACGGTAAAACGGCAAAGCGTTGAAGAGGAGAAGTGGAAAAGGGGATATTTGATTTCCGATTCACGATTCACGACTCACGACTCACGATTTTCAGTTTATGGTTAATGCGTTAATGCGGAAAAGGGGATAAGGGACATGAGAAGTTCCTGGTTCCTGCCCGCCCGTACCGAACGCCTGCCTGATCGGCCAACTGGCGGAGCAGGGTACGTTCGGGCGGGGTTCCAAGTTCCAAGTTCTTCTTTCTTCCTAAAAGCCTAATAGCCTATTCTCCTTCAACCTAATAGCCTTTTTTTCGACTCACTACTCACTTTCTTCCTATGTGGGCACTCATCAGGAAACTCGACATCCGGGGTAAGGTTAAAAAAAATTGCCATAGCCATCAAATGTTACGAATATTCTTATAAAGATAAAATAACTAATACTTCCTTTTATTATCCGGTACATTTATAAATTCACAATATTGATAAAATATAAGATATTAAGTAGAGTGCTATTAATAACGCTTTCCAATCGATTGAGTTAATGATACCCGGGAAGATAGAGATAATATTCGGAAGGATGCATTATAAGCATACAGTGAAGACAGTACTGTTTATGTTGATCGCGTTCAACTTTTTTACTTTGGGAATGAGCCAGGATACCATAATAAGACGAAAGGGTGTATTTTATTTTGAACCCGAATATTCAATTGGTAAAATTGTTCCAAACCGCTCCCAGTTTCCCGGATCGGGATACAGCTTTTATTATGCTTTAAATCTGGGGGTATTTAATAATTCTCCGCTAAACGGTTGGGCTTCGTTTTATAATTATCCTTTTACTGGTATTACATTAAGCATGAGTACACTGGGAAATGAAAAGATTTACGGAAAACAGTTTACTGTAATGCCATATATTGAATTTAATACTTCAAACCGGTTAAGAAACTCGATTTACTTCAAAATAGGTTTAGGCTGTTCTTATTTTACCAAGCATTATGACGCATCAGAAAATCGCCATAATAAAGAAATCGGCTCCAGTTTAACATGGTCGTTCCAATCATTTATGTATTATTCATTGTTTGTCTCTAAAGAACTTTCGATTGATATCGGTGGTGGTTACCTGCACAGTTCGAATGGTCATATCCAGTTGCCAAATTATGGTCTGAATCAGGCAGCATTAGGCGTTTCAGCAAAATTTTTTACATCAAGCATTAACCCGGCGTTTCAACCTGAGAATTCACAGATACCAGCTGTTCGCGAAAAGAAGTTCTATCTGATGGCCAGGGGCGGACTTGGTATTCATGAATATGGCAGTGCCAACGGGCCTGTTGGAGGGCCTAAACGAATGGTAAATTCGTTCACTGTTTCATTGGGAGTTTTATTGAGGGAGTATATTAAATTTGACGCCGGATTGGCTGCCAGATATTATCATCACTATTATCATCAGATTATAAGCACGGCCGATTCCAATTATTCCGATAAACCCAGACTCAATGCTTCAAATCTGTACTTTTTGTTAGGTGTCGAATTCCTTGTTGGACACATAGGAATGGATATTGAGGGAGGATTAAATCTGTTTAAACCCTATTTTCGTGAACATTATTTGACCATGGAGGGCGATTTAGATTTCGATTACTGGCTGAAGAAACTTTTCAATACCAAACTCGGACTGAATTATTATTTAATTAACCCGGAAAAGATGCCTAAAATTAATTGCTTTATTGGATCAAACATAAGTGCCAATTTCGGCTAGGCTGATTTCACGGAAGTATGTGCCGGCATGGTTTATTATTTCAGATAAGCCTGAAATGAGTATTGATTTAATAATATTAATTGCTGATACTGAATAAAACAGTTGCGTCAACCATATTGAACCGGAGTGAACTGACCATTCCCCGTGTGGATCAAATGTTTGTTGTCAGACAAAATATACGAAAAGTATTTTGACCTGTTTAATGTGGCCATAATGTCAGGCTGTTGCTGGTAAACATTTTACTAAAAACATAGTCTATGTTTTATAAGACAGCAATGATCATTTGAATTATCCATCCTTGTACTTTAAACTGAAAAATACCAGGATTTTATCAAGATCATTGCAATTTTGATTTCATGATATATCTTTATAATATTAATGTCCGGAGAGAAATATTCTAATATGTAACAACATTCATTACTAACCAACAAAAGGACGAGATCATGAACCACCAGAGAAAAGATCACCCGTTACAAGACGCAACGGTACCAAATCTCCTCGAGAAAACCTTTGACTACAACCTTCCGCCACTGATCAGATTCGATGGTCCCATCGTGGAATATATTGATGGCAAACAGGTGGAATTTGATCCGAAATCGGTACTGACCAGGGACATTGTAATAACCGATACCACATTCAGGGATGGACAACAGGCGCGTCCTCCCTATTCTGTCGAGCAGATGGTCAGGATTTATGGCATGCTGGCCAGGCTGGGCGGGCCAAAGGGAGTGATCAGGCAGACGGAATTTTTTCTTTATACTAAAAATGACAGGGAGGCACTTGACAGGTGCAGGGCATTGGGGTATAAGTATCCTGAAGTCACCGGCTGGATACGTGCCGTCAAAGGCGATTTCCGTCTTGTCAGGGAAGCAGGCCTGAAAGAAACAGGGATGCTGACGAGTTGTTCGGATTTTCACATTTTCCAGAAGCTTAAATTCAGGAGCCGCCAGGAATGCATCGATTCCTACTGTGAAGTGGTGGCAGCAGCATTTGAAGCAGGGGTCAGACCCAGGTGCCACCTTGAAGATCTTACCCGGGCAGATATTGAAGGGTTTGTGTTACCGTTTGTTGACCGCCTGATGAGAATGAGCGAGCAGGTGCCTGAAGAGTTAACCGTCAAGATCAGGCTCTGTGACACCATGGGCTTTGGGATAACCTATCCTGGTGCGGACCTTCCACGCAGCATTCCGAAACTGATATATAAACTTAACCGGGAATGTGGCGTGCCGGGCAGCCGGCTCGAATGGCACGGGCATAACGATTTCCATAAGGTACATATCAATGGAGCCTCTGCCTGGCTGTATGGCTGTGATGCTGTCAATACCACCATTTTTGGTGTCGGGGAAAGGACGGGCAATCCACCACTTGAAGGAGCAATCATTGAATACATATCTTTAAAACAGGATCTCTGCGGGATTGACACAACCGTTATAACCGAGCTGGCTGGATACCTGACTTCAATAAGCATGGCTATACCTGATAATTATCCTTTCGTGGGGAAACATTTCAATACGACCCGCGCAGGGATCCATGCCGGTGGTCTGAGACAGGCTGAACAGATCTATAATATTTTCGATACTGCAAAACTGCTTGGCAGGCCACCCAGGGTTGCCATTACCGATAAAAGCGGCGTTGATGGAATCGCTGTCTGGGTAAATGAATATTTTGGACTCAAAGGGGAAGACCGCATCAGCAAAATAAAAGTACATAAGATTGCACAATGGGTCATGGATCAGTATGAAGTGGAAGGAAGGCTTTCAACTATCACCGATGAAGAACTCGAGGCAAAAGTAAAGGAACTGATGCCTGAGTACTGTGCAAAATTCAAGGGGAGCCTGAAAAATTTATAATCTGTTGCAGAAGACGGATTTGATAATATAAAGCCTGAAGGACAGAGCTATAAATCATTGATAACCAAATAAATAATTTTATAAGAAATGGACAAGGAAGAAGTTAAAAAAAGGGTAAAAAAAGTTACAGCACAGGTGCTCGGGATCAATGCATCTGAAATAAAGGATGAAGCCGAGTTTACCACCGACCTGGGGGCATCTTCCCTGCAAAGCATAAGACTGGTGGCGGGTTATGAGGAAGAATTCGGTATTGAAATGGATGAGGACAAAGCCCTTCAGGTGACAAATGTGGCGGATGCCGTGGACTTTATCAGCACCTACCTGGATTAGGAAAGGTCAAATCCTCTTGTTTTTTGAATTTTCTCCTGTTATGAAGAGCAAGCCCGGAAGATCTGTTTGACCGGCTTATTCGAGAATAGTTACACAGGGATCAGATAGGATCAGTCCTTATAATAAATCTGTTTGAATATAATGAGCTTCAGGCATCTGACAAAAGATGAGATCAATGCGCTCCTCTCTCAGAACTGTTCTGCTGAGGGATGGGATGATATAACTGTTAAGGAAGGTTTTTCTACCGCCAATATCAGGAATACCCGCTTTGAAGGAAAAATAAAACTGGGAGCCCTTTACGGGACTATTGAAATAGAGAAGGGCATTATAAAAAAATGTGGCATTTATGACAGCCATATCTGTAATTGTGAAATTGCAGATAATGTTTATATATCGGGAGTTAAAAATATGTCAGGCTATGTTCTCGAAGAGAATGTTGCCATTGAAAATGTGGGTTCACTCACTGTGACCGGGGAATCATACTTTGGAAACGGAACAGAAATAGATGTCTTGAATGAAGGAGGCGGAAGAGAATTGCCGATTTTTGACAGGTTATCCTCCCAGGTAGCCTATTTAACGGTCCTTTATCGCCACGACAAGGACTTTACCGCCAGGATTCTCGGTTTGATCAGGGATTATTGTGCATCAAAACGGGCAGACCGGGGGTTGATTCAGGCAGGCGCAAGGATCAGGGATTCAATAGTTATTCGTAATGTTTCTGTAGGGAGTCATGCTGTCATTTCGGGAACTACCTTGCTGGAGGAAGGGACCATTCAAAGTCGTATGGAAGCACCGGTATTTATTGGTGAAGGGGTCACTGCAAAGAAGTTCATCGTTTTATCGGGATCAAGAGTGGATGGAGGGGCAATCCTTGATAAGAGTTTTGTCGGACAGGGAGTTAAAATGGGTAAGCAGTTTTCCTCTGAAAACTCTTTGTTTTTTGCCAATTGTGAAGCTTTTCACGGGGAAGCATGCAGTATTTTTGCCGGCCCGTACACAGTAACACACCATAAATCAACCCTGCTGATAGCCAGCTTATTTTCATTCTTTAATGCTGGAAGCGGCACCAATCAGAGCAACCACATGTACAAGCTGGGCCCTGTACACCAGGGTATCCTGGACCGTGGTTCCAAGACAGGCTCCTTTGCCTACCTTCTTCTTCCCTGCCAGGTTGGAGCGTATACTGTTGTCATGGGTAAGCATTATGCAAATTTTGACACAGCGGATCTCCCGTTCTCATACATCTCTGAGGAGAAAGGCAAAAGTGAGATCACCCCTGCCATGAATCTTTTCACGGTAGGCACCCGCAGGGATATTGATAAATGGCCGGTGAGAGACAGAAGAAACGATCCTGACAGGCTGGACCTGATACATTTTGATCTGTTCAATCCATACATAGTCGGGATGATCATAAACGGGATAAATATTCTTAACGGGTTCATTGAAAAAACCAGTAAAGAGCAGGATTATATCAATTATAAAGGATTACTTATACACCGGCTTCTTTTAAAAACAGCCAGGAAATACTATGAAATAGGGCTGAGGGTGTATGTAGGCCGCGAAGTGGTCAGGCGCATTGGCAGCATTGACAGCAAAACCACTCCGGACGATATCAGGAAGATGCTTGTGCCCCAGGGTACAGATGGTACCGGCAAATGGGTGGATATCTGCGGGATGTTCTCACCAGCCGGTAAAATTGATGAGCTGGTTGAATCGGTCAAAACCCGCAAAATAAAGTCGGTGGACGAACTGAACAGCAATCTTGCCGCTATTTATAACAACTACAATAAATATGCATGGAACTGGTGTTGCGACCTCATCGGTCAGCAAACCGGCGACAAACAGGACAGCATCTCCATCAACAGTTTAATCCGGATCATTACTGACTGGAAAGCAAATGCCATCAAACTGAATAACATGATCCTGAAGGATGCCGAAAAGGAATTTGACGCCGGCAGCAAAACCGGGTATGGCATTGACGGCGATGAAGTTACCAGGGATATGGATTTTCAATCAGTCCGCGGGGCATATAACAAAAATAAATTTGTCATCACCCTTCAGAAAGAATCAGAAGAAATTGAAGCACAAGCAGACAGGTTGACAGCTGTTCTTAAAAGCCTCGTCTGATCATCCCTTTTTGCCGGATTCGCCCTCCTTTTTCTGGTCAGCGCCTTTCTTACCCAGATCCATAGTCAGTGCAGTAATCCCTGCAAGACCACCCAGCTGCATGGATTCAAGGGCTGTGCTGGGAACGATGACAATGGTTGCATTCGTTTTCAGACCTTCATAAAGCATATTCATTGCCCTCAGATGAAGAGCAGTGGGATTACCGGCATAGGTGTTGGCAGCTTCTTCAAATTTTTGCGCCACCTGCCGCTCCGAATCTCCCAGGATCACACGGGCCTGGCGTTCTCTCTCAGCCTGGGCCTGCATCGACATAGCATCTTCCAGTCCGGAAGGTATCAGTACATCCTTGACCTCAACTGAAATGACATTGATGCCCCATGGTTCGGTACGATCATCAATGATTTTCTGGAGATAATGACTGATTGTGTCCCGGCCCTCCAGCATATCAGAGAGCATTGTCTTACCAATGACATCACGCAGGGCTGTTTGTGCAGCCCAGATTATTGCAGTTTTGTATTCCGCAACATCCAGGGCTGCTTTATTGGGATCAATGACCTTCCAGAATAATACGGCATCAACATTCACAGGCACAGTATCCCTGGTGAGTGTCTTTTCCGCCGTAAAGGGAGTTGTAATGACACGGGTATCGATCATATAGGGAATGGTATCGATAATGGGGATAATGAAAAATATTCCGGGACCCCTGAGGCGGTGAAAACGACCTAACCGCAATACAATCGCTTTTTCCCATTGATTCGCGATTTTTATTGCTGACGAAAGGATCAGGGCAATAAAAAAGGAACAGAGTAAAATCGTTATACCTTCTGCATCAGCTGCAGCCCTGAACGAGAGGTATGAAAAGGTTGCACCTATAGCAAACAGTATAAAGAAGATCAACACCGGGAAAGAATTTTTTGTTTTCATTTGGATTATTCCATAATTGAGTTCAGAAAATAACTGTTTTATTAAGCCGCTGAAGTATTTTATATCAAAGTTATCAAACAATAAGCACAGATGCAAATGTATGTGCTACCATGTGCTTATTGCTTGAATAAATGAGAAATCCCCGGTTTTTGCCGGGGACACTGATAACTTTATCTGATGAGTATCCGAAGTGTCGGAAACAGAGAATAAGTTTATGGTGGTCACTCTATGCGAAAGCAGATTGACCAGTCCGTACCGGAGTCATGCACTTATTGACAGATGGAGCAGATAAACTGTCATCTGAGGGTCTGAATAATGATAGCTCAAATAAGTATTCCTGTTCGCGGACAGATCTTCCTCAGTCGCATAAAGTATCGATTTCATTCTCTGCTTCATCAATAGCATTCTGCCATTCAGCTTTTTGCTGCACCGTCCATAACGTGCATTTTTCATAAGGTTTCAGTGCATCAATATAGTCCTGGGCTGCTGCCTTGTAAGCAGTGCAATGTTCAGTTGACGGGTCTTGTGCATAGGTCATTGCAGCATTGGTTAAAGCTGTCAGTTCATCCTACACAGCAGTGGCCCATGCGTTACTGCAATATGCAGGATCAGTTTTGCTCTCTTCTTTTTTACAGGAAGATAAACCAATAAATGTGACAACAATCATAAGAGTTAAAAATCTTAACATAGTTTTATGAATTAAGTTGGTGAAGAATAATATGCAATTATAGTAAAATCCTTCCGTCTTTTCTCATATCCTGTGGTATTTCTTAAGCAGCTCTTTCCACCGCAAGAGGGCTTCCTTTCCGCTTGATTCGATGTCGTACCATCCCTTTTTATCCTCCTTCATGAATCAGCCTGATCATTTTCGCCGTCAGTTCTTCTGTCGGCTGGTTGTGGAAGGCCATGCCTACCGCCCGGGGGATCATCTTTTCAAGATAATCCACATTATGTTTTCTGTATTATTACATTTCCCAGCCTTTCCTGTATTCCCTGGTCAGGTATTTGTTTGCATCTTCATCATTGGTGATCTTCATGGTTACTGAGTCATATGTTATCTGTTTCCTGGCTCTGAGTGCAACAGCCGCCAGGTTGATGGTCTCGGTAACCGTTCCGGCATATCTGAAGCTGCCGGGAGACTCCTGATCCTCTTTGATGGCTTTTGCCCAGGTATTTGTCCGGCGTCTCCGCTCCCGCGCAGGAAGTTCTTTTTCCCCTTCATATGCTTTCATCAGCCTGGCTGGAATGATCTCGGGGTCTTCACCCTCAAATCCTGCCAGAATTCTACCCTTATCACCGACAAACATCATCCCTTCCTCCGGAATATCACGCTTATCCTCCTTGAGTTCTTCGGGGATAAAGGGCTTCATTCCTCCGTCATACCAGAAAAGGTCAAAAGCAGGAAGGTTTTTTTGTTCCGGGAATTCAATCTGGATCAGGCATGACAGGGGAAATGCCACATCGTTCTCCACCCATTTGTAGGTATTGCCGTCGACATACCTGTGTGTGGTGCCGTATGCTTTCGCAGCCACAGGCGGGGTGTCAATCCCGAAGGTCAGGAACAGGGGGAAGAGGCTGTAATGTCCCATATCTGCGATGCTCCCTCCTCCAAAGTCATACCATCCGCGGAACCGGTTATGGGTGTAGTAAGGATGATAGGACATATCAGGTACCGGTCCCAGCCATAACTCCCAGTTGAAGCCGGCAGGTATGGGTTTGGATTCTTTGGGCCTTGCAGGCCATTGCTCCCAGACAGGGCGGTATGACCAATTGTGTATCTCTTTCAGGTTGCCGATCACACCATCATTGATCCATTTCAGGATCATGCCGTACTCAGGCCTCTCGCTCCATGCCAGCAGATGGGTTTTCACATTGGACTTTTTCGCTGTCTCAATGACGAGCCTTCCCTCTGACATCCTGTTGGCAATGGGTTTATGGGTGATCACATGCTTGCCTTTTTTCATGGCTGCGATCGCCAGCCAGGCATGGTGATGATCCGGCGTCATGATCTTGACCGCATCAATATCCGGTTCTTTTTCAAGCAGTTCACGGTAGTCTTCATACGATGTGCATCCCTTATAAGTTCCTGAAGGCTGGTTTTTACCATAATATTTCTCCACATATTCCTTCCCGATATCCCTTCCGCCAGGTATACCCTGGTAAGCAGACCCCCAGTCCGGATCACCCAGGGTTTCCCTGATCGAGTCCCTGATACCATCAGGGGACCAGTCCAGATAATCGGTAGTGAACTTGTTCACATCACAGACGGCCACCACCTGTATATCAGGATCCTGCAGCAGGCCTGACATCTCGCGCAGCCCCTGTGTGCCGCAACCAATGTTGGCAAGGGTTATTTTATCTGAGGGTGCGACATAACCCTTCCCGCCCAGTACATGCCTGGGGACAACTGTAATGGTCGCAGCAGCGGTGACGGCGGTCCCGATGAATTTTCGCCGGCTAATAGATTTTTTAGGTTCCATAATTTTTGGTTTAATGATTAATTTATTTAGCGCGTTATACTATTAAGACCATGTTATTTTTAACAAGGGTGATACCTAGCCAACCCCAAAGCCACGGGTCGGCCAGGTACAAATTTTTCAAATTATATCACTAAATAGCATAAGACTATTCTATCCCGAATTTTTTCTGGATATTTTCAAGTGAGAACCCTTTGGTCTCGGGCATGATGAATATTACCCACAGCAATTGCCCTACCATACAAAGAGCATAAAAAGCAAAAGCATGTCCGCCGGACCTGTCGGCTATTACGGGGAACGTCCAGGATACCAGCATAGCCATAAACCAGTGAGTAAAACTGCCCAGGGCCTGCCCGCGGGCCCTGACCCTGTTGGGAAAGATCTCACTGATAAATACCCATATAACGGTTCCCTGTCCTGCAGCGTGTGACATAATGAAGACTATCAGGCTGATAAGTACTACCGTGCTGCCTGTCCTGGTGAATTCCGTTCCATAGGTATAAAAAGCCCAGGCTGTGACAGCCAGGCTGATGATATAACCTATTGATCCTATCAGCATCAGCTTTTTCCGCCCGAAATGATCGATCACGAGCAATGCGGCGAGTGTAAAGATCATGTTTGTGCCACCGATAACAACCGATTGCAGTAAAGAAGATGATGCACCGGCTCCGGCCATCCTGAAAATATGGGGCGCATAATACAGGACAGCATTAATACCTGACAACTGGTTAAAAACGGCAATCATCACTGCCAGCATGATAGGTCTGAGGTATTTTTTAGTCAGGAACGGTTCCTTTAATAAATGATGCTCGATATCCAGGGATGACTGTATCTCTTTGATCTCCCGGTTTACATTACCATCATCCGTTCCGCATCGTGTAATCACAGCCTCAGCTTCTTCCAGCCGGCCCTGTGCCACAAGCCAGCGTGGGCTCATGGGGGTGAGAAACAAAAGGAAAAAAAATACAGCAGCAGGAAAGGCTGCCACACCGAACATCCACCTCCATTCCACCTCACCGAGGTTCAACCCAGCAATCAGGTAGTTTGAGAAGAAAGCCAGCAGGATACCGGAGATGATATTGAACTGGGTTACAGCAACCATCCGGCCCCTTACCCTGGCAGGGGATATTTCGGCGATGTACATCGGACAGACAACAGAGGAACCGCCCACACCAATACCCCCGATGAAACGGTAGATCAGAAAGGGGATCCAGTTCCGGGCCAGTGCGCTGCCGATGGCCGATACGAAATAGGCAACGGCCAGGAGGAACATGACCTTTTTCCTTCCCCATAAATCAGCCGGCTTCCCGATAATAACAGAACCTATGACCGTTCCGATCAGGGCACTTGCCACAGTGAATCCTATCCCGAATGAAGATAAATGAAAGACATCCTTTAACCAGTCGGTCGTTCCCGAGATAACGGCAGTATCAAATCCGAAAAGCAGTCCGCCCATTGCTGCAATGAAGGTGGCGCTTAGCAAAGCAGGTTTTATTCTCATGCAGGTTACCTTGTAATCAGAACAGGTCATCCGGAACTTTCCGTTTCACGGGGACCCGGGCTTGCAGTCATCTATATGCACAAAAAGTTATCACCTTTCAATTTAAGGAGATATTTCCAAAAGAACAAGCATGATTTTCTCATTATTAAAAGGTGTCAGAGGATAGCCGGCCTGACAGTATCCTGTGATCCCCAGGCAACAAGAGTTGCGGAACAGGATAACGGACAGGAATAGTTGATCATGGCAGCTGGTGATAAAACCATTGCTTAGGCACCAATGATGATAAAACTGTATATTTACATAAACCTGAATATTAGGAAAATGAAAAAATACAGATTAATTCTTTTTATAATAAGTTCTGTCCTGGTTTCCTTCAGCAACAGTACCAGAGCCCAGAACCCTTTCATCCTCGATCAGTTTACAGCGGATCCGTCAG
>Ga0172363_10001053_pt1 | contig 21934 bp, 27 predicted proteins | sample LakKivs2_kivu2a2_FD_114541 | JGI IMG/M metagenome (GOLD analysis project Ga0172363, IMG submission 114541) | Sediment microbial communities from Lake Kivu, Rwanda - Sediment s2_kivu2a2 | ecosystem: Environmental > Aquatic > Freshwater > Lake > Sediment | place: Rwanda: Western Province, Lake... | reverse complement strand
TGTTTTATCAATGCTAGCATATACTTCATCGTAAAGATTACCGAAAAACTCGTGGTATTGAGGGAAGTCAGGACCTTCGACGTTCCAGTGAAACTGTTGCGCTTTGATAACAAACGCATAACTATTCGCTAATAAATGTTTTAAACTATCTGCTAACATTATCTATTCCTACCTATCTTTCTTGTATTGTTATTAAACATAGTGCTATCACGTTCTGGCCAAGCATAGACATATTCACCAAACTCATCACGCACTACGAGCCAGCGTATGCCATTTGCCTTGAATTGATTTACATCAGCATGATAGCCTGGTATTATCTGTTCAAAATCAAGATCCCCGATGCCCATGTTTTTACCCTTGTCGCGCAAGTATCCCGCTACTGCGTTTAATTCACGACTAGTGTTAGGGCCTTGACCCATGACATTACCTACCATGTATATGTCTTCCGTTGGAGTGCGGGTGAACATACGAAACAATTGCTTGCCCATAGTTCTTATACCACGACTCATGTTGCCTGGCAAATTTGCTACTTGATGGAATGTAGGAGTAACTGTACCTGCTGCTGATAATGCTTTGTTGGCTACTACCGGCAAGTTTTCAGTATCGACACGCACAGTCAAATCTGTTACAGGGTCTGGATCAGGATAACCTGCATCTGTGGGATCAACATCTATATCACGCATACGTGACAATAGGTCGCGCATTCTTTCATTTGGTGTTATGCCACTAGTAGCACGTAATGTGTCACCTTGGCTTGCTTTCTTTAAATCTGCTGTTTTTGGTTCACTCTTTGGTTGTTCTGGCTCAACAGTTGCAGGTGGTTTGTCATCCGGATTTAATATATCAGGTCCCGCAGGTGTGTCAGTATAAGTCTTTGTTGTGACTTCAGTATCATCTTTCTTTTTCTTTGCTTCAATAAACTTATTCATTTTTTACAAATCTCACTGCTTACTGTCGTCTTCCATATTTCAGGAAATATACCGTGTATCAATAATATAAATGCCCACCGCCATGCTCTATATAAATGATTAAAATAACCTATATTGTTTTCTTGTAAATGTGTCATTTTCTTTTGTATTTTTTAGTCCAAACTTCTTCTAGTGCGCTAGATAATAATGGTTTTTCCAACACTTTAGTCATTGGACTTTTTTCTATACCTAATCCTGCGCCACCAGTAGTACCGTCGTTATATCCTTCAATCATATCTTCTTCGTGCAATCTAGGACTATTAGGATTTGTTTGATACCACATATCTTCACTACCTTGATATGATACTACAGGAAATTTTGTTTTTCTGTCATATACTAACGCCGGACTATCTAAATTTCTCTTTGCTATAGTTCGCGCTGAAAATACTGCATCTTCAAGGTTATCAGTATCTAGTTCTAATCCTGAATTTACACTATGAACAAGATATCTTCCTTGATCTTGAATATTAGGTTCTTCGGTACGCCATATCTTTTTGATGAGATCATCTATCTCTTTAGTGACTTGATCTTTAGCTTTTTTCTCTTTTGGAGTTTCTTCTTGTATTCCTTTTAAGATAGAACTTTCTTTTTTGATTTCGCCTTCTTCTAATTGACCTTGTTTTGCTAGATAATTCTCATACATGTCATAGGCTAGACTTTCAAGATCAGTAAAATCTACATCGTCAAATTCTTGTTGTAATCTAGGTTGATTCTTTTTCAACCAAGAAGTAATATGTTCAATCCATTCTTTATGATTTTTTCCTAAAACATTTCTAGCATAGGCTCCCTGATCACTGCCTAAAAATCTACCTAATAATATTTTTTCAGCAGCACTGCCTTTTGGATTTTGTTTTAATATATTACGCAACCCATGCATTATACCACTTTCTGCTTGTACCTCAGGTTCTTTTGTCTTCCTAGGCACTTTTTCTTTTTTGATAGGATCACCGAACATATATTCAAGATGTTTTAGATGGTATTTTAAAGCCTGTTTTTGATGTTGTAATAATGGAGCATAGATGTTAAATACCCATTGACCATTTGCATCTTTACGCAATTTTGATTTAATCGCCTCTTTTTCTAATTCTGTTTTTAAATTAGCTTTGTCGATAGTAGTATTGTAAAATAAATCTCTGGCTGCTTTTCCCTTAGTGATATCATATGTATTTCTTTGTACGATATATTTTTCAGCGTCTCCTATTATATCTATAGGTAGAGGGCTAATTTTCATATCAGGTGGTAAACTAGAAGCTTGTCCTGTATAAGCCCATACATTTACTGGATTACCTTCAGTCAATCCAGCTGGTTCAGGTTCATATACGCGCCAACCAGTCTCTGTTGGATTATTGACGCTTGCTATTTTGTCTTCGTCAAACAATCCAAAAAACTTTTTGTCTTTTTTATCTCCGCCTAACTTTTGATAAGCGTCCCAGTAAGTATAACGATTCTTTTTAAAGTCCGTCCATTCTTTATTAGCAAATTTATTATAAAGAAATTCTTTGAATGCCTGTTTATAAAGTTCGCTAGCGTTTAATCCTTTAGGTATTATACGTAGCATATTGTCAAAAAACTCACTGTCCCCTGTCACTATCTGATATGGGTTTTGCTTGTATTCTTTTATACCGTGTTTTTGTTTGTATTCTTGTGCAAAGAATGGATAAAGTTTATCCCAATCTGCCTTTACTTTAGCATAATATTTTTGATATAAAAATTCTTTGAATGCAGGATGCGTAAAGTTGTTTATTGTCAGACCTTTAGGTAATTTTGATACAACGTCGTTTATTGGATCAGTATTATATTCTTGTAATTGTTTATCGGCACCTGCACTTTTAGGCACAAACTTACGATAGCTTTGACCAGCACCGCCGCCAGTGCTGTATATCTGCCCTTCGTGTTGTTGAAGACCTTTGAATATGCTACTCATTTGCTATCTCTCTTACTTTTAGTGGCTACATTCTTTGCTGGGCCACTACGATTTGGATTTGGATCTTCTCTGCGCTTACGTGCTGCTGCACTCGCACGCTTTTTCTTACCTAATGCGTGCGCTTTCTTTTGAGGTAAGCATTTTGGTTTGCCTTCACTCTCACTACCACGTGCGCAGGGACCTTTGATCTTACCATCGGGACCAAAACGAACCCACTTTTCTTTGAACCAATCACGCAAGTTTTCTTCTAATTCTTGCTCACTCACAGGCACACAATTAGGCACCATCTTACTGCCTTTCTTTTTCATGCCCCTCTGTGCATAGCCTTTCCAACATGCTTCTAGTATTTGACGATATCTCATTTTTTGCTCTTATTGCCCCAGTTATTTGCACCTACTTTGCGGCACTTGCTTAGTGCGCCGCTAGCATATGCTGATGGCCATACTTTATAACGGCTCTTGACTTTGCTATAACAAGCATCTTTCTTTTCATCTAGTTTTTCTTCCGCCACACCTTGTTTACCAGTCAATGCTTGAAGCAATGCCCTAGCGACAACACGATCTTTTTCTTTTTCTTCTTCTGGTAATTGACTATATTCAATGTTCATGAGTTTTTTACGCTGTGCTAATTTTGCCTCTAATTTACCTGAAGCTTTTAATTTTTCTGTATCACTAAATTGATCTGGATTTTGCACGAATGCTTTTGCTGTGACATTCCAACCTTTATGTATCATGTCACTGATTTTCTCTATGTCAGTGATTCCTGACATGATTGCCTTTTTGGCATATTCTGCTGATTTGAGATTTGCCTGCCAACCAAACGTATTACCTGGGCTGCTACGACCATAGCCATATGCTTTATCTAATGCTTCATCACTAACTGCTGCTAATTGATTAATAGTTAATCCTTGACTTCCTTTAAAATTTTGGCTGCCGCGTGGATCTTGTAATCCTTGCAATCGGTCGTAGGGCATACCACCAAATTTTTCTTCCGCCACACTTTCTTCAGCATTACTCATACCACCTGCTATGACACCGCCACCTTCATTTGATTGCTGGGGAGGTCCATATGGATACTGTATATCTGTACCTATAGGTTTTGTTTGATATTTGTGTTTAGCTATATACATAGCTTTATTGTGTGCCTCTTCGTCGCTAGAAGCGGTGACTTCAACATAAAACTCTCCGTCTTCGGCATCATAGACCAAAACATTGTAATATTGTAGTTGTGCGTGCTCTGCTAAGGTTTTATGTTCTAGATATTCACGAATAGTGTTTAGATAATCGTTTGCTTTAATGATCTTTTCTTGTACCCAACCTTCTAGACCTTGATCTTCGCTAATGTTTTTGATTAGATTATAAACTTTCTGTGCGTTTTTCGCTGCTTGGAAAAGATCGCTACGTGCCATCTCTACTTCATGATCAGTTCTTACCTTATCATGGGGTATGAAACCTTTTTCTCGTCTTGATGTTTGTCCAGAAACTACTATCAAATCAGCTTCTACAATCTCATCTTCTTTGATAGGAGGAGGATTTCCTAATATCTTTTTCATCTCCTCTTTTGTCTTTTTATATTTCTTTTGAAAATTACCGTTATCAAGATATTGGATATCGTAGGCAAGCTCTTTCATCTTACCTTCGTAGAACTTTTTCTTAGTCTTTTTGCCCTTGAAAAGTGAGCCTGCTCTTTTTTGTGTAGCCCCTAATGGAGTTGCCACGCTTGCAATTGCTCCGGCTGATGTAGTTTCGACTATTTGTTTGACTTTCATAGAGAATATCCGTAATTTATAGTATTTATCTAAATACCCTCTATATGATTAAGATATGAAAAAGCCCCTTTCGGGGCCTTTTCGCTTTATTATTTAGGCTTTTTTGCCTCTTGTTCTTTTACATACATAGGACCGATATTGTCCATCAAGTATTGTTGATTTTCCATACAGAAAACATAACTTCCACTATGACGTAATAGAACTCGCTTGTCTACCCAGATACGACCACCGAGATCGCGCCAATTCTCGCAGAAAGTCCAGTCTTCACTATAATAACGATTCTGGCGAACTGCTGTATCGAAATATGTCTTTAAGTGCTGATCGTACTTAGGATCTAATCCGATGTCATTCTTATACTGCTTTACTGCCGGGTGTGATTTCATCTTCTCAAACACATGCTTCTTCATTAATAAGAAACCTGTACCTGCCTTGCTAACTTCTTGTAGACCGTCTGGACCTTCTTCTGCACCCTCAAATCCATTGACTACCCACTTGATAGGCATAGTCTTCATTGGGTACAATCCACCAATAACATCAACGTCACGATTCAATAATACTAGCAAGTGCCATGGTTCCCAACCGATGTCAGCATCGACAAAGAACAAGTGAGTCGCCTCAGGCATATCTAGAAACTTAGCAGTCAATGTGTTACGTGCGCGACTAATCAAACTTTCGTTAACCATAGTCTCTAATGTCCAATCGATACCCAATTGACGAGCAGTGTTTGCCCACTTGATAAAACTCATAAATGTAGATTCTGTAAGCATACCACCGTAACATGGCATTGCTATATGAACTCTGGTAGTCTTAAGGAAATCTACATTTACTTGTATTTGATTTTGATTTTGCTGCGGGGGTTGTGCAGCTTGGTTTTCAGCTATCTCTTGTACCTTTTCTACTGGTACTGTCTTTTCGGCCTCAGCCTTTTGATTCTTTTTTGCCATGTTATCCTCTTGAAAATGTATAGATATTTACATTATCAGAGGTGCATGAAATTATTTTTCTGGTAGATAATCAGTATGTTCTTTGACTTCTTTTTTAGGTTTTTTGCCCTGTTTTTTCATATTGACGGCGATAGCCGCTTGTTGAGCAGGATTTGCTGCTTCCATTTTCTTTTTAGCAGCTTCAAGCAATTTGAATAGTTTAACTTTTTGTTCTGGAGTAGATTCGTTAATTAATGGTTTAACCTTATTGATTAAATTTTGAATATGTTCGTTCATAGTATTACCAATGTACTTGTCTAACAATCCTTTAATAGTTTTTTGTTTTTTACTATTAGGATATAGTTGCTTTACAATGTTGATACGTGTTTTCTCATCACCATTAGCATACATATCACGTACCTGCGTTCCTGAATATACTTCTTGTCCGTTGATATTAAAATCTTGTTTTTTAGTCACGAATACATAGGCATGCTTACCAAATGGTTCTGCACCATTATATCCCTTCCATGGTTGATAATAACCAGGAGTCCCGTCTTTTTTAGTATAGCTCATTGGGTCACGTTCGCTACGCACCAACACAAATATATCTTCATTAGGATTATATTTGCTTAATATTTCTTTAGGATTTAATGGGCTCTTGACAACGATATCAGGAAAATCTTGGGGATCTACTCCTGCTTGCGTAGCAAGAAACTTTTTATCTTGGAATGGTATTGGTCTAGTTTTAACATCACCGCTAGCAGCAACATAAAAGTCTGCGTCTGGAAATGCCTTCTTAGCCTGTAGGTAACTACTGAGATGTCCTATATGAAAAGGTTGAAAACCACCTGCGTATATTACTACAGTTTTTGCCATATCAATAACTTAATTTTACAAAATTAACTACACCAAATTGAAAATCTTCAATCTTTGCTCTCATATAAACAAAGTTACCTTCGATGTTAGTGTATGTGCTTATATTTGCATTGGCACAATCAGCCAATTTATAGACTTCAAAATACTCATTAGTAGAACTGTTTGCGGACAAAGTGGCTTCTATTACGATATTGCCGCTGAAATTAGTAGTCTTTATATTGACCGTCTGTAAATCTTCATTACCTAGATAATAGGCAGCCGCTGGTTGAGCATTGCTTGTGAGCGAATATACATTTGCAGTACCTCCACCATTATATGCGGTTTGCGGAAATAATATTAGTGTGGTTTGTTGGCTCACGCTTTTACGACCTCGACAACGATACCGTCACCCACAAGCTCTTGTGCAACTTGTTCTAACGCCTGTTGTACGTCCGGGCCAGCTATATGTGCCTGTTCTTTTTCGTTATCCTTAACAATTTTGCTGAATTTAATTAGGACTACATCTTCTACAATCTTAGCCATAAATACTCCATTTTATTAGAGTATTTATACGTTTTATGGCTCTTTAGCTAAAGAATAAGTTTTGGCTAGCATATCAGGAAACCACATTGCTAGAATAGTTAGCATGTATTCGTCGTTATATTCTACGAAATATGACCCATGCATATACCTATAGGGATGCCAATTATTGTGGAAAAGAGAAGTAAATAGTCCTTTACTAAAATTCAATGAACTATATGTATCCTGTAATGTACGTATATTATCACTAAAGTCTTTAGGCATGCGTTTGCCCTTGAAGTATGTTCTAAACTTGTATTTTGGTTCTTTTTTGAAATACATATAGTCGGAAGCATGACACTCTACCAAAAAGAAGCTAACATTTGGATCTATGTCATCCAAGGTTTGTAATAAAGACAGATCATTACTAAAAAAACTTACACCGTCTCCTTGTATTCTACACATGCATTTTTCTTTATTTACTACGTTTCTCCAAGTTATAAACTTGCTAACTTGGTCTATACTGACTTCATCCCAATATTCTTTCCATTGATCATCAAGTAATCTAACGCCGTATTTGTTGCGAGAAGTCTCACGAAATTTTTCCATTCGTTTAACAAAAGTTTCAATATCATTTGTGTAATAAGTATAGGCTGCACCTAATATCTTACATACAGCTTTATACTTAAACTTATTGAAATAAAGTTTATTCCTTTTATTAATTTTCAACTTTGATAATTCCATCTTCTCCCACCATAGCAACTGTTTTAGTTGAAACATTGAATTCAATATTATTATTAATCAAATTAGCCATAATATTAGAATCTTTGATTCTTTCAAATAAAATTTTCTTTGACAATGGAACACGAATCAATTCATCAATTTTACGTGCTAACGGACGTGCGCCCATCTTGCTATCATAACCCTTGTCAGCAAGGTATTCAACAACTGCCTCAGTCATATTGAAAGTGATGTTGTGTTTTTCAAGCAACAGTTTCTTGATGTCTTCGGTGAATTTGACCACGATTTTCTTGATGCTCAACATGTCAAGTTTCTTGAACTTACATACCATATCAAGACGATTTCTAAATTCAGGTTTAAAGAAGTCTTTGAATGCCTTATCATCTTCGCCGGTCTTAGTTAGATCACCGAAACCGATATTATTACGCTCGCCGTCGGCACTACCCAAATTGCTAGTAAGAATGATCAATGTATTTTTACATGATACCTCCTTACCATTGCTACCAGTGATGCGACCTTCATCGAGGATCTGCAAGAAGATATTGAAGATATCTGGATGTGCCTTTTCAACTTCGTCAAACAACAAGATAGCATGAGGGTTCTTGCTCAAATCACTGATCAAGCGACCACCTTGTACTTGACTGTCGCCGAAACCAACATATCCGAAAGGGGGACCGATCAACGAACTTACAGAGTGCTTCTCTGAATACTCACTCATGTCGTACTTCAACAAAGGCATGTCGAGATTTTTGCTCAACAACTTTGCGAGTTCGGTCTTGCCAGTTCCCGTTGGGCCAAGGAACAAGAAACTTGCTATGGGCTTAGTTTCATTGTTGATTCCGGCAAAACTTACATATACACGTTCAATAACTTTATCTACTGCATCATCTTGTCCATACAATTTACTTTTAACATTAACATCAAGATTACTAATACGATCATAGTTATTGCCATTTAATTTATCAGCAGGGACGCCAGTAAATTTTTCAACTTGATCAAAAACTAACTGTTTAGTGATCTCAGCATCCTTGTTCTCAAGCACACGCTGTTTTGCACATGCTGCATCAAGCAAATCGATAGATTTATCAGGATTCTTGCGATCATGGATGTAACGATCTGCACTCTCTACAGCAGCGCTGATAGCCTCATCTGATATATTGACATTATGAAAATCATTTAGTCTTTCACGAAGACCACGCAAAATCCTAGTAGTGGTATCAAGGCTGGGTTCATCTATATTTACCTTATAGAATCTACGCATCAATGCGCGATCCTTTTCAAAGCTTTCATAGAATTCTTCCCATGTTGTTGAAGCGATAACTTTCAATGTGCCTTTAGTGATAGCAGGCTTGATCATGTTGGCAAAATCGATGCTACCATTGCTGCTAGAACCCGCGCTCTTCATAGTGTGCGCTTCATCGATGAAAAGAATTGCCTTCTTCTTTGTATTTAAAGCCTCAAGTACTTGCTTGACCTTTTCTTCAAAGTCACCGCGATAGCGTGATCCTGCTAATAGTCCGCCGATCTCAAGGCTATACAATTCGTGTCCCAACAAGAAGTCAGGAACTTCTTCTTTGACAATTGCTTGCGCGATACCTTCAGCGATAGCAGTCTTACCAACACCCGGATCGCCAACCATCAATACGTTGCTCTTGAAACGCTTTGCTAATACGTTGATGATATCATCAATCTCTTGATGACGCCCGATAACAGGTTCAAGTTTATTACTTCTAGCCAATGCTGTGAGATTAGTAGTATATTCTTCAAGGATCTCTTCTGCTTGACCATCAGTGAGATTTTGTAGCACTTCCCCACCTTTATAGTGTTTTTGCCAATGTGCAATAAATTCTTGCTTATTCACACCATACTTTAATAGGAAATAATGAGCATGACTGTTCCCCTCAGCAGCGATGCTCAAATATAGATCAATAGTAGTCACTTGGCGCCTACCAGTGAATAAGACCTGCGTAACGCTACGATTCATGACACGCTCAAGGCTATTAGTCTTTTTAGGCTGTATATCTGCATCCTTGCTTTCAATAGCGTGTAATCCTTGTATATAAGAAGCTACTTCTTGAGTCATAGTTTCTACATCAGCCCCGAAACTATTCAAACAGCTTTTAAAGGGTTTATAGCTAATCAATGCTAATAGCAAATGTTCTACAGTCACATACTTGTGATTATGCTGTTTGGCAAAGTTAATTGCGTGTTCGATGACGTTTTCAATTTCAGGACTATTGTTCATACTGGTATTTATTTTCCTCTATTTTGCAAAATACTATCAAGAATAGTTTGATCTATATTATCAGGTATATAAGGTTTAATCAATAGCAACTGGTCTCCGCGAATATCTGGATTATAGTTTATGGGCATACCATGCCCCTGAAGCCGCAATTGCATATAGGGTTGTGTTTTGGGTCTAACATTAACTTCTACTTTTGTACCTGATATCGTGGTAAATTCAAACTTAGTTCCAACTATCAAATCTAATACGCTTATACTTACATTGCTATACAAATCATTGTCTTTTCTATCAAAGTTTAGATTAGGTAGTACTATAAATTCTACTACAAGTATAGCACTATCTAATACATTATCATATCTCATTTGGTCACCGGATTTAATACCGGGAGGTATTTTTATATCTATGATTTTTAATCCGGTATGCGTGTTTAATTTATATTGAATATTGGTTCCATTAAAAGCATCTAATAATGTTATATTAACATTAGTTCTAAATATTTGTTTGTTTTGCCTCTGTCCAAAAGGAGGCTGACCATGAAACATTTGCGAAAAGATATCATTAATATCCATTCCATGCATGTTAAAACTAAATCCGCCGGGACCTGTTTGAAATCCCCTCAGATTTTCTGGTATTGGATTGTCGTATTGATGTCTTTTTTGAGGATCGCTCAATATATCATAAGCAGATTGTATATTTTGAAATACTTCTTTGTCACCTCCCTTATCGGGATGATGCTTGCTTGCTAATTTACGATATGCTTTTTTAATTTGATCAGGTGTTGCATTTTTTGCGACACCCAATGTTTGATAATGATCACTCATTCTTTAGGAGCAAATTTTTCTAGCCCTGTAAAGCCTAATCCTGCTACGACGATCCACATCATACTATCAAATAATGTTTGTGTGATTTGATAGTCGGTGAAAAGATCCACGAAAAATCCTACACTACAGAAAACAAATGCTAAGAATGCGATAACTCTCTTACTAGAAACTGCATTATCGTCGTGGCTATCACTCAACATAGATTTCATAGCTTTTACAAATCTATTTAAAAATTTATCCTCTAATTTAGTAGATATAACAACGGGTTTTTCTTTCTCTATCAATACTGATTTTTCTATTGTCGGTTCTGAAACTATTTCTTGAACAACTTCTGCATTGTCGGTAGCATACTCTAGTGGTTCTTCTATAATTTCGGGTTTAGGTGGGAAATTATTTTTAGGTACTATTTTTCCTTTAGGTGGTCTTAGACCTGTAGGAGAAATTACGGGTTCAGTAGTAGCACCTATTTTTGCGGCTTCTCTAAGTGATTTCATTTTTTATTCCTCAATTGTAGTTATTTACATGTTGAGGATAATATTAAAATATTATTTGGACAAATTTATATATTTTTTAATTTCAGAATCAATGTTATCATATAAAGGTTTAGATGGAAGATTAGCTAATTCTCTATATTCATTTAACTCTTTTTCGCCTTCTTTATTCTTATTATATTCATATGGAGTTAGGTATATAACTTGTTTCAAAACTTCTACGTCAGCATCATATGATTCATCTTCTATGATCAAAGTCCAATCGTTTAACGATAGATCGGTCAATGTTTTTAAATCATTTAATATTTCACATATTTTTTCTGGGGTATTAGTTTTGCGTTTCATTTCTGCAAAAACTAAATATTTTCCTGGTTCAATCTCACCATCACTGACACTGGCATCCAGTATATAATCATAACCAATTTCTAACCAACTTACTAAATCTTCTGCGGCTAACTTGCTATTAACTACAAAGGCCATAGTAACGATGTCACTGTCTTTGCCCATTTTAGCTTCATACTCATCAATGGTGATTTCTGGTTTTATCTGACCTACAAAGTCATGATAATCTAAGCCTTCATTTAATATCTTGTTCATAGTTTTATACCGTAGGTGCAGGTGCAGCAGGTCCTGCTGGGCCTACTGGTGGAGGCATACTCATGTCAGGACCAGGACCTATCCCGGGAGATTGTGTATCGTCCGCAGTAGCTCCCTCTTTTTCTAAATCCTCATTATATGCTTGATCTAGCTCTTCTAAATCTATGCTTTGTTCAGCTAGGTCGATACTACCTTCTTTAATGTCATCCATCAATTCTAATGGTATAGTGATTTGCACGAACCAAATTGTTTTCTTCACGCCCTTAGGATACATAGTACCTTGAACGAAATCATCATAGCCTTTTACTTCCACGGGGACTTTGATATGTGATTTTGCTACTTTAGCTTTGCATCCTATAGCCAACAGTCTTTTAATTGCTCTAGGGTCGGGCATTAATTTATAAGGCCACATAAATGTGCAAGTAACGTCATATTTACCAATATCAGGACCCTGCACTAATTCGCCTAATAACCAGTTTTTAAAGGCATATACGTCTGCTTCATCTAATACTCTTTCATAGTCCAACAATACGGACATAGCCCCGTCGCTAGTCATAATACCCTTTACGGTGCTGACTACGCTGACGAAATCTATATCGTTGAACCAATCATCTGCGGTTTTGTGGGTCATAAAGTATTTATCAAGAAATGACAGACCTTAATATGTTTGACTTTTTACGAATGTGTCTTATTTATCTAAAACCAGGCTGTTAATAATGCTGTGCATTATACGAAAATCTACCATTAAATATTTTAGCACGTTTTCACAAAGGAGAATAAACTTGAGCAAGAGAAAAACTGGTGCGCTTAGAAAGGAACAAAATAGACAATTTAATAATAAAAATTTCTATATAAATGAATCAAAAACTATAGATTTCAATCAAGAATACAAACATAAACGAAAACCGATAGAATTGATTCCACAGTCGGTCAATCAAGAAAAATATATATTATCTCTATTAGACGATAGTTTAGACATCGTAGTAGTCTCTGGCCCAGCGGGCACAGGTAAGACTTACTTAGCTATGCTTGCTGCTATCAAGGCCCTACGTCAGGGCGATGTTAAGAGACTTATACTGACTAGACCGGCTGTGGCAGTCGATGACGAAAAACATGGCTTTCTTCCAGGTGATTTGAATAGTAAAATGGAACCATGGATACGACCTTTATTCGATGTACTAAAGGAATTTTATTCTACTAAAGAAATCACATATATGCTTGAAGAGCAGATTATAGAAATCACACCATTAGCATTTTGCAGAGGAAGAAATTTTAAAGCAAGTTTTATTATTTTAGATGAGAGTCAAAATGCTACACCCAGTCAGATAAAGATGCTTATGACTAGAATAAGCAATGGTAGCAAGATAGTTATAACAGGGGATATAGAGCAAACCGACAGACGAACCGCCGATAATGGTCTATTAGATTTGACATATAGACTGACACAGACACCTGTCGATGGCATAGGCTCATGCCAATTCACAAGTCAGGATATAAGAAGACATAGAATAATAGAAAAAGTATTAGAGTTATATAACTAATAAAAACGGGGAATCATTTCCCCGTTTTTTCTTTTGCTTTTAATGTGATAGGAGCTTCTTTTTCAAGCTGAGTTATCATGTTTGGATAAATCTTTTTATAATAGTCGCTTAATTCATCAAAACTTTTATTGAGTTTTTTACCTTCTACGACACACTTATCTACTTTTCTAGTAGCATAGTCCATTATTACATTACAATTCATAAGGTCACTTTGTCGAACACGCTTGCTAAATTGTGCCTGCTCATCAATCTGACCACCGGGTTTTCTAAAAAAAGTTATCAGCAAATATCTCATATTAATTCTTAGTAAAAGTCAATTCAATACTTTCACCTTGCTCAAATTCATTCCAAGCAAGTATCTCTTTTCCACCATTAGTTGATTGCACAAAAACAGTACCATCTGCATTAGCATTCATAGTGATTGTTTGTGCTTCGGGCTCCATCCAACCTCGATCTACCCATACACCAGCAGTTGGACCATAGGCTACGCTTCCTTGCATAAAAAATACGTCTGGTTGTTGCCAGAATTTTAATGCTATAGTATTATTGATATCGTTTGTAGACCAAACCCAACCCGTTTCACCGGCTTGAACTGTACCTAACGTACCTTCTGGTTGATTATGTACTACATCAATATTGTAGTCTGTATTGTTATTGATTGTTAATTTTGCTGCCCAGCTCATATTTTTTTCTCCTGTCATCTATTTATGAGTTAGTTAGCTCAACTAAAGTAGCAGCTAAACTAATCTCAGGTATACCTACTAGAGGGAGATTAGCAAGCCCATTTCTAATAATAACGATAGCACTATCACGTTTCTCGTTAGTATTTCCCCAGAGGTCTAGATTATCGTACATCCAGCGATAGATATCTTCGACCCTAGTTGGATACAATGCGATATATTCCATCAATGTCTGGCGACCTTCTAATATTTTACCTGACTTGAAATAGTTAGCAGCAGTGAATAACAGATCATCTTCATTAGTGTTTTGATTATCAGGTACTACTAACTTGCCCGTAGTGCTTGCAACTTGCAATCTATTCAAACACTTTCTTAAATCTGGATATGTGGCTCGCACATAATTATCTAGAACGTCCAAATCAAATTCTATATTCTCAGTGACGAGAACTGTAGCAGCCCTAGCAGTGAATTCAGTTATATCAGTGCTTGATATGTTGAATTCATGACAGCGACTCTTTAGTGCAGGAATGATCTTGTGACGATAGTTACAAGTAAGGATATAGCGCACAGTCATGTGATACGCTTCCATATCATTTCTCAAGGCGGCTTGCGCCGGAGGTGTGAGGTAATCCGCTTCGTCTAACAGCACTACCTTGAACTTGCCGAAAGGCATAGTCTGCACAAAACTATTGATCTTTTCACGCAAGAGATCGATACCGTTTTCACGGCTAGCATTAATCTCAAGCACATCGAAATCTTCGATACCTAGTTCATTGATTAGAACTTTAGCGAGTGTAGTCTTACCTGTACCGGGCTCACCGCTCAATAATAGATGCGGGATAGTCTCTTCCTTGATCCAGTGCTGAACTAAGTCTTTCTGTTGTTGATCAACAAAAACATATTCTGCTACAGTTTTAGGTCTGTACGCTTCGACCCAGAGTTTGTTTTTCATGAACTTATACTACTATAAAAAAGTTTTTTAGTCAACAATTGACATTCCCTTTAATTTTAAAACTTGTTTTTTCTGATAATGCAGATGGGGACATCCAACTGTCCCCACATACACCTATAGTTTTCATCAGACTTCTTTATCACTTATAGTCGCATCAAAAACCGGTTCATCACTAACTAATAAAATATCTTTTGGGTCGACCTTACGGATAGTTAATTCTCCATCCTCGTCTTCAATCTTGATGCCGCGAGTCCAACGACCATGACTGATACAAATATATTGGCCCACAGTAATATCCTTTACTTTGGGTCCAACAGCATAAACCTTACCCCAGCGTGGTCGGATACCAGCACTTTTTGTGTCATCATTACGTAGTATGATGCCACCTGCGCTGACACGCTCACCGAAATACATATCTGATACTATGATCGTATCATTCAATGCTTTGAGTTTATCTACTTTATAAGGATTGATGTTTGCCATAAATTATTTTTTCTGTGCTTCCTTTTTCTTTATTTCTTCTATCTCGATATCATCGAAACTTTCATCTAGCGACTTTTCTTCTTCAGTCAATACTTCTTCTACTACCGGTTTGGTATTCTTTTTACCCATCGGCACTGGTCCAGCTTTTCTAACATTTGCTTGTTTATTAGTAACTGTTTTTTGATATTGAGAACTGACTTTTTGAGTTACTGGAAGAATCACCTTACCATGGCTATCGATTGTATCACCTCTAGCATTGACCTTCATATTTCCTACAGCTCTCATTTTTTCATTTTTAGCGGCTAATGCAGCCATATCAACAATCTTACCTTGTGCTGTTCTGTATTTTCCCATACCCATTTTTATATCCTCACTTTAAAAATTCGTCGATAGACAAATCATAATATAAGCTATTTATTTTATGTACCCCTAGCAAATATAAAACAAAGCTTGATACGCTACTACCCCTACCTACTCCCCATACGATATTATTTTCTCTCATAGTATCTACTAGGTATTTTAGATATTTTAATAGATCAAACATGTTGCGTTCTTGGAATAATAATAATTCATGTCCTGCTCTTTGTAGTTCGCTATCATTCGTACATAGCTCTAGGATGTGTTTGGCTATATCTAAATCTTTATACTTTTGCGGCATGTACCAATTACTTTGGTTGATGGCGTCAAATTGGTTTATACTTATATTTGATTCCGTATAAGTTTTGATGTCGGGGACATTTTCTAGTCCAAGAATAATAGGAAACTCTATATGAGTTTCTACTAAAGTATTATCTATTTTATCTTCTGGGTTTTTTAGATAATGCTCTACTAAATCTTTTTCAGTGAATATCACTTGACCATATTTGTCTATGCGCATATAGCAAGTATATAGTAAAATATAGAATATGTCAAGTAGTTTTCCAAACTAATCCAGTACTAGTAAAATCGTCATTATCAAATAGTTTTACTATTTTACCCTTTTTACTGGTCAATTTGTTTTGTTTAGTAGCACATGTAGGATCGCAGTACCAGTTGTCTCCTACAAAAGATTCTGTCTGTTCATACTGAATATTAAATTTTATTCCTGAAGATAGTTTGCTGTGTATTATGCAATCTGTTACTAATAATCTTCCTTCTGTTATAGCATTTAATTTCAATAATAAAACTAAGCCAATAATCTGATCATATGGATCTTCTGGTATTGTTAATACCCTTATTCCTGCATTTTCATAGGTAGATATAATCTTATCTTGGGTAGCATTAACAAATATACTAGAATCTACGAAATTTTCGATAAAATAATTTATTCTTTCAATGGCAATGTTCTGCTCATGATGTTTATCAGTATTGACTTCCATGAGCAATGTTATCTCATAAAAGTTAATCATGAACTTATTTTCAAAATGAACAGCAGTTTGAAAAGCATACTCTTTTTCTATTTTGGGACTCATTATTTATCCTTCACTATTTTAATCTGTGCCTGTATATTTTGTTTCTTAATTAAATCATCCATCTTTTTACCGTAGGCAACACGATAACTTTCTAAAGCCATAGTTATTTGATGTATAAGGGGACCGTTACCTGTTCTATATGCAAAATTTAATTTAGATGACAAACTAGAAATAGTTGTCTGTAATTCTTCAAGAGTTTTGGATCCTAGATCATTTATGAATGGATGTTCCATTTATCACCAAGATGATAGATTTACTCTCTTCCAGATATCGCTACCGTTATAGAATGTAGCATCCATGTAAGTATTACTACCTACAGCCTGTGTAGTAAGGGCTAGTGTAGAACCTGCTATGCCGTTAGCTCTTGAATCACTGATGGTAATAGTGCTACCACTAACCGATTTAACAAAATAGAATGCGCCCGAATCTATATTTCCAAATGATGTGACGCTGTTGTTATTGATAGTCATAGTATCAAAAATGACAGGCATATTTTCAGATACACCCGCTGATTGAACATTAGTATCAAATGTGATTAAATTTGTACCTGTTTCTGTTGATACAGCGTTACCTGTGATAATAGTAGCATCATAATCTGCAGTGCAAACATATAGATAATCTGTATCTACTGCTATTGTACCTAATTTATCTCCTTGAAATCCAGTAGGTAATGGGGTTCTTTCTTGTATCTGAGTACTTTTGAATGGTCTATTGACAGGTTCTACATAGATGCTGTTACCGCAATCTGTGCTTGAGAAAATTAAATTTATTTGTGTGACATCATATGGCGCAGTGATCGTAGCGAAACCGTTAGCTGAGACAAAATTTTCAAGTATCGTGCTACCAAAATTATTATTTGCTATCAAATTACCACTAAATGTGATAGTAGCATTTGCATTACTTATACCAATGCGTAGTTGAACCTGTGACAATGTGTTAGTGGGAGCCCAGCTACCAAAATTAAAAGTAGTATTAGCAGCAACAGTACCATATTGAACATCGCCTAATGCGGCATTAACTAACACAGTTCCAGACAATGCATTACCTAGATTATAAGTTGTCGCTCTAAATCCTAACGTAGCACAGTTTGATATCAATGTATTAGCCATGTCATTATTGATAGTTGTATTGGCTAACGCTGATTTCAACACAGCTTTGTTTTGTAAATCCGTGATCTCAGTACCTGCAGTATTGAGATTAGTTTTAATGGTACTAAAATTATTTCTAAATCCCTGGGTGCTATTATTTTGTCCAGGTACCGGATAATTTACATCTAATGCATTTGTGTTGATTGCGCTCATTATTAAAATTCCATATGTATTTAGTATTGATTCCTAGAGGGTAAAATTGTTTTACGGGGAAATAACACATAAAAGTCTTTGCTATCTTTAGGATCAGGCGGCGGTGTTGCGCTTGGGTATTCTAACCAGCTAGGTGGACTCAACTCGCTGTCATAATCATATGTAGTGCTTTTATCTACCGTGATCCTATCTAGCTGGAAGTTGATTTGATTTAATTTCTTTTTATTACCGGATAAATCTACCCAATTATTCTCTATATTATCCTTAACTATATCAGCATAGCTAGTTACAAATACTTCGCAATCCATGCTACCGATAGCATTCAATAATTCAAAAGTATCGCCGCCTTTTATTTCGCTGATAGTGAAACTTATATCACTTTCAATAGATTTTATATAATATGTCATATTAGGTATTATGCCGCCTAATGTTGATCCATAAAATTTGATAGGTCTGTTTATCTCAAAACCATCTGTGCTATCACATATTATTGAGTTACTAGCACCATTAGTGGCTGTTGCTTCTACTTTGATAGTTGTACCGGGCTTAGTATAGGCTATAACCCATGCAGCAGTGAATCCTAGCGTGCTACCATTGCTTTGCTGACTAGTCATCCAAGCAGGAAGCAATCTATAAGCTAAATCTACACCTAATATTTCTTCTTCTCTATTTCTCATATTGACTAAGCTATTAGGATATAATATTCTTGCTGTGCCTGGACTTAAACTAGTATAAAAGGTAGGATTACCTTGCTCAGTTAATAATGGTATTCCTGCCTGAGTTAATATAGAACGTAATGATTTATTTGTTAATAATTCTTGCGGTGTAGGGAATATATAGCTAGTATAAATGTTAGTGATGCTAGTATACCATGGACCTTCATTTAAATTGATATTTCTAGGCCATATTATAACATCATCTATGCTTTGTCCTTCTGGATTTATCAAATCATCTACTACTTCACTATAAACTACTTCATATAGTATCTCATTGTCTTCATTTCTAGCTTGTGCTGTTTTGATAGGACCTAATACGATATTTCTCCAAAAGTGATTTTTTTCTAGCGCGGCCAAATATTGCGGCAAACTGCTAGCATGTATTCCATAAGCGTGTTGATATATAACGTCTTTCGCTTTTCCGAAATTACTATCTTCAGGTCTAAACAAATACTCTTCAGGAATCAATTCTGCATCATCCAACAAACTTCTTATGAGATTTCTATCTTCTATGCTAGGAGTACATTTTATATAAACGTCATCGGTTGGAATATTATATTCTTGATATACATTTAATGTAAATTGTTTAGTTGATGTTATTATAGCATAATCTTCATTATATGCTTCTATTTCAAATGTAAATGTGTTAGTATTGTTTGGTGGTTGAAAATCATTTTTTGGTTGCCACGCGATCTTACCTGTAATCTCACCGTTGCTTAATAATCTAATATTAGGCGGAAGTGTTGAACTATTAGCTAATCTATATTTTAATGGTACATCGCTGATAGCTTCTACCTTTAATAAACTCGTTGAACCATTCAATACAGTACCTAAATCATCATCAGTGATCCAAATTATGTCGCCTATGATTTCATTACTTACTTTAAATTTAAATTTATATACTCCGCTAGTCAGCCCGGGAAATGCAATTTTATAACAAGTTACAGTAAATTCAAATTCATCTATACCGACTGGTATTATAGGAGTTCCTTTGATCCAACCTGTGTTCGCATCTCCTGTCAGACCATATGGTAATTCACCATAACTATAACCTATATCACTATTATCAAAATCAACACCTAAAACTTTAAATGCAAAATAGTTGTCGCTTAAAAATAATCCTATAGGTGCTGCAGTCGATGGGGGATATGTCGCACCGCCTTGATCTGGTGGTATGCTGTAATAATCATAAAAAGGACTATTTTCTATATCATAAGTTTGAGGTCTGGTATTTACTATGACCGGTAATCTGCTAGTGGGAGGATTAGCAGGATCTGGACCTCCTTGCGCTGTAGGAAGATAATGATTTTTAATAACTATGCTATAATTTTGTAATGGATTCCCTAACTCACTTTCAAGCTGTAATGTAAAATTATATTGTCGTGTAGCAGGCTGTCCTACCGTGATTTGCGGGAATGTGACAAACATGAAGCCTGCACTAGTAGTCAATAAAACTTCTGGCCCGCCTTCTGTGTCGCTTATAGTAAATTTTGTTGCTGAAAGGATTTCTCTAACATAATAAGTTTGTAGTGTGTTTATACCACCTAATGCTGTTCCGCTAAATTGTACCGTACGACCTATCACTATAGGAACTGTAGATTCAATAGTTATACTGTTATCGGTACTACTTGTTGCCGTAGCGAAAGTGTTTAAGGTCGCGAAATTTACCGGCAACAATGGAGGATTTGGATACCCTCTAATTAAGCCTGTATCATTTATTTCTAGACCGGGGGGCAGGATACCCTGAACTACTCTTATTCTAATTTTATTTGTAGGTACGGGATTGTTATATTCTATTTGAAATTCTACCCATGTACTATCTACGTATTTATTTAAAAGTCCGGGGTCGGTGGTAAATGTAGGACTTGCTATACCACCTACGATCATCGTAAATGTTCTGTCTGCTACATTTTCATAATTATCAGTTGCCCTTATTACAAATGTATATGTAGTTGTAACCCCTATGATTGGCGGTATTCCATATAATAAACCATCAGCGGTAAGTTTTATTGATTCTGGTAAATCACCGCTTATCACTTTATATGTCACGGAAACAGCAGGCAATACAGGATTAGCAATAAAGACTTTTTCCATTGGTTCATTGCTAGGAAATAAACCTATTGAGCCTTTATCTGTAACCCATATAGGAGGAGTCATTTAATTATCCTCAAGCGTATGTCGCGCCTACAGTATACCACTGAGTTCCTGACATAGCGACATATTGTATCGTTGATCCTGCAACTTGTGTAAGCGCGGCGTTTGTTGCCAATGTATTGATCACACCACCGGATGCTGGATATACTAATACACTATTAGCAGAAGTATTTGTTATAACAAAGGCCATACCTGCTACAGCGACAGGTAACACAACACCTTGACCTGAACTTACAGTTGATACAGTGTTAAACTCTTTTGTTATAGCAGTTGCGTTAGCCTGCACTGTTCCTGCTGCACTGATTCCAGTTTGTACGCTTCGTATGAAATAATTAGTCGTAATAACATTTGAACCAGATATATTACCTGTGACTGTCAATACGTTAGTTGATTTGTTAAACGTTAAGTTAGCACTGCCGTTAGCAACACCTGCATCATTGAATATAACTTGCGTGTTACTACCTGCAATTGGGCCAGTCGCACCAGTTGGACCTATAACACCAGTAGCACCAGTTGAACCTACACTACCTGTTCCTCCCGGGCCAGTAGCACCAGTAATACCCGTCGCACCAGTTGGACCTATAACACCAGTAGCACCAGTTGAACCTATACTACCTGTTCCTCCTGGGCCAGTAGCACCAGTAATACCTGTTGCACCAGTAGGACCTATAACGCCAGTAGCACCAGTTGGACCTACACTACCTGTTCCTCCTGGGCCAGTAGCACCAGTAATACCTGTCGCACCTGAAGGACCTATAACACCAGTAGAACCAGTTGGACCTGTTAAACCAGTAGCACCTACTG
>Ga0172363_10001046_pt1 | contig 21969 bp, 15 predicted proteins | sample LakKivs2_kivu2a2_FD_114541 | JGI IMG/M metagenome (GOLD analysis project Ga0172363, IMG submission 114541) | Sediment microbial communities from Lake Kivu, Rwanda - Sediment s2_kivu2a2 | ecosystem: Environmental > Aquatic > Freshwater > Lake > Sediment | place: Rwanda: Western Province, Lake... | reverse complement strand
TGGCACAACTGATCACGACGCTCGGGCCGAAAGAGGCCAATGAACTGGGGATGATTCTATCTCACGAACACGTCTTCGTGGACCTGCGCACGTGGGAGCAGCCCGGCTATGCGCAGGCGGAAGTCAATGACGTCATCGGGTTAATGGCGCCGGAACTCGCCAGGGCGCGGGCTGCGGGCATCACGGCCATCGTCGAATGTAGCACCGTCGGCGTGGGGCGGCGGGCCGACATACTCAAGGCCGTCTCGGAGGCTACCGGTTTCCCGCTGGTGGCGCCCACCGGCATCTACCGCGAGCCGTGGATGCCCGCCTGGGCGCACGCGGCCAGCGAAGCGGAGCTAGGCGAATGGATGACCGGAGAACTCTCAGGGGGGATCGAGAAAAGTGGCGTGCAAGCCGGTTGGGTCAAGTTGAGCGCTGGCGACGATGGATTGACAGAATGTGAAGCCAAGGTCCTGCGGGCGGCTATCGCAGCCAGCGCAGCAACGAACGCCTGCATCGGCAGCCACACCATCCGCGGCCGGGTGGTGCGGGACCAGCTCGACATCCTCGAGCGGGCCGGCCATACGCCGGAACGCTTTATCTGGATTCACACGCAGGCCGAGCCGGACTTTGGCCTGCACCTGGAGGTGGCCCGGCGAGGCGCATGGATCGAGTACGACGCGATTGGCGGCGACGAGGCGGACGAAGTCTACGTGGAACGTATCCTGCGCGTGTTGGACGCGGGGCTGGGCCAGCGTTTGCTCCTCAGCCACGACCGGGGCTGGTACGATCCGGTCCAGCCGGGTGGAGGCGTGCCCCGGCCTTTCACGTACATCAGCGAACAGTTCTTGCCCAAACTGCGGGCGGCGGGTGTGGACGAGGCGACGATTCACCAACTGACGCACACCAATCCCTTCCGCGCCTTCGCCCGCTAAGGATTCTCTGGATGCGGATTCACACGGATATTCTGGGGACGATCCGTGATGATCCGTTGCATCCGTGTTTATCCGTGTCCGATAGATCTTGTAATAGGAGGCTACGTTGTGAATATCATCGGGATTATGTTAGATAGTTTTCGCCAGGATCACGCCAGTTTCTACAACGGCGGGCAAGCGGTCTTTAAGGGCGTCCCGGCCTGCCGAACGCCCAACCTGGACGCTTTTGCGCAAGAGTGCATCGTCTTCGACAACGCCTACCCGGAGGCGCTGCCCACCATCCCGGTGCGCACCCAGCTCTTTACCGGGCAGTGCACGCTGCCCTACCGGCCGTGGCAGCCGCTGGCGAAAGAGGACATCTCTATCGCCGAAATCTTGCGCGCCGAGGGGTACGTGTGTGGCCTCATCTCCGATTGTTATCACTACCGGGCGCCGGGGATGAACTTTCACCGCGGGTTTCACGCCTACCGCTGGATCCACGGGCAGGAGTACGACCCGTGGACATCGCATCTACCCCGCCGCAACCTGGACGATTACGTGAACGAATATTACGATGCGACCTGGCGCGGCCGCGTGGCGCAGTGTCTGGCCAACACCGACGACTTTGCCCGCGAGGAGGACTGCTTCCCGGCCCGGGTGGTGGACGAGGCCGTGGAGTGGCTGAAGCACAACCGCAGTCACAGGCACATCTTGGCCTGGATAGACTCCTTTGATCCGCACGAGCCGTGGGACCCGCCGGCGCGCTTCGATACGTACACTGATCCCAACTATCGCGGCAAGCGGCTGATCCTGCCCCTGGGCGGCCTGGCGGAGCATTGGGCGACGCCCGAGGAGGTTCGCCACGTTCAGGGGTTGTACGCGGGCGAGGCAGCGTTCGTGGACGACTGCCTGGGCCGGCTGTTCCGGGCGCTCAAGGACCTGGGTTATTACGACGATTCGGTCATCGTTCTGTTGGCGGACCACGGCCACCCGCTGGCAGACCACGGCAAGTTTCTCAAGGGCGGCGACCGCATGTACAGCGAGTTGCTCAAGGTGCCATTTATGATCCGGCTGCCGGGCGGCGAGGGCGCGCGCCGTACGCAGGTGGTCGTCCAGTTCCACGACGTGCTGCCGACGCTACTTGACCTGGCGGGGCTGGGTAACAATGCGACGGCGATGCAGGGACGCAGTTTCCTGCCGGTGTTGCGCGGTGAGGCCGACGAGCACCGCCAGGCCATCATCACCGGTTACCACGAAGCGCCCGACCGGTGTGTGCGGGACCGGACGTGGAGCTACGTGCAGCGGCCGGAGGGGGAGCCGGACGAGCTGTACAACCTGAGTGAGGACCCGCGAGAGCGCGTGAATGTGATTGACGAGTATCCGGAGGAGGCGCGCCGGCTGGCGCGGGCCTTTGGGAGTTATTTCCGGCGTGGGGCGGCGCAGGTGGCGGTGAAGGGGATACAGGGGAAGTATGAGTTATCGTCTGGCGGGATCGCGTAATGTGATCTTCTGCGGTGAAAGGAGAAAACCCCATGCCTTCATCCTCCCTACGTCACCGCAAGGTCTACCGCGGCGAAGCGCTGCGGGCCGTGGCCATGCCACTGGGCGGTATCGGCACCGGCACGCTCGCGCTGTGTGGCGATGGCTCCTTGCGCCAATGGCAGATCCACAATCAGGCCAATCACCGGGCCTGCGTGCCCCATTCCTTCTTCGCGGTGTGGGCACGGCAGGCCAGCCCACCCGGCGCGCCAGTGGCGCGCGTGCTGCAATCCAGTGCGCTGTACGATACGGAGGAGCCGCCAGCCCCACCTACGTCCAACGATCACGAGGCGCCGCCGGCCCACCGGGCGCTCTTACAGCAACTGCCCGGTGTGGAGACGACCGAGTTCATCGGCGAGTACCCCATCGCCGAGCTGACTTACCACGACCGTGCGCTACCGCTCCAGGTGAGCATGGAGGCGTTCAGCCCTTTTATCCCGCTGGAGAGCAAGGACTCCGGCCTGCCGGCCATCGTCTTCAACGTCACGGTGACGAATCCGACCGCCCAGGTGATGCGCACCTCTGTGGCGGCGACGCTGCAAAATGCGGTGGGCTGGGACGGCATCATGCCCATCTCTGGCACCGCGTGTCCCGTCTATGGCGGCAACTTTAACACGCTGGTGCGGCTGGGGGACGTGACGGCTATCAACATGAGCGCGGCACATCGGCCGGAAGACGATACCGGATACGGGCAGATGGCGCTGGCGGTGCTCTCGCCCGAGGCCACCTATCTGGCCCAGTGGGACGACCTGGGCGTTTTCTGGGCCGATTTCAGTTCCGATGGCCAACTGAGTAACACGGCTGATCCCACCCCTAGCCCGGCAGGTCACACGTGGAATGGCGCACTGGCCGTGCCTTGCTCACTTGAGCCGGGCCAGTCCCGCACCGTCACGTTCGTCGTGGCCTGGCATTTCCCCAACCGCTATGTCAACTGGTCGCAGCACGGGTTTGGCATTGAGAATGAGAAGAGCAAGTTTTGGCTGGGCAATCAGTACAACAACTGGTTCCGCTCAGCACTGGACGTGGCCAGTTACGTGCAGACGCACTTTGAGCGGCTGACCAGGGAGACGCGGCTGGCCCGCGATACCTTCTACGACACGACGCTACCCGCTCCGCTGATTGACGCCGTGACGTCACAGATGAGCATCATCCGCACCCCCACCTGTTTCTGGAGCGCAGACGGCCGTTTCTGGGGCTTCGAGGGCTGCCATGGCGCCTCTACGTCGCACGCCGAGCCGGTAGGCGGCTGCTGCCCACTCAATTGCACACACGTGTGGAACTATGAGATGGCGCTGGCGCGGCTGTTCCCGGCACTGGAGCGCACGATGCGCGAGATGGAATGGGAGGTTCAGCAGCACCCGTCGGGGTATCTGCCCCACCGCGTGACGTTGCCCACGTATCTCCCACGTCCCTGGGAGCGCGAGATCGGCGGGCCGGCCCACCCGGCGCTGGATGGGCTATTAGGCGCGATTCTGAAGACGTACCGCGAGTACCGGGCGTGTGGTGACGCTACGTGGCTGGCACCGTTGTGGCCCTCGGTCAAGAAGGCCCTCAACTACGTGTGGGCCGTGCACGATCCAGACAGGCGTGGCGTGGTCGAGGGAGAGCAACCCAATACTTACGACATTTCCATTTACGGGGCCAATACGTTCATCGGCACGCTCTACCTGGCGGCGCTGCGGGCGGCAGAGGCGATGGCCAACCTGTGCGGGGAGAGCGAGCTGGCGAGCGAGTGCCAGGAGGTCTACCAGCGCGGTCGAGCGACACTGGAGGAGCGGCTGTGGAACGGTGAGTATTACGTCCAGGAGGTGAACCTGGAGGAGCATCCCGAGCAGAACTGGGCCAGCGGCTGCCATGCCGACCAGTTGCTGGGGCAGTGGTGGGCGTTTGTCTTAGGGCTGGGGCACGTTCTGGATGCCGAACGGGTGCGCACGGCCGCGCTGTCCATCTTTCGCCACAATTTTCGGGAGCACTTCCACGGCCACCGGCAGCAGCCACGCGCTTTCGTGACGGACGACGATCAGGGGCTGCTGGTCTGCACCTGGCCACGGGGGGGCCGCCCGGCGGTGCCCACACTTTACTCGGACGAGGTGTGGACAGGGCTGGAGTACGAGGTGGCGGGCTTGCTGTTGTACGAGGGACAGGTCGAGCCAGCGTTGCGCATCCTGGAGGCGGCGCGCGGGCGCTACGACGGCCGCAAGCAGAGCCCGTGGAACGACGTCGAATGCGGCGACCATTACGTGCGGGCGATGGCGTCGTGGGCGCTGCTCGAGGCGGCGTCCGGCTATCGTTATGATGCCGGGAGGGCGGAGATTGGGTTTGCTCCAGTCATCAGGCCGGAGGATTTCCGGGCGCCTTTCGTGGCGCGGGATGGGTGGGGGACGTTTGCCCAGCGCGTGAGCGGCGATACGCAGGTAGAGACTATCGCGCTCGCTTATGGGACGTTGGCGGTGGAGGTGCTGCGTTTCCGGCCTCCTGGCACGGTACAGTCGGTTACCGTGACGGTGGACGGGCAGCCTGTGCCGGTGACGTCGTCGCAGGACAGCGGCGAAGTGATCCTTGTGCTAGAGGAATGCCTGATACTGCGTGCCGGACAGACGCTGGCGGTCATGCTATCGCATCATGACCTGCCTTAGAGCCGCGTCACAGCAGAGAGTTCTAGCAAATATCTGGCTGGAGTGAAAAAAGCGGGGCAACGGGCCTGTTCATTTGTCCAATCACTGCGGTTGGATATAATTAGGGTAAATCCCGTCTGCGGCAGCCCCAGCACGCTAGAGCTGACTTTGGCAAGGATACCTGATTTCAAGACTTTGGACGAGGCGGTTGAGTTCTGGGAAACCCACGATTCTGCTGACTACTGGGCAGATGTGGAGGAGGTCACCTTTGAAGTTGACCGCCATCGGAACCTTCTCCACCCCAGGATGGCTGTTGTAGATATGTCGAAATCTGTGCAGAGCGTTGGAGAGGAACGGGGTGACGGTAGGGAATTCCATCAAAGCTGAGTGGGAAATACGTCAGATTTTCATGGGGCAGGCTTCTAGCCTGCCCCATATACTGAGAACAGATAAAGGAGATGAGGCATGAAATCGGCGCTGTGTGTGTGGGGCGGATGGGATGGCCACGAGCCCAGGCAGTGCGTGGACATCTTCGCCCCGCTTTTGCAGGAACAGGGGTACCAGGTCGAGATCTCCGACACGCTCGATACGTACCTCGACCAGGACAGGATGAGTTCGCTCAGCCTGGTGGTGCAGGTGTGGACGATGGGCACGATCACCGACGCGCAGCAAAAGGGACTGGCGGAAGCTGTCGCGGGCGGCGTCGGCATGGCCGGCTGGCACGGCGGGATGTGCGATTCCTTCCGCACGAACGTGGACTACCAGTTTATGGTCGGTGGCCAGTGGGTGGCGCATCCTGGCGGGGTGATCGAGTACGAGGTCAACATCGTCAACCACGACGATCCGATTACCGCCGGGCTCAGAGACTTTCGCGTGGAGTCCGAGCAGTACTATATGCACGTGGATCCATCGAACGAGGTGCTGGCGACGACGACCTTCGGCGGCGCACACGTGCCGTGGATCGCGGGCGTGACCATACCGGTGGTGTGGAAGCGGAGATGGGGCCAGGGGCGGGTATTTTACTGCTCGGTCGGTCACGTGGCGAAGGATTTCGACGTGCCGGAGGCGCGCGAGATCGTCAGGCGGGGGATGCTATGGGCCAGCCGGTACCAGTAAAAGTGGGTATCGTCGGTTGTGGCAACATCAGCGGCATCTACTGCGAGGCGGGGAAGATGTTTGAGGCCATCGAGATCGTCGCCTGTGCGGACCTCATGCCCGAGCGGGCGCTCGCCAAAGCCGCGGAATACGGCATCCCCAAAGCCTGCAGCGTCGAGGAACTGCTGGCCGATCCAGAAATTGAGATCGTGGTGAACCTCACGATCCCGCAGGCCCACGCCGAAGTGGGGCTGGCGGCGCTGGAGGCCGGCAAGTCCGTGTACAACGAAAAACCACTGGCGATTGCACTGGAGGATGGATGCCGGTTGTTGGAAACGGCACATAGGAAAGGGGTCCTGGTGGGCGGTGCGCCAGACACCTTCCTGGGTGGCGGCTTGCAGACTTGCCGCAAGCTGATAGACGATGGCTGGATCGGGGAACCGGTGGCCGCCACTGCGTTCATGATGTGCCACGGTCACGAGAGCTGGCATCCCGACCCGGCGTTTTATTATCAACCTGGCGGTGGCCCGATGTTCGACATGGGGCCCTACTATCTCACGGCGCTGGCGCATCTGATAGGTCCCGTGCGTCGGGTGACCGGCTCGGCGCGCATCACCTTTCCCGAGCGTACCATCACCAGCCAGCCCCACTACGGCACCCGCATCAAGGTCAACGTACCCACGCACGCGGCCGGGGTCATGGATTTCGCCAGCGGCGCGGTGGGCACACTCGTGACGAGTTTCGACGTGTGGGCGGCGCGGCTGCCGTGGATCGAGGTCTACGGGACAGAAGGCTCGCTGGCCGTGCCGGACCCCAATGGGTTCGGCGGGCCGGTGCTGGTCAGGCGCGCCGGTGCAGGCGAATGGAGCGAGGTGCCACTGACGCACGGCTACACCCGGAACTCGAGAGGCATTGGCGTGGCAGACATGGCGTATGCGCTGCGCTCGGGCCGGCCCCATCGCGCAAGCGGCGAGCTGGCGTATCACGTGTTGGAGATCATGCACGCGATTCACCGGGCCTCGCGGGAGGGCCGGCACGTCGAACTGGCCAGTACCTGTTGCCGCCCGGAGCCACTGCCGCTGGGACTGGCGGAAGGAGCGTTGGACATGTCAACGGATGGGGAAACGGATAAACGGATAGGACCACTGCCGCTGGGACTGGCGGAAGGAGCGTTGGACATGTCAACGGATGGGGAAACGGATAAACGGATGGGACCACTGCCGCTGGGACTGGCGGAAGGAGCGTTGGACGAGTAAGATGGAACTGTACCTCATTCGTCACGGGCAGTCAACCAACAATGCTTTGGTTGACAGCCAGGGTCGGGTCTGCGATCCGCCGCTGACGGAACTGGGGCGGCGCCAGGCGGAGATCGTCGCCCAACACCTGGCGAGCGAGACGAGCCTGACGCTGTGGGAAGCAGACAGTCGGGACCGGCGTGGGTATGGCATCACCCGGTTGTACTGTAGCCCGATGTGGCGCGCGCTGCAGACGGCCCAGCCAATCGGCCAGGCACTGGGACTGTCGCCCGAAGTCTGGATTGAGCTCCACGAACACGGAGGCATTTTCCTGGACTACGGGGAGGCGGGCGGCATCGTCGGGTATCCAGGTAAGACCCGCCTAGAAGTCCTGGCGGAGTTTCCGAACTATGTACTGCCGGAGGGCCTCACCAAGCAGGGGTGGTGGCGTGGGGGGCGGGAGGACAGGTCGGCCTGCTACGGACGGGCGATCAAGGTGGCAGCGCGGTTGCGCGAGTGGACTGCCAGCGACGAACGGATCGCGATTGTGTCTCACGGCGATTTTCAGGATGCGCTGCTGAAGGCATTTTTCAACCAGTTGCCAGGCCGCCACGTCCATTACCATCACTTCAACACAGCCATCACCCGCCTTGGATTTCGCAGCGACGGCCACCTGGACGTCCAGTACGTGAACCGGGTGGACCACCTGCCGCCGGAGTTGGTTTCCTGAGCCTGCACGAGTGGGACAGGCCCCTTCGACAGGCTCAGGGCAGGTTTTCTAGCCTGCCGGAACGAAACGAGGAGGACAATCGCATGGGCATCAACGTACGCTTTACTGCACAGGATTGGGAGCGCATCGAGCGCGACTGGACGGCCTGGTGGGCCGGGGAACTGGATCGCCCGATGGTGGTGATCGAGAACATCGAGTTTCCACCAGACACCTTCCTGCCCCAGGCCCACGTGTTCACAGCCAACTTTCCGCTCGACATGCCGGCCGACGAGGTGATTGAGCGCTGCCAGGCCTACCTGGAGTGCACGCGCTTCTACGGCGACGCCTGGCCCAGGTGGTGGCCCAACTTTGGCCCTGGCATCATGGCCGGATTCCTGGGCGCGCAGGTGCATCCCGTGCCGGAGACCGTCTGGTTCGAGCCGTCCATCATCGTGGACATCCACGACCTGCATGTGGCCTACGACGCCGACGAGCCTTGGTGGCAGCGGGTGCGGGAACTCACGCGCACCGCCGTCGAGCGCTGGGGGGACTGTGTCTCCGTCGCCCACACCGACCTGGGCGGCAACCTGGACATCCTGGCCTCGCTGCGCACGACGGAGCAACTGCTGCTCGACCTGTACGATGCGCCCGATGAGGTAGCGCGGCTGGCCGGCGAGATCACGCGGCTGTGGCTGCATTACTATGACGAACTCTACGCCATCATCCGGCAAGCCGGGCGGGGGACGACGCCGTGGGCAGCGATCTGGTCGCCGGAGCGGTGCTACATGCTGCAGAGCGATTTTTCGTACATGATCTCGCCCAGCATGTTCGAGCGCTTCGTGCTGCCCGACCTGGCAGCCTGCTGCGAGATGCTGGAGCACGCCTTCTACCACCTGGACGGCAAAGGAGAGATCCCGCACCTGGACATGCTCCTTTCGTTGGAGCGTCTGCGAGGGATTCAGTGGGTGCCGGGCGACGGCCAGCCGCCGGCGGAGGAGTGGCTGCCGCTCCTGAAGCGCATCCGGGACGCGGGCAAACTGTGCCAACTGTCTGTCAGCGCTGAGGGGGCGCGCAAGATCGTGCGGGAGTTGGGCGGGCGCGGGTTTGCGTTCCACATTGGGTGGTACATGAACCAGGCCGACGCGGAGGACTTGCTGCGCACGTTGGCGGCTGAAGACGTGAGCCGCTGATCAACGAGAATTACCCCTTGACATCCGACCAAGAATGCTGTATAATAGATATTGAAAACGATACCATGGTATCGTTTTCAATATCTACACTGGCCAGGGAGTAGCAGGTGTCCACGATTAACGACGTTGCCAGGCGGGCGGGGGTGTCCCCAGTCACGGTCTCCCGCGTGATCAACGACACGGGAAACGTGAGCATCGCTACGCGCGAAAAGGTCGAGCGGGCCATCGAAGACCTGGGCTACGTGCCCAGTGTGATGGCCAGGAGCCTGCGCTCCAAGCGTACGCGCACGCTGGCCCTGATCGTCTCCGATATCACCAACCCCTTTTGGACCACGATCGCGCGGGGCGTGGAGGACGCCGCCCAGAGCCACGATTATTCCGTGTTCCTCTACAACACCGATGAAAACCCGCTCAAACAACGGCGTTGCCTGGACGTCGTCGCCGCGCAACGGGTGGATGGCGCGATCATCGCTCCCTATGACTCCGACGCCCGCAATCTGGCGACACTGCGCCAGCGCAATATCCCCACCGTCATCGTTGACCGGCGCCTCGAGGGCTGGGAGGTGGATTCGGTCTACAGCGATTCGGTATCCGGCGCCCGGGCATTGGTCCAGCACCTGATCGGCCTGGGCCACACGCGGATTGCCATGCTGGCCGGGCCGGCGAACACCTCGACGGCCCAGGATCGCACCACGGGCTATTGTATGGCGCTGGCCGAGGCTGGGATTTCGGTTGATCGGCGCCTGATCAAGCAGGGCGAATACCGCATCACGTCCGGTGAGGAGCTGGCCTATCAGGTATTGGACGAGGGTCTCAAGCCCACTGCGATCTTTGCGGCCAACAACACAATTGCGATGGGCGTGATCCAGGCGCTGGGGAAGCGGGGCTTGCGCATTCCGCAAGACGTCGCGCTGGTCGCGTTCGATGATTTGCCCCACCTCTCCGCGCTGTTTCCGTTCCTGACCGTCGTCGTCCAACCCGCGTACGACATGGGGGTGAACGCGGCCCAGTTGCTGCTCAGCCGGCTCGACAGCGAGGTGAGCTTGCCGCCGCGCTGCGTCGTGCTGCCCACCCGGCTCATCGTGCGCCATTCCTGTGGCAGTTGGCTGCAGGACAATGGACGTTGTGCCCTCAGTTTGCCGATTCCCAAGGATGCGCAGGTTGAAGCAAGCACAATCGTGAAGCCGCTCGGCCCCGCCGAGCGGTACGAGTACGCTGTGCGGATCCCTGGGCTGGTTATGTCTGCTCCGCTAAGACCGGGACGGCCATCAGGCTATGACAGATCCGACGTCACCCGCCTGCTCAAGGCACTCCAATACCAGGAACCGGATCGGGCGCCGCATGTGGAGTTATGCGTCACGAGCCAAGCGGTGTACGAATACGTGCTGGAGCGCGAGCTCAAATATGACATCGTAGATGCCCGGGGCGGCAGGCAGCCCGTCACTCCCGAAGATCACGTGGAGTTTGCCAGGCGCACGGGGATGGACGCGGTGGTCTGCGATTTCGCCTGGCGTCCCAGGAATGTCGTGGGAACCTGGGCCGGTTTGGATGACCTGGAGCCCTCACCTGCGTTGGCTGACCAACTCAGTCGCCTGGAACGCTATCTGCGCGCAGCGCAAGGGAGTGGCGCTGGCGTTATCGCCAGCTTGACTGCATTCTTTGACAGCGCCATGCTGGCTATAGGGGCACACGACTCGGTTTCAATGTTCTACGACATGCGGCCCCTGGTTGAGAAGTTGATGGATATCTTGCTGGAGCACCAGGAGCGAGTGATGCGGGTCGTGTGCGACCGTTTTGCCGACGATCTGGCCCTGGTCATAGTCAGCGATGATATTACTCGTTATACTGGCCTGGGGATGCGCCCAGAGGATTTCATGCAGATCTTTCCCCGGCGCATGAAGCGCCTGATCGCGCCGGCCAAGGAGCACGGCAAACTGGTCGCGATGCACAGCGCTGGCAAAATGGACGACGTCTTGCCGATCCTGTACGACCTTGGATTCGACGCCGTCCATCCGCTCGAGCCAGAGTCCAACGACATTTTTGAACTCAAGCGAAAATGGGCCGGCAGGATAGCGCTGATGGGAAGTTTCCCGACCGCCCTGCTAGTGTCTGGCAGCAAGGAGGAGATCGAAAGGAAGGTACGTCAATACTGTGTCAGGCTGGCCCCCGGTGGGGGCTACGTGCTCGGCTCTTCAAATGGCATTATAGCGGGCGTTCCACCGGAGAACTTGATCGCCATGACGCAGGCCGTGCACCAATATGGGCGCTATGGGTCTCTGGGGAACCAGGCTTCGGGAGTCTCAGAAGACTTCCGAAGCCTGGACGCTGCAAGTTCGGTGACGAAAGGAGGTGAGGCTGCTTCGAGAAGATAGCCACCGTGGGCCATTCAGCTTCTGAAATCGAGAGTGGGTGCCAACCTGCTCTCACCATCTTGTCATAGCCCGAGGCGGGGACTAGCATGAAATCCAAACTCTGCATGATCGTAACGTCGTTCGTCGTGATCGCCATGCTGGCTGCGTGTGCGCCGCAGACGGTCACCGTCACCGTCGAAGTGCCCGTCGAGAGGACGGTCGAGGTCGAGGTGCCGGTCGAGAAAGAGGTGGAGGTGGTCGTCACCCCCACGCCCGAGGCCAAGCCTTTCGAGGGGCTAGAGGTCAACGTGCTGACCTTCACCGGCCCACAGATCGCCGAGCCGCTCCAGCGGCGCGGTCCTGACTTTACCGCGCTGACCGGTGCCAAGATCAACGTGACCATCGTTCCCTTTAGCGACCTGTACCAGAAGATCCTGACCGACATGGCGACGGGGACGAATGCATTCGACGCGTTCGTGTTCGCGCCGCAGTGGATGGTGGACTATATCGTCCCCGGCTACCTGGAGGACATGACCGAGCGGGTGGCGGGTGACCTGGCGATCGAGTGGGACGACATTGCCCCATTCTTCCGTGACTTTAGCGCTACCTACGGAGGCCGCATCTACACCATCCCACTGGACGGTGACTTTCACATGGTCTACTACCGGACCGACCTGCTGGAGCAGGCAGGCCTGAAGCCGCCGGAGACGTGGGAGGATTACATCAACATCGCGAAGACCTTCCATGGCCAGGACCTCAACGGCGATGGTGACCCTGACTATGGGTCGTGCATCTCCAAGCGGCGCAACGCCCAGGCCTACTGGTTCATCTATTCAGTCGCCAGCGCGTTCATCCAGAGCCAGGGCACAGGGCATGGCGCCTTCTTCAACACCGATACGATGGAGCCACTGGTGAACAACGAGGCCTTTGCTGCCGCGCTGGATGTCTACAAGGAAACCACCATGTACGGGCCGCCGGACGAGTTGAACCTGGACGTCGGTGACACGCGCTCTCTCTTTGTTAGCGGCCGTTGCGTGCTCTCGATGGACTGGGGAGACATCGGCACGCTGGCGATTGACCCAACGATCTCGACAATGCAGGACAAGGTCGGCGCCGTGATCCTGCCCGGCTCGACGCGCGTGCTGGACCGGGCGACCGGCAAGCTGGTGGACTGCGACGAGACGACGTGTCCGTATGCCAGCAATGGCGTGAACCATGCGCCGTTCGCGGCCTATGGCGGCTGGTCGGGTGCGATCAACGCGGCGGCCGATCCCAGGGTCAAGGACGCGGCGTATGCCTTCTTCTCCTACATGTCCCAGCCGGCCCAGTCCAACGTGGACGTCACCATCGGCAAGACCGGCTTCAACCCCTACCGCACGTCGCAGTTCCTGAACCGCCAGGCGTGGGTCGAGGCAGGGATGAGTCCCAAGGCAGCCAGCGACTACCTCGGCGCGATCGAGACCAGCCTGGCCAGCCCGAACATGGTGCTGGACCTGCGCATCCCGCAGAACCAGCGCTATCAGCAGGTCGTGCTCGATACGGCCATCAGCCAGTTCCTGGCCGGCGAGATCACCAGGGACGAGTGCATGCAGCAGATCTATGATGGCTGGGAGGAGATCACCGAGGAACTCAGCCGCGAGGAGCAACTGGAAGCCTACCGCGGCACGCTTGGTGTGACCCGCTAGATTGAGACAGGTTGAATGACCTGCAACCTCAAGGCCCGGCCCTGGCGGGGTCGGGCCTTGAGGCCCCGTTTCTTATCCTCAGTAATAGGTGAGGTGGATCTATGCAAGTTGAGCGACAACCTCAAAGCCTGTCCCGGTCCGAGGCAGACCGGGAGGCAACCCCCTCGAACGGCCGATGGCACAGGCTGCGCGCACGAGCAGAACGGCTGGCCGGCAACGTCTTCATCTTGCCTGCTGTCCTGGTCGTGCTCTTTTTGTCCATTTTTCCGTTGATCATCTCGCTGTACATGTCACTAGCGCGCCTCAAGTTCGTTAAAGGCGGGTTCGAGATCAAATTCGTGGGACTGGCCAACTATAAGAAGCTGCTGGCCGGCAGCGAGCAAACGCACTTTCTGGGCGCGATGGCCGGTCCTTCGCCGGTCGGCTGGCTGGTGTTCGGGGCGGTAGTGGTGCTCTTGCTCCTGTCGCTCGTGCGCTACGCCCGCAACCGGTCGGTCTCGGCCGGAGGAATTGTCGGGCGCGTCGTGTCGGTCGTGATGGTGAGCCTGGGAGTCTGGCTGCTGGTACGGACGCTCGGCCCGGGTGGCCGTCCGGGCACGATGGTCGTGACCTGGATCTATGTGTTTGTCGGGGTGACGGTGCAGTACCTGCTGGGGCTTGGCCTGGCGCTCTTGACCACGCAACACCTGCCCGGCCGCCGCTTCTTCCGTGTCATCTTTTTGTTGCCGATGATGATCAAGCCGGTGGGGATGGCCTATACCTTCCGCATGCTGACCGACGCAGACAAGGGGCCGTTCCAACCCATCTGGCAGGCACTGGGCCTGGGACTTTACTCGTGGGTCAACGTTCCATGGGGGGCGCGTGCGGCTGTGATGTTCAGCGATATCTGGCAGTGGACGCCCTTCCTGTTCATCGTGCTGTTGGCCGCGCTGGAGAGCCAATCCGTCGAACAGGTCGAAGCCGCGCTGGTGGACGGGGCCAACCGCTGGCAGATTTTCTGGCACATCACCGTGCCGGCGATCCTGCCGGTCAGCACGACGCTGGTCCTGATTCGCATGATCGAGGCCTTCAAGATCGTGGACCTGCCCAACGTGTTGACGAACGGGGGGCCGGGTACGGCGACGGAGTCACTGACGCTGCAGGCCTTCATCTCCTGGCGCGCGCTCGACCTGGGCGGATCGGCGGCTATTGCATACTCACTGCTGTTCGTCGTCACGTTCGTCGGCATGTCGTACGTCAATTTGATTCGTCGCCGTGTGACGGAGGAATGATGGCCATGTTCAGAAGCTTGTTTCGGCGCAGGTCGCTCTTTTCGCCATCTCCGATCGGGATGGCAGTGTCCTATCTAGTGTTGGGGATGTGGACGCTCGTCGTCCTGTTCCCGCTGTATTGGCTGGTCGTGACCTCGTTCAAATTGCCCATAGACGTGAACCAGGGGCCGTTTTACCTGCCCTTCGTTGACTTCAAGCCGTCGTTGCACGCCTGGCAATACATCCTGGTGGGCGATTTGAGCAACGACACGCTGCGGAACTATGCCAACACCGTGATCGTGGCGTTGACCAGCGCCTCGCTGGCGCTGCTGCTGGGGACAGCGGCTGCGTATGGCCTGACACGTTTCACGTACCGGCCGCGCCTCGGTGCAATACTGACGTTCATCGGCTGCGTAGCACTGGCCGTCGTCGCCGTTACGCTGGGAGTGCCCTGGCAGATCGCCATCGTCGTCGGTCTTGCCCTCTTTGTTCTGCTACTGCGCACAGTGGGGCGACGCTTCGGGCGTGCAATGGGCAACAACGACATCGCTTTCTGGCTGATCTCTCAGCGCATGTTGCCCCCGGTGGCCGTCGTGCTCCCTATTTACGTACTGTTTCAGCGGCTGCACCTCCTGGACACACGGAGTGCGCTGATCATTACCTATCTGGCTGTCAATCTGCCGATCGTCGTCTGGCTGATGCGCGACTATTTCCAGTCCATTCCGATCGAACTGGAGGAGTGTGCGGCGATTGACGGCGCATCACGCTATCGGATTTTTTGGTCCGTCGTGTTGCCTCTTTCGGTGCCGGGGCTCGTCGCCACGTTTCTGTTTGTGCTGGTCTTCGCCTGGAACGAGTACCTGCTGGCGCTGTTCCTTTCGGGCTCGCGTGCTCAGACGCTGCCACTGACGGTGGCCGCGCAGAACGCCACCCGTGGCCCGCAGTGGTGGTACATGTCCGTCCTGATCCTGATCATGATCATACCGGTCATCGCCATCGCCATTGCACTGGAGCGCTACATCGCGCGGGGGTTGTTGGTGGGCGCGATTAAAGGTTAAAAACGGTGTGGAGGATTATCTATGGCCACGCATGAGACCGTGATCCATCTTGTTCCTCAATTCTTTGGTGAGCGAGAAAAGACGCTGGTGGAGCAGGGCTCGCTGTCGGCTTCTACCTTTTGCTTCGACAGTGGTGTGTGCGGGCTGCGACTTGAGAATAAAGTGGGCCAGCTCGTGCTGTTGCCGTTTCAGGGACAACAAGTCTGGTCGGCGGAGTTTGGCGGGCGCAACCTGACAATGAAATCTAGTTTCACTGAACCTCGCCCTACTCGCGTGTATCTGGAAACCTACGGCGGGTTCTTGATTCACTGCGGGGCAACGGCGATGGGTGTTCCGTCTAGAGAAGATACGCATCCACTGCACGGTGAACTGCCCAATGCCCCCTACCAAAAAGCCTATCTGGTCGTCGGCCAGGATAAAAAGGGACCTTACATTGGCTTGGGTGGCCAGTATCAGCACACCGTTGCCTTCAACCACAATTACGTCGCCGAGCCGCTCGTCAGGCTGTATGCCGATTCCACCTTATTCGAAGCAGCACTAAAAGTTACCAATCTAAAGCATTCGGAAATGGAGTTGATGTACCTGGCGCACGTGAACTTCAGGCCGGTGGACAACGGGCGGCTGGTGTACAGTGCGCCTTGCACGCCCCAACACGTGCGGGTGCGGAGGAGCATCCCCTCACACATCCGGCCGCGCCCTGGCTACGTGGAGTTTATCCAGGAACTGGCATGCCATCCCGAGCAGCACAACCTGCTGGCGCCGGGGCTGGTATTTGACCCGGAGGTGGTCTTTAGCATAGATTATGTGGCCGACGAAGAGGGCTGGGCGCACAGCATGCAGGTGCACCCGCATGGCAGCGCCGATTACGTGCGCCACCGCCCCGCCCAGTTGGATAAAGGCATCCGCTGGATTTCGCGCACGGGGGACCAGGATGCGTTGGGGATCATCCTGCCTGCCACGGCCGAACCGGAGGGGTATCTGGCCGAGAAGGCCAAGGGGAACATCAAGGTCCTGCCGGCCGGGGGCGAGTTTCGCTGCGAGATGGAGATTGGCACGCTGGCACCCGCCGAGGCGAGCCGTATGGAAGAAAAGATCACCCGGATGATGGCGGATTGAGCAGGTAATCTGAGCGCGTCATTCCGAGGAGCGCCAACAGCACGTCATTCCGAGGAGCGTTAGCGACGAGGAATCTCACCCACGTGGAGGATAGAGGCATGGCGAATGTACAAGACATCAAAACGGTTGCACCTTACAACAGACTGATCGGCGATCTGCCCAAGATCGGCATTCGACCTGTCATTGATGGCCGGCTGGGAGGAGTACGCGAGTCGTTGGAAGAACAAACGATGAATATGGCCCGCTCCGTCGCCCGGTTGCTGGCCGAGAGATTGCGCCATTCCAACGGCCTGCCGGTCGAGTGCGTCATCGCCGATCGGTGTATCGGCGGCGTGGCCGAAGCTGCGCAGGCTGTGGCCAGGTTTGCCAGGGAGGGAGTAGGAGTCTCAATTACGGTCACGCCGTGTTGGTGTTACGGCTCCGAGACGATGGACATGGATCCAACCATCCCCAAAGCGATATGGGGCTTCAACGGCACCGAGCGCCCCGGCGCGGTCTATCTGGCGGCAGTCCTGGCGGCACACAATCAGAAGGGCTTGCCCGCGTTTAGCATCTACGGGCGAGACGTGCAGGATGCGAACGATACCTCGATCCCGCCCGACGTGCAGGAGAGGCTCTTACAGTTTGCCCGAGCTGGGCTGGCCGTCGCGACCATGCGCGGCAAGTCTTATCTGGCGATGGGCGGCGTCTCGATGGGCATCGCCGGGTCCATCGTAGACCACGATTTCTTTGAAGACTATTTAGGGATGCGGGTCGAGACAATAGACTCGAGCGAATTTTTCCGTCGCATCGAAGAAGGGATGTATGACCAGGACGAATACACGCGCGCGCTGGCGTGGGTCCGGGAAAACTGCAAGGAAGGGCGGGATCACAATCCGCCCAAGGTTCAGCGCAGCCGGGCGCAGAAAGACCAGGACTGGGAGTTCGTGGTCAAGATGGCGATGATCGCCCGCGACCTGATGGTGGGCAACCCGCGCCTGGCCGAGCTCGGCTACGGCGAGGAGGCGCTGGGGCACAATGCCATCGCCTCGGGCTTCCAGGGACAGCGCCAGTGGACCGACCACTTCCCCAACGGCGACTTCCTGGAGGCGATCCTGAACTCGTCCTTCGACTGGAACGGCATTCGAGAGCCATTCGTCGTGGCCACCGAGAACGACTCGCTCAACGGAGTAACGATGCTCTTCGGGCACCTGTTGACGAATACCGCGCAGGTCTTTGCCGATGTGAGGACCTACTGGAGCCCGGCGGCGGTCAAACGGGTGACCGGCTACGAGCTGACGGGCCGGGCGGAAAACGGGTTCATCCACCTGATCAACTCGGGCGCAGCCACGCTGGACGCCACCGGCCAGACGACGGCCGAGGGCCAGCCAGTGATGAAACCGTTCTGGGAGATGACGCCGGAAGAGGTTGCCATGTGCCTGGGGGCCACGACCTGGTACCCGGCTTCGTTGGGGTATTTCAGGGGAGGCGGGTTCTCGTCGGGCTTTTTGACGCGTGGCGGTATGCCGGTCACTATGTCGAGGATCAACCTGGTCAAAGGGCTGGGGCCGGTGCTCCAGATTGCCGAAGGGCACACGGTCGAACTGCCGGACGACGTGTACAATGCGTTGAACGAGCGGACCGACCCGACCTGGCCGACCCACTGGTTTGTCCCCCGCTTGACGGGCAGCGGGCCGTTCAAGGACGTCTACGGCGTGATGTACAACTGGGGCGCCAACCACGGCGCGCTCAGTTACGGCCACGTCGGTGCCGACCTGATCACACTGGCCTCGCTGCTGCGCATGCCGGTCGGTATGCACAACGTGCCGGAGGAGCGCATCTTCAGGCCGAGCGCCTGGGGCGCGTTTGGCGCGATGGATCCACTGGGTGCCGATTTCAGGGCGTGCGCCAACTTTGGACCATTGTATGGGAAGTCCTAATCACTAGCAACGGGAAATCGTAAATGACACACATCAACGAAGAACCTACACCACCTCGACGGGCGATGGTGATCGCGGCCCATCCAGACGACATCGAGTTCGTCGTGGCGGGCACCGTGGCCAAATGGGTACGAGCGGGAACCAGTGTGGAGTACGTGCTGGTCACCAGTGGGGATGCGGGCAGCCACCAGCCGGGGATGACCCGTGAGGAATTGGCCCGCATCCGTGAGGCCGAACAACGCGCCGCCGCTCATGTTGTCGGCGTGGACGACCTCGTCTTCCTGGGTTACCACGACGGCGAAGTGGAGCCGACGCTGGCGCTGCGCCGCGACCTGGTGCGCCAGATCCGCCGCTTCAAGCCTGACGTCGTGATCTGTTCCGATCCGACCCCGCTCTTCATCGGCAACGATTACATCAACCATCCCGACCATCGAGCCGTGGGCCAGGCCGCGATCGATGCCGTCGCGCCGATAGCGGCGATGCCGCTGGCGTTCGCCGAACAGCGGGCGGAGGGGCTGGAGCCGCACCGGGTGAAGGAGTTGTTCGTTACGTCCACGGCGGAGCCGGACACGTGGGTTGACGTCACCGGCACACTCGAACTCAAAATCGAGGCGCTGCGGCAGCACGCCAGCCAGTTCCCCAACGGGTGGGACCCGGGCGAGTTGCTTCGCAAGTGGGCGGCCGACGATGGTGCGAAGGCCGGCGTGCCCTACGCCGAAGCCTTCCGGCGGATGGTGCTGGTGCGTGAGAGCGGCAACTGAATTACGTAGACTTCCGAAGTCTCCGCCGAACCGGAGGTTCGGACGACTTCGGAAGTCTCGTATAATCGGCTTGACCGTATCCCCTGCCTGGACTACAATATCAACTGCCGGAATGGCTGGCATTAAGAGAGGGTAGTTACAATGAATGGGGCAAGACTATATGGATCAGCATAAGACAGCAGCGGATATCTCGCGTGCTTACTACTGGTGGCCGATCACCGAGGAGAAAATCCGGCAAGCCGTCCAGAAAATCGCGGATGCAACTCAGCCAGAGAAAATCATCTTGTTCGGCTCGTTCGCTCACGGCCAGCCCAGTCTGGATAGCGATGTGGATTTGCTGGTGATCATGGAGAGTGAGCAGAACGTTCACGCCCGCTCGGTGCGAATCTCGGAAATCCTCTATCCCCGCCCTTTTCCGGTGGACATTATTGTCCGTACACCAGCGGAGGTGGCAGAGCGGATAGCGTTGGGCGATTGCTTTTTCCGTGAGATCATTACAAAAGGCAAGGTGCTCTATGAACGCCCAACCAGTTGATGAGTGGATCAAGAAAGCAGAAGACAATTACATCAGCGCGCTCACTTTAGCACGTCGCCGCAGCAGACCTGTGCCTGACGTCGTCTGTAATCAATGTCAACAGTGCGCCGAGAAATACTTGAAGGCGCTGTTGGTTCGGCATCAGGTTGACTTTCCCAAAATACACGACCTGGTGCAACTCGAAGAATTAGCCGTGCGGGTGGAGCCGGATGTTCGCTTGATCCACAGTACCCTGGCAACGCTCAACCCGTATGGGATTGACATCCGCTATCCTGGCCTTGAGGCTACAGTAGAAGAAGCGCACGAAGCGCGCACGAAGCGCGCACGAAGCGCGTATGAAGCACTGAAAGCGGTGAGAAATATCCGCAAATTTGCGCGCTCAAAGCTCGGGCTAGGCACTCAGTAATACTTCGGGGGAGATGCTCATGCCTCATCAACTCAACTTCCTGGCCTTCGACCTGGGCGCGGAGAGTGGGCGTGCGATGCTGGGCCAGTTCGACGGAGAGCGGCTCCGACTTTCGGAGGTGCACCGCTTCCTCAACGGCCCGGTGCGCCTGCCCGATGGCTTGCACTGGGACGTGTTGCGCCTGTGGAGCGAGGTGAAACACGGCCTGGGCCTGGCCGTCCGGGAGCATGGAGCCGACCTGGCCGGCGTGGGCCTCGACACGTGGGGCGTGGACTTTGGGCTGCTCGACCGGGACGGCGCGCTGATCGCGAACCCCTTCCACTACCGCGACAGCCGCACCGACGGGATGCTCGAGGAGGCCTTCTGCCGTATGCCCCGCGCACAAGTTTTCGAGCAGACCGGCATCCAGTTCATGCAACTGAACAGCCTGTACCAGTTGCTGGCGATGGTCGTCGGCCGCTCGCCTGCGCTCGACATCGCCGAGACCTTCTTGACGATGCCTGACCTGTTCAACTACTGGCTCGCCGGGCGCAAGTGCTGTGAATTCAGCATCGCCACGACCACCCAGTGTTACAACCCGCGCCTGTCCCCCCTCCCTCGCAGGGAGGGGCCGGGGGAGGGTGGGAGCGACTATAGGCGAGCATCCCACCCTCACCCCAACCCTCTCCCTGGGAGGGAGAGGGAGCAGGCGGAACGTTCTCCCCTCCCTTTGAGGGAGGGGGTAGGGGGAGGGTGGGCTCTGCCATTGCTCGAACGACTGGGCATCCCCACCGACATCTTCCCCGAGATTGTGCCAGCGGCAACCGTTCTGGGCGAATTGTTACCGCCGGTGGCGGACGAGGTCGAGGTAAAGAGTATGCCGGTCATTGCCCCGGCCTGCCACGACACCGGGAGCGCCGTGGCGGCGGTCCCTGCCGCAGGCGCGGATTTCGTCTACATCAGTTCCGGGACGTGGTCGTTGATGGGCACCGAACTCCAGGCTCCGGTCATCAACGAGCAGAGCCTGGCCTTCAACTTCACGAACGAGGGGGGCGTGGGGGGGACATTTCGCCTCCTGAAGAACATCACCGGCCTGTGGCTGGTGCAGGAGTGCCGGCGCACATGGGCGCGCCAGGGCGAAGAGCTATCGTACGATGAGCTGACGCAGATGGCGGCGCGGGCGGCGCCCCTGCATTCCATCGTGGACCCCGACGACGGCGAGTTCCTCAAGCCGGGCGACATGCCAGCGCGCATCCGCGTTTTCTGCCAGAAGACAGGGCAGCCGGTACCGGAGGACAGGGGCGCGCTCGTGCGCTGCGCGCTGGAGAGTCTGGCGCTCAAGTACCGCTGGGTGCTGGAGCGACTCGAGGAGATGCTGGGCCGCCGCCTGGAGCCGATCTACATCGTCGGGGGCGGGACGCGGAACCGGCTGCTGAACCAGTTCACCGCCGACGCGACCGGGCGGCGGGTGGTGGCCGGGCCGATCGAGGCCACGGCCATCGGCAATGTCATCGCGCAAGCGATGGCGCTGGGGCACATCGCCTCGCTGGAGGAGGGGCGCCAGGTGGTGCGCAACTCCTTCGACATCGAGACGTACGAGCCGGCCGGTGGGGCCGGGTGGGAAGAGGCA
>Ga0172363_10001044_pt1 | contig 21980 bp, 18 predicted proteins | sample LakKivs2_kivu2a2_FD_114541 | JGI IMG/M metagenome (GOLD analysis project Ga0172363, IMG submission 114541) | Sediment microbial communities from Lake Kivu, Rwanda - Sediment s2_kivu2a2 | ecosystem: Environmental > Aquatic > Freshwater > Lake > Sediment | place: Rwanda: Western Province, Lake... | reverse complement strand
GTATGCTGTGCCCAGATTCATCGAGTTCAGGGAAGAGCTACCTCTCACCGTCACCCTGAAGCTCTTCAAAAGGCAATTGAGGGAAGAAGAGGTAGCTAAGATGAAGGCGAGTGGGGAGCTGAAGTAGAGCGAACGGCTTCTGGTGCGTAGCATAAAACGTCTACCTGTGTGCCCTCGGTTCATGAATGATCTTCAAAATCCAGATCGTGCATTGTAGCGCCTGAGAACAAGAGATGCCTGGGGCATGCTCTGCTGTGCATAGCAAACGTGCTGTTGGGACCTGCCAATGTCGCGCATCGCGCGAACTAGCGTGAGTCTGACATCCGCAGACTATGTCTGGTAGAATAACTTGATTCGCCATTACCTGAGCGAGGTGTGAACATATGCCGAGCTATGAGGATTTAGAGGCCAGGATAATAGACACGGGAGACTGTACGGTATGCGGGGCATGCATCACAGCTTGCCCCGACTCCCACATCAAGCTTATCGAAAACAAGCCGAAACGGCCCAAGCGTACCGTGGATTGCGTAGGTTGCCACACCTGCTACGACGCCTGCTACATGCTCAGGCACGACCTCATAAGGGATATAGAGAGCAGCATCATGGGTTGGGAGAAAAAGGAAAGCATAGGACTGTACAGACGCGTCGTGGCAGCAAGAACAAAAGACCCACAAGTCAGAGAAGCGTGCCAGGATGGCGGAATTGTAACCGCACTGCTGCTCTATGCACTGGGCAGTGGCGTCATAGACGGGGCGGTGCTAGTTGGCAGAGAGGGCTGGACGCCGGTGGCCTGTATCGCCAGCACCAGGGATGAGATTATCCACTCAGCTGGCAGCAAATACGGCGTGGTGCCGGTGCTGAGAGAGCTGCGAGCTGCTGTCGTTGATCATGGGCTGAGTAGTATCTGCGTTGTCGGTTCCCCGTGCCATATACAGTCGATAAGGTATCTGAAGCACAAAGGTCTGCCCCTGGCATCGTCCGTGAAACTGACCTTAGGTCTGTTCTGTCGCGAGAACTATGAATATGCCTGTATAGCAGAGAAAATTAGAGCCAAGGGCGTGGATATCAACCAGGTAGATAAGCTGGATGCCGCCAGCGAGTTCAATGTATATGCTGCCGGTAACAAGCTGTCTCTGCCCATAACCGTGGTCAAGAGTTGTGTCCCCGGGCATTGCCTGATTTGCCAGGACTTCGCTGCCGAGCTGGCCGATATCGCCATCGGAAGCACTGGCTCCGCCGAGGGATGGTCAACAGTCATAGTCAGGACGGAACAGGGCGATAAGATTCTTTCGGGCGTGGAAGAAAAGGAAATCATAGAAACAAGAGAAGTAGGAGATATTGTTGAGGTACAGGAAATAGCTAGCAGAAAGAAGAAGAAGGCCAGGCAGGCAGAGAATACGTTGAGGTTGAGGGAAGGAGGGCTGAGTAAGAAGGAAATTGCTGCCATACTGGGAATAACGGAGGAGACAGTGTCTCACCGGCTGGGTCGGACTTAAGTACAAGGAACGTTTGACAGCTCAAGGTAGGAATTGAAGCCTCAAACCATAGCAGAGGGTACAGTACTTCAGGGAAACGGGGCCACAACCCGGGGGACTTACCGTGCCAGTCTAGTTGACATAATCCACTTGGTCAGAACAACATACTGACATCCAACACGATGGTATCAATAGCCCCGGCCGCTTTACGTGCTGGCCCCGGCGGACTCATCAGTCAGGAATCCTTCAGATCTCCAAGAATGGCTTACGGCTTACCGCTTGGCTGCCTTGGCCGGTGTCTTGCTTGGCGAGGTCATCTTCTTGCTCAGGGCATCACGGTCACCACCGCTCATACCGGCGATGTGCCTGACCAGCTTCTTCCTGGACTCGATGTCATACTGGGTCGTGATGGCGATTTGTTCCATGATAGGTGAGCCGCCGCCATGATAGCTGCCGATATTATGTATGCCTCCGGTTGCGGAGCAGAGCACATCACCCAGATAACGCCATAGCTGTGCCTGGTCCTCGACGGGCATATCCGGATTGCGCTTAGTGTATTTTAAGAGGAAGTCACGGGTCTGCGGGTTCAGAAAGTCTTTCTCGTGCGGGAAGGTGGCTACCACGCCGCCACTGATATCGCAGAGCATTTCTGCTTCATGATAGACTGCCTCGCCGGTCAGACAGCGGCCGACGTTGCAGTAGATAGAGTTGGGTATATAGGAGCCGGGGCCATAGGGCACGAATCCTATTCCAGGTATGTAGACCTCTGGCTTGCCCAGGTCGGAGGCTGTGTATCCCGCTGCATAACCTAGCTCGGTGACCATGATGATGTCAGCCAGCTTCTTCCGAACTCCGGGTGTCTTGTGGATGTTGTTCACCTCGGCGGCCAGCGCTGCAGTTCCCAGAAGTACGTCGCCAAGAGCTGGTTTGCAGCCCGAATAAGAATGGCGGTGGAAGAGGGCAAAGAGGAGAGCTAGCACGCCGCCATGCTGCCATTCGCCGGCCAAGAACACTCTTTCCCAGGGCACGAAACAGTCATCAAATATCATGTAAGAATCTGTGGCTCCGGGCAGGAAGCCCCGTTTGAAATGTTCCCGGGGTCGGAGGTTGTGGATAGTGACAACCTGCTTCAGTCCGTCCCAGTCGCCTGGGATGGCGAAAGCGACAGCGTAGTCCTTGTCTTCTGGACGCAGGGCCCGTGTCGGCACCACCAGCACCTCGTCAGCAACTGATGCCTCGGAGATGTGCAGCTTGCAGCCGCTGACCACAATGCCGTCGCTGAGCCTTTCCTTGATGCGCACGTAGGCATCGGGGTTCGGCTGCTCAGCAGGCCTCAGCATCCTATCACCCTTTACATCCGTCTGGGCGCAACAGCCCACCAAATCTTCCGTCTGGAATCGGCTAAGCCACTTCTTGAAGTTCTCGTGGTACTGTGTGGCGCCTTTGTTCATCTTGTCCGCCTCGTAGGAAACGTTGTAGGTGGCATTTGTGGCGTCAATGCCCATGCAGCGCTGGATGCAGCCGGCCACTTTCTGGCACAGCATGCGGGTCATATCTTGCTTCTTGTGCAAGTCATCGGTGTTCTGGTGGATGTGGGTGAAGCGGCTGATGCGTTCGCCGGTGAGATGAGAGGTAGCCGTCAGCAGGTCACGGTTCTCCGGCCTGAGAGCCTCGTCAAATGTAGTACCGATGGTGTTTATGCAATCCATTTGAAGCTCATCTGTGCGGTCGATTGGCGCACCATCGAAGTAAACATTTCGCTTCATTTTCGCCAGGCCCTGTATATACTGGTCTTTCGTTCTCATTTTCCCTCCTTGTTCAATGATAGCCAAAGCTCTGATAGTCCAGTTGCTCGGAGACTAATGTGCCTACCAGTATAGCTTACACCACGCCGGCAGGCAAATTCCCCGGCTTCTTCCCATCGGCAAAGGAGGCAGTGAACCAGGGGACGAGGATCGAGCCTCACCTCCCTAGGATTCTTTTCCCAGCAGATGACTCAGCATTTTGTCATAGCCAGGTGGGTGTGGTGAGTTATGTCTTAGAAAAGTGGGAATCGGATACCTGAAAACACCGATCTTATGACCTAGCTCCAAACCCTGAATCGTTTTGTCAATCTTGCTCATCGGAATCGAAAAGGCACACTCGCAGTCTTCAGTGTGAGGAATCAGCCGTTCTCCGAGACTGAGCAGGGCGAACTGGCATTCGTCTTTTTCGATAGCCCTAGTGATATAAGTTGCGCACCCGGCTTCTACAGCCAACGTGGTCTCTAGACCTGTCTTACCTGTTCCATTGAGGTAGCCTGCAAGAAGTATCCATATTTGGGCGGGATTGCCATAAACCAGGATAAGATGTGGTTCAAATGTAGCTCTGTTGAGCGGGGCCATGAGTACATGCTTGTACTTGCCATATTCGAATTTGGGCAGGTTCTCAATAGCCGCTGCTGCCTGTTTCTTGTCCATCCCCCACAACCCAAGAGACTCCTGAAGGCTGCCGTCAGCCACATCTGGCAGGACAGGCAAGAAGCCCATACTTATGCCAGCAACGTAGCAGGTCTGCAACTTGTCAACAGCAATAGTCCAGCCGTAGCGCCGTGCCATATTGAGTGCGTGGCACAACGAAATGTCTATTCCCACGTCTTTCTGAGGTGTTCTGGTCTTGTCAGGGAGTCCTTCTTCGGATTCGCACATGCGGATGGCCAGTGGAAAGGTCTGCGGACGCACATAGTGAGTCAATGCCTCGTCGATTTGTTTTGGATTTGTCATGTTTTCTTCCTCCTGTGCTAACAATGCATATCCGGTGAACGAAAGAACCTTTCAGGTTTTGGGGGATCTCATCTGTTGCAGGCTTCTTGGTTCGTCTTCAAGGTGCCGCCGTGTGCACTCTATCAGAATTCTCGGCTGTTTTCCAGCGGTTGCGTCGACCATGGCGACTGCGCCATGGCAATCCAGCATCAGGATAGCTAAGCCGAAAGCGTCACAAAGTAAGAGCCGAGGCGCAGCCTCGGCTCTTACACCATCTCTCTTCACCCCGTGGCGCACTTAGTGCCCGAGATTGTCGCTAGGCTCACTGACCCTACGCTGACCATGAATCATATGTGCACTTCAATATTCTCACAATCGGGTCAACGAAGCCCACCCTTACCAATGTTCTGAGAACCTCGTGTCGGGAGATCAAATCGGCTATGGGACGATGGATTTCATAGTAGAGAGATATGAACCTGGCGCCTAGGCTGTCAGGCAGTAGAACCTTGTCCCGAAACTCTCTCAGAAGGTCTATTTCCTTGGCTGTATCAGTACCATAGGCTGCGGTAGCGACAAAACAATCCCTTTCCGTCGGATGGCCATAACCACCCCATGGTGTTCCGTCTAAGTCGGTCAGGGATGGCGTGGTAGTGGCTGTTACCCTTGCCCACATATAACCGCTGTAGCCCTCGCTACTGGCGGCATTGACGTCACCATCTGAGCACTGGACCCAGGCTGTGCCGTTCCACCAGAAGAGCCGCAGCGTTGTCTCATTAAACCCTACTACTTCGGCATCGGTATAGTAAAGCCTTATCTCAGTCTCCGTCCCAGGGTCGGCATTGGTAACACGGACATCGCGGAATATTCCCAGCTCCTTGAATTCATTCGATAATGCGACTGGATCGAGGGAAGCGAGAGTCCCGTAGATGTCGGATGAGGGGTGGGGATTACCGGGGTATTTGACAATAGTCACCGTAGCTGTACCATGTACCACGACCTGGGTGTCAGCCTCCTCAATCGCATCAACGGTTTTGTCGGTCACCGTCTCTGTTACTACCTCAGCCCGCAGCCAGGGTTTGAAATCCACGTCACCGATGATGGCATCGCCTTTGCCGAGGAAGTTGGTTTGGTGCAGTGGCCCGCTGGCATCGCCCCACCAGTTGTAGGTGGCATCGACCATCCCGCCTCCATCATTTAACAGACCACACTGAGTGTTGCCGGCGATCTCGTTTAGGTGAGCTTCCAGAGTAGAGCCGCCACAAACGTATATACCTGCATCGTCATTGCCAGAGATGGTGGCGCCTGTCATCTCCACGGCAGAGGTGCCTGCATGACCTATGATAGCCACTCCTGCTCCTCGACTGGTGGCGACGATGCTTTCAACCATCAGGTCGGCAATTCTCCCTGTGCTGTCAACGCAGGCGATGCCAACAACCACTGGTTTTCCGCTGACCCCGGCTCCATCAAAGTTGATACCCTTGATATTGATGTTTTGCGAGTCATACACCGCAGCCAGAACCCAGGCCTTCCCCACTACTGGCAGATCCGTATACAAGTTTGTGGTAGCAACGGTTGCGCCTTCACCGCTAATTATGCCTATATTTGTCTTTGCCTCTACCGTGAAAGCGTCATATTTCCCCTTTGCCACCATGATGGTATCACCAGAGCCTGCTGCATCAATGGCTTCCTGGATAGTTGGGAAGGCACTGGCCCAATCTCTTCCATCTTGTGTACCGGCGCCACCCTCAACGACATACCAAATGATCGGATTGGTCACCTGCGTGGCGGCCATCACCAGCCCGGGACTCACCACGGGTGTCAGACTCGCCACCAGCACCACGGCAAACAGGATACCGAATATTCTTTTCATTCTTCACCTCCTTCATAACGAGTCGGTTTCTCCAACATCCTTATCCTTTCCATTTTTGTCCACTCCCATCGTCATTGCAGCCTCCCGCCGACCATAAATCGCGGCTCCAATTTGATATTCTCACAATCAGGTCAACAAAGGCCACCCTCACCACTGTTCTTAGAACCCCGTGTTCGGAGATAAACTTGGCTATTGGAGGGCTGACTTCATAATACAGCGATACAAGCCCGGCGCCCAGGCAGTCAGGCAACAAGATTTCGTCTCTGAACTCTCTCAGGATGTCTAGCTCCTCTGCTGTCTCAGTACCGTAGGCTGCAGAGGCGATAAAACAGTCTTGGACAGTAATCGACAGCTCAGCGGTTGCCGTGTTCTGATCGGCATCTTTGACTTTGACGCTGAAGTTGAAGGCACCGGGTCTGGTGGGCTTGCCCGAGATGATGCCCCTATCAGCATCAAGACTCAGCCCATCTGGCAGACTGCCCTGCGTTATGGCCCAGGTGTAGGGCTCGGCGCCGGCGCAGGCCTCAAGCCTGGCCTCGTAGGGCTGCCTCACTGCGCCAGTCGGCAGTTCTGTGGTGCCAATAGAAAACTCTAGAAACCGCGAGCAATAGCCACCAAACGGCGTGCCAGCCAGCTGTGCTAGAGTCGGTCTGGTGTCACCTCTTATTTCTGCCCAGATACAACCGCTGTAGTCATTGCTGCTGGTGGTATTGACTCCACTGTTTGAGCACTCTGCCCAGGCCGTGCCGTTCCAGGAGAAGAGCCGTAGCGACTCCTCGCTGACGCCTGCCACAACCAATTCATCAAGCTCATCATTGGTGTAGTAAAGCTTTATCTCGAGCTGGGCGACTTGTGTAGGATTGGGAGCATACACATCGATATATTTTTGCAGCGAAGCAAGGCATACGGGGGCGTCGCCGGGGTTATCAGCGTACTGAGCCACGGTTACCGTAGCTGTGCCGTTTACCTCAATCTCGATGTCAGCCTGATCCTTGACATCAATGGTGCCATCAGTCTTCATCTCCGTCTGTACGTTTGTTAGATTCGCCCCCAGCCAGGGCTCGAAATCCACATTATCGCTGACAGTGTCACCCGTTCCATCACGATTGAGTTTTAGGTTGAGCGGCCCAGTGGAATTGCCCCACCAATTCCGAGTGGCATCGAGTGTCTGGTCTTTGTCGTTCGACACGCCAGACAGAGAGTTGCCGGCGATGTTGTTGAAGTTGACGGTGATTCCGGTAAGCGTTTCCTGGGTGTCAAACACATGGATACCATGGCGATTCCCTGTGAAATTATTGCCTATCACTGTCACATTCTCAGAAGATGGTCGGTCGTGGTGTGACTTCTCGAAAGTCATGGCTGTGCCCTTAGCATAATTAATCACAGTGTTGCTTTTGATTGTGGTGTTAAGGCACTGGCAGCTTATGCCTACACCCCCATCAGCAAAGTCCCTTATCAGGTTGCCTTCGATGAGCGAGCCTTTGAGGTAACCGGTGATGCCAAACCTCGAGTTAACGACCTCGTTGTTCCTGAAGGTCGCATTAGTCGCGGGGGCCGGCTCAACGCCACCCGCGTTAATAGCTACTTTCGCACCCTTTACATAACAATACTCGATGGTTGCGTTTGCGGTGAAGGTGAGGCTGATTCCGAAGTCACCGGGGTTCAACACACGTACGTTTCTGACTGTAATATTAGCCGCCATTAGTCCAAACTCGGGAGTCGTGATCGCGTGGGCGCCATTCTGCACTGTCAAGCCATCAATGACCACCACGAGGCCGGCAGTGGTGATTATGCTGATCCCTGCATGATCCGTATCTGTTTCAATGATCGTTTCAGGGCCACTGCGTGTCCGCGCGTCGACTCCGGCCTGGGCGCCCTTCAGGGTCAACGGTTTGTCAATAACAACATTCTCTCTATACAACCCTGCTGCCACCATAATGGTATCGTTAGCGCTGGCCTGACCAATGGCGTACTGGATGGTTCTCCAGGGACTGCTTGCACTCCCATTACCAGGGAGATCATTCCCTGCACTAGACACGTAATAAGTCGTTCCCAGGTCGGCTGTCACCGGCATCCCTGTCACTAGGCTCAAGCCCAGCACTACAACAAACAGAATGCTAATTATCTTTTTCACTTTTTTCTCCTTTTATCACTTTTCTATCACTTTTCTGTCACTTCCTTGTTAATTTGTCACTCCGTGGGCTATGGTCCTATCTGCCTCCCCATTGCACAACTGTCACGTCGCCAATGCCCCTCCAAAAACACAAAACCGACCTTTTGAAGGTCGGTTCGATCTTTAGCTGGGCGCACCCGGATGACCGACTACAGGCGCCGCATCATCTCTTCCCGTAATCTCTCTTCCCCACAACTCTGTCACTTCCGCTCCTCACCTCAATCAACACATCGGATAGGGAATCTACTACTTCCAGAATCCTACCCGCTTGCCACTGAATATGGTAGCATCCAAATATTAAGATTTCATTAAGATGTGAGAGAATCTGAAGAGCATCAGGCGCATTTTTCTTACTTTCAATAAGTCCTTTCGCATTTTCATCTGCATGTGGCCGAAGGGCCATAAGTTGAGTGACAGGTGCTGAGCGCAGCCTCTCATATCCGCCTATAGTAGCGGGCCGATGAACAGCAAAATTCCTGAGGTTCTTGTGAAAGACGCGCTTCCGATGCGGTCGGGGAATTTGTGTTCTATCTTCGAGGTGTCGCCACGTACACCTTCTCAGAATTCTCGCCTGTCTTCCAGCGCTTGTCCCAAGGTCAGGTCATCAGCATATTCCAGCTCAGCCCCAAAAGGCAAACCGCGAGCCAGACGAGTGACCCGAATGCCGAGAGGCGCGATAAGATGCTGGAGATACATAGCCATAGTCTCGCTCTCGACATTGGGATTGGTTGCCACAATTACTTCGGTTACTGAGCCGTCTTTGAGACGGGCGAGAAGCTCCTTTAACTTTAGATCTTCGGGCCCTATACCCTGCGTCGGACTGATAGTCCCATGAAGCACGTGGTAAACCCCATCATATTTCCCCGTCTGCTCCAGAGGGAGGATGTCTGAAGGTTTCTCCACAACACAAATCTTAGAGTGGTCGCGTTCTTTATCCTGGCAGATGCGGCAGGGGTCACAATCAGTGCTGTCAAAACAGACTGAGCAAAGCCTTATCCTTTCCTTCAGCGTCAAGATAGCTTCCGCGAGGGCCTTAGCTTCTTCATCAGAGCTGCGCAAGATATGATAAGCCAACCGTTTAGCACTTTTGGGCCCGATTCCCGGCAGCTTGTTCAGCTGTTCAATCAATCTGGATATAGGCTCGGCGACAGTTCTCATTTGTTCTGGTCCCTCAGTCTTTCTGCCATCCTGGGCGGAGCGAAGAATCTTCGCGCCCTGGCTAGACCCTTCCCCTTCGTTTCACTCGGGGTCAGGGTGACATGGAGCGGTGCGTCTTCGAACTTCCTTCTAAACTAACCCCGGTATGTTGAGACCACCGGTCAAACTGCTAAGGTGCTTATTAACAAGGTCCTGCGACTTGGTGACAGCCTCGTTAACAGCAGTCATAACTAAGTCTTGTAGTAACTCAACATCCCCTGCTGCTATCACTTCCGAAGACATCTCCACAGTATGCACCTTCTGGTGTCCATCCATCACCACTTTGACAGCGCCGCCACCACTGGTGGCTTCCACAGTCATGTTGCCCAACTCCTCCTGGGCTTTAGCCAGTTTTGCCTGAAGCTGCTGGGCCTGACGCAATATTGATTTATCCATTTCATTCCTTTCCTTGGGCTCTGCTCAGGACAACGACTCCTGCTCACTGATTCTGGCTCCCATTTCCAGCGCAGCTTTAACTACCGGATTTTGCGTTCTGGCCTGGGATGGGACTTCCCTCTTAGAATCGACCAAAACGCATCGTATCTTGTAGGGTCGACCAAAGACCTCCTTAAGCTTCTTTTCTACCAGATGACGGTATTTGGCGTCTTCGATTTTCTCCCTATGGAACGAATAATAGAAACCTAACACCAGTGTATCAGCCTCAAGAGCCATGGGGTCGCAGGCACTGCGCAGGAAGGCATCCAGGTTACCACTGGAACCTTCCCCTCGCAAGGATTTAATAAACTCCCTCCAGCGGCTACGGACGTAGTTAATGTCCTGAGGAATGTCTTTGCCCGGAATGCCAGCCCCGCTTACTGCTGCCAGAACCTCGCCGGGGATCTCGTTCCCGACCTTGTCGGGATCCAGTGCCACAGGAACATCAGCCTCAACTCCGTCAGCGGGCCTGGTCATTTGAGGAGCATCCTCTGCCTCCGGAGGTGTAGTCACAGTTGGTCGCTCTTGTCCGGCCTGTGTAGATAAAGCACAATCCACTAGCGCCATTTCCAGGGACAGAGCGGAGTAATTATCACTGGGAAAGTCTATGGTGGAGAAAGACTTAACTGCTTTGAGTAGATAATCCATTGGAGCATTGCTGGCCAGGCTGCTCATTTCGGCTAGATCCTCACTGGTAACATCTAAAGCCTCTCCGCATCCGGATTTAACGAGCAACAATCCTCGGAGGTATTCCACTAAGCCCAGATTGAATTGACGAAGGTCGACGCCATCACAATTGAGGCTATTCACAGTTCTTAGCCCAGCAGCCACATCCCTACTGATCACACACCTTGCCAGCTCTCTGACTCGTGAATCCCAGCCAATGCCCAGTTCCGCCTGAATCTGATCAAGCTCAATTCGATTGCCATAGCAGGCAATCATTTGCTGCAGAATATTCTCCGCGTCCCGAAGGCTCCCGGTAGCAGCACGGGCAATAAGCTCTAGGGAAGCGGGCTCGATGTGGATTTTTTCCTTGTTGCATATTAGCTTGAGTTTATCCATTATCTCAGTCTGGCGCAGGCGATGGAAATTGAACCGCTGACATCTTGACACTATCGTGGTTAACACCTTGTGTGCTTCTGTGGTAGCCAGAACGAAGATTACATGTGGTGGCGGCTCCTCCAGTGTCTTCAGCAAGGCATTGCATGCTGCTTCGGTAAGCATGTGGACTTCGTCTATGATATATACCTTATAGCGAGCAAGGCTAGGTGCATAGTTTGCCTTCTCCCTCAGGCTGCGGATTTCATCAATGCCGCGATTGCTGGCGGCGTCTATCTCTATCACATCCAAGGCCCTGCCTTCAGTGATTGAACGACATATGTCGCAGGCGTTGCACGGCTCGCCGCCTGCTTTGTTAGGACAGTTGACCGCTTTGGCTAAGATACGCGCCATGCTGGTTTTGCCTGTACCTCGCGGACCGCAAAAAAGATAAGCATGGGCTACCTTCCCACTCTCGACAGCATGACGCAGAGTCTTGGTAACTGGCTCTTGTCCCACCACCTCGCTTAAGGTCTGTGGCCGCCACTTACGGTAGAAAACCTCGGAACCCATACGCTCTTATTATACACCCCTCCGCCCAACCCCTAAAGGGGATTTTTACACAGGAGCACGGATAAAATATCAATGTTCTGCAGCATGGGCAGCGGCCGCCCAGAGCACCATAGTATGATGGTATGAAAGAAGCAGAATCTCCGGCGACAGACTTCCCCATTGGCGACGCTAAACAATGGACCGAAATTGCCTAGTCCATCAGAATTGGAACAGTGACTGCTTGAAAGCGTTACCTATTGGCTTGCTTCTCAGCCCAGTCGCCTGCCCAGGGCACCTTCCACGTCTTACCTTGGTATGCCAGAACCATTAGGGCAATCCATAAGCCCACAATTATGAACCAGACAATAACGCTGAAGGCAGTGAGGACCTCCCGGGGACTCCACAGCATGGGACCAGGTGACGGGATAGCAGCAAGTGTCAACAAAACAACTTGAACCACAGATAGCGCCACGAAGGTCATGATGGATTGCCAGGCATGGAATCTAACGAAGGTGTTTTTCTTCTCCAGCAATACGAAGACTATTCCCGTTATCCATATAGCCACGTAGCAAAGAAACCCGGCTAAATTGGGGGGCAGGTCTGTGGTACTCTCCGCTTCAGGCTTGGCTGTGACTTCAGTTGGTGCCGGCGTTGCTGCAACACCAAGCTCAGCGCCGCACTTGGAGCAAAACTTGGCCCCCTCAGGATTTTCCGCACTGCATCTAGAGCAGAACATATTCACCTCTTTACATTGAATTTATATCACATATTGTGGATATGTCAATAGTTTCTCGGACCTTTGTCTTAGTGCGCGTTGGCAAATGAGCAGATGCCTCCTCCTCGTTGAATCGATTCCCGTGGCACGGGATTCTGCGCTGCCCTCAGAATGACCGACGTAAAGCGTCCAGAGGGAGACTGACTGGACAGGAGGAGAGTTTCGTTCTTTGGGCAGGTCCTGTTGCTTGTTCTGGCTGCATCTCGAGGGCAATCAAAAGCGCGTCAGCGACCTAAGCGCCCGGTGCTCAAGCCAGAATTGCCAGGATTCCCTCGCGAATCATCTTCACGGCGATGGCCGCCAGAAGTAACATGATCACCTTGGATATGGCACTCACGCCGGTCTGTCCTAGAAAGGCTACAATTCGATTAGCCTGTCGGAAAAGTGCCCACTGTATTACGAGATTGATGACAAAGGAAGAGAGCACGATCGCAATATGATGCTGCCCCATCAGCAGTAACAGAGCGGCAAGCACAGCCGGCCCGACCACCAGAGGGGTGCCCAGAGGCACAACGCCCAGCATCGCGGAGGCTGATAAGTCTTTAGTCTCCAGTGTCTTACCCATGACCAGATATCTGATGGCGACAATCAAGAGAATGATGCCGCCAGCCGTCAGGAAATCAGCCACCTCGATGCCCAGCAGCGAGAAGATAGCTTTGCCGACAGCGATGAATAAGAGGCCTACTCCGAAGGCGGTGAGCGTGGCCAGATTCGTAGTCTTTCTACGATGTGTAGCTGTTCCTTCCTGTGTGAAGGCGAGAAAGATAGGTAAGTTGCCCACGGGGTCCATGGCGACGAAGAGGGGGACGAAAGTCAAAGCTAATTCTCGAACGATGTCTGCCATCTCACCTGAAATCTTTCGTTTCCAATCCTGAACCTATAGTCTTCCGCATGATTTTGTAACGAATTCCTCTCCCGTCATGGGAAAAGATTAAGGTGAGGGTGGAATCCCCCTCGCTCTAACTCCCTCCCGCCAGGAGAGGGGGAGCCATAGTGGGCATCTTTGGTTGACTTCGGATCCGTTTTCGGTTTAGGGTTTGAACTTGTCATTTCCTTGAGGGACTAAAGCTGATTCTGCAAGATTCAATTCTGTCGGAAAACCCAGGTGGCTGATGCCACTGTATCATCTTCGGCTAAGGTCATTAGCCTGGCTCCCCGGCCGTTCCTGCTCTGAATCGGGACCTGCTCCATCGGGATGTTTACTACGTTTCCTTTGGTTGACAGCATAACCAGAGAGCCCTGCTGGGACACAAGCTTGGACAAAGCCAGGTTGCCCGTTTTCGGATTGACCCTGTACGTCCTCACTCCTTTGGTTCCTCTGTTGTGAACGGGATAGTTCTTTGTCGGAGTCAGCTTGCCGAACCCCTTCTCGGTTACTGTGAGAACATAGGCGTCGGGCAGGACAATGCCCATACCAACAACGTAATCGTCAACAAGGCGAATTCCCCGAACACCTCCACTGGTTCGGGATGCTGTCCTCAAGCCTTTGACCTGAAATCGAATAGCCTTCCCATTCCGGCTCACCAAGATGACCTCATCTTCATCGGCGACTACGCTGGCTGAGTTCAGTCTATCCTTATGTCTCAAACCCATAGCAATGATCCCATTCCTCCTTATCGAGGCGAATGCGCTGAGGGTAGTCTTCTTTATCACGCCAGCCTTGGTAGCCATTAGTAAGAACCTGTTCTGAGGAAAGGCTGGAATGGCCAGTAACACAGTCACTTCATCCTCCAGGTTAATAGGTAATAGATTCACCAGCGCTATCCCTTTGGCTGTGCGGGAGGAGTCCTCGGGGACCTCGTAGCACTTAAGACAGTACACCTTACCGGTGCTGGTGAAGAAGAGGAGATTATCGTGGGTGTCAGCTACCAGGATGTGGCTTACTGTATCGCCACCGCGGGTCACCATTCCCATAATGCCTTTCCCACCGCGGTGTTGCAGGCGATAGGTGTTGGCGGCGATCCTCTTGATAAACCCCTTGTTGGTCAAGGTGACTACCATCGCCTCGTGAGGGACAAGGTCTTCCGTACGAAATTCCTCGATTTCCTCTGCTTTCACAACCGTCCGGCGCTCATCACCATAATTGGATTTGAGCTCTTCAGCGTCCTGGCCAACCAGTGAGAACACTTTACGTGGGTTAGCTAACAAGTCTTCAAGATAGGAGATGTTCTTTATAACAGCGGCATATTCCTCAGTTATTTTGTCTTGCTCTAGCTTGGCTAATCTGCGAAGCGGCATATCAAGGATAGCTTGCGCTTGAATCTGCGACATAGTGAAAGCTGCCATTAAGTTGGCACGAGCCGCCTCTACGGTCTGCGATTGTCGGATAATCTTGATTACCTGCTCCAGGTTGTTGAGGGCGATTCTGAAGCCTTCCAGGATATGAGCCCTATCCTTTGCCTTATCAAGTTCAAATTGAGACCTCTTGGTGATGACCTGAAAGCGAAAGTCAATGTAAGAAGTCAGCGCCTCTTTAAGGTTAATTACCTTAGGTTGCCCGTCAACCAGGGCAACCATATTAATGTAGAAGGAAGACTGCATCGTGGTATACTTGTAGAGGTTGTTGAGCACCTGTCGGGGTTGCGCTTCCCTTTTGAGTTCGATGACGATGCGCATGCCTTCCCTATCGGACTCATCGCGCACCTCGGCTATCCCCGAGATCTTCTTCACCTTGGCCAGCTCAGCTATTTTCTCTACCAAAGCTGCTTTGTTTACCTGATAAGGAAGTTCAGTAACCAATATTTGTCTCTTGCCTGCCTTGGTCGTCAGCTCTCTGGCTTTGGCCCGAAGTACGATTTTTCCCTGACCTGTAGTATAGGCGTTGTCTATGCCGCCCTTTCCCCGGATTATTCCGCCAGTGGGGAAATCAGGGCCTTTGACTAGCTCCAGCAGTTCTTCCGAAGTCGCTTCGGGGTTGTCAATTAGGCGGACAATGGCATCGCATATCTCGGCCAAGTTATGAGGAGGGATATTGGTTGTCATTCCCACGGCTATGCCTGAAGAACCATTGACCAGCAAATTAGGCAACCTGGCTGGCAGGATGGAGGGTTCCTGGAGAGAGCCATCGAAATTGGGAACGAAGTCGACGGTGTTTTTTTCGATGTCAACTAGCATTTCCTCGGCAATTCTGGAAAGACGAGCTTCCGTATATCTCATTGCGGCTGGCGGGTCGTTGTCGACGCTGCCAAAATTGCCCTGTCCATCAACCAGGGGATATCGCAAGGAGAAATCCTGAGCCATACGTACCATGGCTTCATACACCGGGGCATCTCCGTGAGGGTGATACTTGCCCATGACCTCACCGACGATGCGGGCGCTCTTCTTGTAGGGACTGTTGTATCGCAGCCCCAAGCCGTCCATGGAGTACAGAACACGTCGCTGCACCGGCTTCAAGCCATCACGCACATCCGGCAGAGCCCGGGAGATGATAACGCTCATAGCGTAGTCCAGATAGGAGCTTTTCATCTCCTCTTCGATATCGACAGGCCTTACTATTGCAGCTTCCATCAAATCCCAATTCCTCTTTCGCTATCTTCACCGACGACGGTGAAACCCTCGGGCAAAGCCTCTTCTTCGGGGCCGAGTTCCTCTTCTTCCTCAAGATACTCGGACTCAGGTATAAGTTCACCTTCGTCGGTAATGATTCCTCGTCTGAGGAGGCTTTCTTTTATACGGGTGCGCAAATGCTGTGTAGCTTTAACAGGAAAAGAGGGATGTCCCACTTGACTCGGATGTTGATAAATCTCCTTAATAATCACCTGCACTTTTCCTTCCTCGACATTAAGAATTGCTGCATCGTATCTGTTACCAGCTCGCATCAGTTTGATTAGACGCAATCCTTGTCTGGGCTCCAACTCTCCCAGATATTCTCCGTCCTCACTCGTCACAGTCAGGCGCTGTTTTTTTGCTTTTAAGTGCACCTGGTCACCAAATCCCATCTTAGCTAGGACTTCGACCGGAGCTACACTATGAAGATTAACCACTCCCGCCTTCCCTACCTCAGTTATGAAAAGGTCAAGAGCGACTCTTCGAGCTTGAGCCTTTGAGATCGCAGTCTTCTGGTGGCTCTTCTTCAGAGTCGCGATAGACTCAGACAGACTGGTTAAACGGGCAAGATTTTTCTTGGCAATAGCATTCTCAGGGGCAAGCTGCAGAGCCTTAAGACAAGGTTCCTTGGCTCCGTCAAAATCACCCAGCTCGGTCAAAGCCCGCCCAAGCCGGTTATAGGCCTCGACATCGGAGGGAAATTTCTCGATTATGTCTCTGTTTATCGCCTCAGCTTCTTCCCACTTCCCCTGAAGGGCCAGGTCAATGGCTTCCTTGCTCAGTCGCTGTCTTAATCGAGCTTTCTCTTCCTTTTCCTGCTGATAAGAGGCTGTATACATTTCCATAAAACTCATTAGTTAAAGGCGTCAGGCCAAAATTGTCAAGTCTCCTTCTCCAGCTCGAAGGCTTGATGCAGTGCTCGAACGGCATCCTTGACTCTATCTTCGGAAATAATGCAGGTTATCCTTATCTCAGATGTGGTAATCAACTGGATGTTAATGCCATGCTGGTAAAGAGCGCGAAACATCCTGGCAGCATAGCCTGGTGTATTTTGCATGCCAGTGCCGACGATACTGACTTTGGCCAATGTAGAATCGGCAACACATTGCTTGCCACTCACGGATCTGGCCACTGGCTCCACAATCGACATCGCCTTAAGCAGGTCGGTACGAGCCACCGTAAATGTGAGGTCGGTAGTGCTATTAATGCTGGCATTCTGGACAATGGTATCTATACTTATGTTTGCTCTGGCCAGGGGCTCAAAGATTGCCGCAGCAATGCCGGGATGGTCGGGAACTCCGACGACGGTGACTTTGGCCACATTGGTATCCTCAACAATACCGCTTACTTTGTTTTTTACTTCCATGGCAGCCTCCTTACGAATAATGGTGCCCGGGGTGTCGCCGAAGCTAGAAGCCACTAATATGGGCACGTTGTATAACCAGCCCAGTTCCACTGCTCGATTATGTATTACTCTAGCTCCATAGGTAGCCAGCTCCAGCATCTCTTCATAACTGACTTCATTCAACTTTCTGGCCTCGGGAACAAGACGGGGGTCGGCGGTATAAACGCCTTCAACGTCGGTGTATATTTGGCAGACCTCAGCCCCCAAACTGGCGGCCAGAGCAACCGCTGTCGTATCAGAACCGCCCCGACCTAAGGTAGTGATGTCCCTCTTTCCGCTCACACCTTGAAATCCAGCCACAATGACAATATTTCCTTTGTTCAACTCGTTGACTACTCGTGTGGTGTCAACCCGGAGAATCCGGGCTCGACTGTAACTGGAATCAGTGTGTATGCCCGCCTGAGCGCCGCTGAGGCTAATTGCCCTGTGACCTAAACTCCCTAACGCCATGGCTAAGAGAGTGCTGGAGACTATCTCCCCGGTGGACAACAGGACATCGAACTCCCTGTCAGTTGGCTGTTCGCTGATCTGATAAGCTAATTTTATCAGGTCATCGGTGGTGTCTCCCATGGCCGAAACGACTACTACCACCTGATTTCCTTCGTCTTTAGCTTTGGCAATACGGCGGGCGACATGCTTGATTTTCTCGGCGTCAGCCACCGAGCTACCACCATACTTCTGAACTATAAGTGCCATCTTTTTGTCACTACCTACTCTATCAGCCTGCGCATAATATTATATCCTTGTTCGACAAAAACGCCTGTATCTTTTGCCTCTCCTTCGGTGAATCTTTTCGCTCCACTAGCTTTGAATCCTGGCCCCCAGAGTACGAATGGAACAGGGTCAGCCACATGGGTTTGAGTCTTGATAGGCGTGGCGTGGTCAGGCAGAACCAGCACACGAAGAGCAAACTTATTGCAGGAACGCAGCCTACTCACAATCTCTCTATCTACCTTCTCAATCTCCTGTATTTTCTCCTTGATTGAGCCGGCGTGAGCTGCCTCATCCGTTGCCTCTACGTGAGTAACCACCATGTCGTATTTCTCGAGGCCTTCCAGGGTGCCAGTAGCTTGAGACACATAATCGTTGTTCATATCACCAGTGACACCGGGAACATCTAGCACGGTGAGCCCAGTCATCCGAGCTAGACCCCTTATAATATCAACTCCCGATATTGCGGCCGCCTCAAGACCATAGGCTTCTTTGAAAAGCGGCATAGCGGGAATCTTGCCGCTGCCCCAGAAGAGCCAGATCATGGTGGCGGGAATGTCGCCGCCTGCTGTTCGTTTTACGTTCACAGGATGATCGCGAAGCACAGGCTCAGAGCGCGCCATGAGCTCTCTTAACAGGTCGCTCCCGGGCCCCTTAGGAAGAAACCCAGCAACGGGCTTGTCAGGAATATCGTGCGGCGGGGTACAGTTAGCCAGGAGAGTATCTTCCCTCCCTTTTATCTTGCATAGATGTCTATAGCCCACTCCGGGATAAAAGTGTACCCTATCGCTGCCAAGTTTTTCGTTCAACGTAGCAATAAGGTGTTGACCTTGGCCGGTACTAATGTGACCGCAACTGTAGCTCCACATCCTCCCGTTGCGAACAGCCACCAGATTGCAGCGAAAGACAACCTCTCCGTCGTTGACGGGAACGCCCATGCCATGAGCCTCAATGGCGCTCCGGCCCCGATAATATACTTGAGGGTCGTAGCCTAACACGGACATGCAGGCACAGGCGCTGCTGGGTTCCATTTCCCTCGGCACAGTGCGGACCAGTCCGACCATGCCTGCCTTGGCCATGGCGTCTATATTCGGAGTACGCGCCAGCTCCAGGCAGGTTCTGTCACCATGACCAGGCAGTGGCCAACCTGCTGCCCCATCAATTATCAAGACGCAATGCTTCATCCTCTGCTCCAATACCTGACGTCACCCTGAGCGGACCGAGCGGTGTCTAAAGATTCTTCGGTCGTCCCGATTTAATTGGGACTCCCTCAGAATGACACCGGGGTGGGGGGTTACTACTTCATCCTTGTCCTCAATAGTTAAACATCATATAATAACACATACGACGGGGCGTAGCGCAGCTGGTAGCGCGCAGCGTTCGGGACGCTGAGGTCGGAGGTTCAAGTCCTCTCGCCCCGATTGGCTCAATAAAAGGGTGGGGCAACCTACTTGCGTCTAATCTGAGGAATGAGAACTGAGCCGAGGAGACCATGGTAAGAGCTGGAATCGTTGGAGCTACCGGCATAGTCGGTCAGCAATTTCTGGTTGCTCTGAGAGGTCATCCCTGGATTGAAATTGCCGCGGTGGCTGCCTCCGAGAGGTCGGCAGGGCGTAGCTATAAAGCAGCCATAACGGATGCCCAGTCTGGAGCCATGCGCTGGTTTTGCCAGGAACCTCCGGTGGAGGAGGTTATGACCATGCCTGTCCAGAGTGCCGCCGACATGGATATCTCCGGCCTGGACCTCATCTTTTCCGCCATAGAGTCCGACCAGGCCAAGATTCTGGAACCGAAATTTGGCAGAGACAAGGCGGTCATAAGCACGGCCTCGGCTTTTCGCTACGATGAAGATGTGCCGATCTTAATTCCGGGCATCAACTCCGAGCAGGCCAAATTGATCAATGTGCAACGAAAAGCACGGGGATGGAAGGGCTTCATTACGCCCATTCCCAACTGCACCACCACCGGGTTGGTGATAACGCTGAAGCCAATCTACGAATCATTCGGCGTGAACGCCGTCATAATGACATCCATGCAAGCCCTGTCAGGAGCAGGCAGAAGCCCGGGAGTGATAGGCCTCGACATCCTGGATAACGTTATTCCCTTTATTGCCGGAGAGGAAGAAAAGGTGCAGCGTGAGACGCAGAAAATCCTGGGCATGTTGGCAGGTAATTCAGTTAATCCAGCTAAGTTCAACGTAAGCTGCACCTGTACCCGTGTCGATGTCCGGGAAGGGCATACGGAGTCAGTATTTGTCTCCACTCAGAACGCCTGCGAAGTGAACGACATTGCCAAGGCCATGAGGGAGTATAGTGGCTCAGCCAACGAAGTTGAGCTGCCTTCAGCCCCCAAACACATGATAATAGTCCAGGAAGACCCCTTCCGACCTCAACCGCGACTTGACCGTGATGCTGAGGACGGTATGGCTACCGTGGTCGGCAGAATCAGGAAGGACAACGTCCTGAAGAACGGCATCAAGTATCTTCTGGTATCCCACAACACCAAGATGGGAGCAGCCAAGGGCGCAGTTCTTGTCGCCGAACTCCTTATCCGAGATGGCTACATTTCCTAGCGTGCAGTCCTGCTATTGAGCAAGCTCATCGAAAGATTGCAACCTTTGACGTTGCGCCGCATTATGTTACTGAACAGCGATTTTGGAGAGAAAGGAACGCTCAAAACAGGGAGAAGTCTGCGTTGAACAGGATCGACATATAGCGAGGCGGTAACAAATGAGGAGGAATTTACTTGTCGCTGTGGTGGTAGTGGTCGGCTTGATTATCTACACAGTCGTGACGGAGATATCCTCTTCAGTCCGTCTCGAATTTGACTTTGGTCAAGGTGCGCAAGGCTGGGAAGCCGGCTTCGCTGAATACAGTGCGGAGATGGAAGATATGACGCTCGAGGCAGAGATGAGGGCGCTGCCATCCGAACTTGGAATCAATGGCACTGGCTACTACTTGCAGGGGATAAATCGCTCGGACGACCTCTTCATGTTCCTCAAGCGACAATTAAGGTCTGATCACGGTGTGGTGCCCGGCCGGCAGTACCGTGTGATGTTCACTATAGTCTTTGCTTCAAATGCTCCCAGTGGTGCCCTTGGCATCGGTGGCGCCCCCGGCGAGTCTGTGTACCTTAAAGCAGGCGCCTCCCCAGTGGAACCCGAGGTGTACCTCGATTCTGATACCGGCTATTACCTCATGAAGGTGGACAAGGGCCTGGGCAACGGCAGTAACGGGGCAGCAGCATCGGTAGTCGGGGATATCGCCAATGGTCTTTCTGCCGAGGAAATAGACATGGAAGATCCGCCCTACATCAGCTTGGTGCGGCAACACGAACACCAGTACACCGTCAACGCCAGCGAGGATGGCGAGCTCTGGTTGCTAGTAGGTACAGACTCAGGGTTTGAAGGTCTCACCGGCATCTACTATCAACGCATAGCCGTTACTCTAACCCCCGTGAAATAGCAGCCGTTGCTGTTATCTGCGTGTTTTGCCTTCCGGGCTATTCTTACGATAATGGAGGTTTTCTCTTGTGCCAGTCGGTCGCTTGTTCATAAGCGAAGGCTATGCGCAGCAGTGTTTCCTCGCTGAAAGTTTTGCCTATGATTTGCATGCCAACAGGCAAATTGTCAACGAAGCCGGCAGGTATCGATATAGCCGGTATTCCAGCTATGTTTACGGGTAAGGTGCATATGTCACTCAGATACATTTGCATTGGGTCCTCCAACTTTTCGCCCAGCTTAAAGGGCACTATGGGCGAGGTTGGGGTGACCAAAGCATCGTATCTTTCGAAAGCCTGGTCGAATTCCCGTTTTATAAGCGTACGCACCTTCTGCGCCTTGACATAGTAAGCGTCGTGATAACCTGCGGACAGCGCGTAAGTACCAAGCATTATGCGTCTCTTGACCTCAGCCCCGAAGCCCAATTGTCGTGTCCTCTCCGTTGTCTCGATTACGTTACTGGCATCCCGCTCGCAAAATCCGTATTTTACTCCATCGTAGCGAGCTAGATTCGCTGATGCTTCGGAGGGAGCAAGGATGTAGTAAACAGCCAAAGCGTACTT
>Ga0172363_10001043_pt1 | contig 22007 bp, 26 predicted proteins | sample LakKivs2_kivu2a2_FD_114541 | JGI IMG/M metagenome (GOLD analysis project Ga0172363, IMG submission 114541) | Sediment microbial communities from Lake Kivu, Rwanda - Sediment s2_kivu2a2 | ecosystem: Environmental > Aquatic > Freshwater > Lake > Sediment | place: Rwanda: Western Province, Lake... | reverse complement strand
TCAATTACCCGCCGGGCCCTTCCATTTCTTAGTTTTCCGATAAAATTAATATATTTTCCGCTGACTCCGATATCGGCCAGATAGGGTGGACGGCCGCTGCCATCCAGGACCAGAGCCTCTCTTATCAGCAGGTCGAAATCAGATTTCTGCCGGCAACCCGTCTGAAAAAAGATTCCCCCGGCTCCCAGCAGAAACTCACCCGTCCTTTTCAGGAATTCTCTTCTTCTCAATAATTCCTTCTTCATGGGTCTGAATACTTTTTCCAGAATAAAACATCAACGGGCAATTATCAAGATAATTCAGCCACCCTGGATCTTGGCCACCATCCTCATCCGGGAGCAAGGGCAGAATTGCTCGGTTCTGGCAATTGTTATCTGAATGGTTTAATATTTTTCTGGAGCCAGCTATGAATGGCGCAGAGAAAAAAGATAAATCCGGGTCCAGCAGAATATTTACCCTGACCCTGCTGACCCTCATCCTGAGCTGGCGGCTGCTTCTGCCCCCTGCTCTCAGAGCCGAAAGTCAGGATTTCCCGGACCGGATTAACCGTCAGTTCTTCCACCGGGTCTTGAAAGACACCGGCTCAATGATTTCTTCTCCTCTCCACTGGAAAAGGTCTGATTTCTGGAAAGCGGGGCTGGCTCTCTCCTCTATCGCTGCCTGTTTTCCGGTGGATAATTCAGTTCATCGCCTGGTTCTGGAGCACCCTGATAGCACCAGGGATTCTGTGGCCAGAGTCTTTTCAGGCGCCGGCAAACCGGAAGCTTTGCTGGGTCTGGTGGCGGCCGGTTATCTGGCCGGATGCCTTGACCGAAACGATGGCCTCAGAAGGGCTTTCCTCCTGGCCGGAGAAAGCCTGGTCATAACCGAATTGGTCGTTCAGGTCGCCAAGACTGGAATTGGCCGGGCCCGCCCGTATAATGAAGAAGGGGCTTTTTCCTTCCATCCCTTGAGCTTCAGAAAAAAATATTATTCTCTCCCTTCCGGTCATTCGGCTTCGGCCTGGGCTCTGGCTGCTTCTCTGGCCGAAAGTTCCCGGAGTCCCTACGTTGATGTTCTGCTGTATACCCTGGCTGCGGGAATTTCTCTTTCAAGAATATGCCTGGATAAGCATTTTATTTCGGATGTGGTGGCCGGCGGTCTCCTGGGCTTTTTTATAGGCAAAAAACTTTCCAGGCGGCCGTCAGCCAGACCTCAGGGTCTGGCCTTTCAGTTCATGGTCAACAGAAAATTGCTGGCGGTTGGCCTGAACTATCAATTTTAAGCTCCGGCCATTTAAGAATTCTTTTCCTGACCCTGCCCAACTCTTGTCAAAGCACTCATTTTCTGCTATTAAATTTAGCTCTTTTTCACCCGATGGAGGTTAAACATGGCTGATTCTGCTGCTGATAAGACCAGTAAGAATAAGAAGATCAACCGCCTGACCCTGGCCGAAATTGAGGCCCGGCTGGAGGAAATCAGGAAGGCCGAAGGCCGCTGGCAATCTTGCTATGCCCGGGCTCTGCTGGCCAGAAAGAAAGCTCTGACTGGCAGCAATTAACCGGGCCCAGACAGCCAGAATTATAATTTCCTGAAAAACCATACTTTAAGCATTTTACATTTGAGGCGTTTTCTGCTATCATTGGCGGGAAAAATAAGGAGTAAAAAGAGTGTTAACGAAAGAAGCGAAGACTAAGATCATTCAGGACAATCAGGTGCATCCATCTGATTCCGGCTCTCCGGAAGTTCAGATCGCCATCCTGACTGAAAGGATTAACCAGCTCATCACCCATTTTCAGACCCACAAGAAGGATTTTCATTCGAGGCGCGGTCTGATGAAGCTGGTCGGACAGAGGAAAAGGTTGCTGGAGTACCTCAAGAAAAATGACCGCGAGAGGTACCTGGCACTGATCAAGAAATTAAGCCTTAGAAAATAGGCTATCCGCCGTAAAATCGAGTTTTAACCATGTCAAATACTATCAATATTGAAATCGGTGGTCGAACTCTATCCATAGAGCTCGGCAAAGTGGGCAAACAGGCTGACGGCTCGGCTCTGGTGCGCTACGGCGACACCATCATGCTGGTTACCGCCACCTGCAAGAAGGAAGTTTCAGGAGAAAAGAATTTTCTGCCGCTGATCGTTGATTACCGGGAAAACACCTATGCCGCCGGCAAGATTCCAGGAGGTTTTTTCAAACGCGAGGGCAAGCCATCAGAACGCGAAATCCTGGTGGCCAGGTTGATCGACCGGCCGATCAGACCGCTTTTTCCCGAAGGTTACTTTCAGGATACCCAGGTGGTGGCTCTGCTGCTTTCAGCCGACCTGGAAAATGAACCCGACACCCTGGGAATCATCGGGGCCTCAGCCGCCCTGTATTTCTCGGAAATTCCGTTCACCACACCACTGGGAGCGGTCAAGGTCGGACTGGTCGACGGCCAGTTCATAATCAACCCCAGAGCCAGCCAGCTGGAAAACTCCGTGCTGAACATGGTGGTAGCTGGAAATGAAGACGGCATCTGCATGATCGAAGCCGGCGCCCTGGAAGTCGAGGAAGAGAAGGTGCTGGAAGGGCTGCTGCTGGCCCAGGAAGAAATCAAGAAAATCGTCCAGGTTCAGAAAGAGCTGTTTAACCGGCTGGGCATCCAGAAACTTCCGGTCCAGGCCAAGCCCCTTGACCCGGAAAAAGTTAAAAAAATCGAAGAAGAAATCCGGGCCGAGCTCCTCCAGGCTATCCAGATCAAGCAGAAAAAGGCCAGCGAAAAGGCGGCCGATGACATTCTGAATCGTTTGCTGGCAGCCATTCCCAAAGAAAACACGGAAGAGATAACCCAGACCAAGGAAATTTTCTATAACCTTCAGAAAAAGCTGGTCCGGGAACTGGTGCTCAATGAGGGCCGGCGGGCTGACGGACGAGCCTTTAACGAACTCCGTCCGATCAGCATCGAAGTCGGGTTGCTGCCCAGAACCCACGGTTCGGCTCTCTTCACCCGCGGTGAGACCCAGAGCCTGGCCACAGTCACCCTGGGCACTTTTGAGGACGTCCAGCGTCTGGACGGTCTGGGAGAAGAAGCCGAGAAGAGGTTCATGCTGCATTACAATTTCCCGCCCTTCTGCGTGGGCGAAGTGTCCTTCATGAGAGCCCCGGGCAGACGCGAAATAGGGCACGGAGCTCTGGCTGAAAAGGGCATTCTGCCGGCCATCCCCGACGAGGAAACCTTCCCCTACACCATCAGAATTGTGTCTGACATACTGGAATCTAACGGCTCATCCTCCATGGCCACCGTCTGCGGAGGAGTTCTGGCCCTCATGGACGCAGGAGTGCCGCTGAAGATGGTGGTAGCCGGTATCGCCACCGGTCTGGTCAAGGAAGGCGATCGCTATGCCATCCTGACTGATATCGCCGGCCTCGAAGACCACTACGGCGACATGGATTTCAAGGTGACCGGCTCGGAAAAGGGCATTACGGCCATCCAGCTTGACCTCAAAATCCCCTGCCTGACCGCTCAGATATTGAGAGAAGCACTGTGGCAATCACGGGAAGCCAGGCTTCAGGTTCTGGAAAAAATGAAGGCTATTCTTCCGGAACCAAGAGCAGAACTTTCTCCATATGCCCCGAGAATCATCATCCTGTTTATAAACCCGGAGAAAGTGGCCGACGTTATCGGTCCGGCTGGCAAGATGATCAAGAAAATCGTGGCTCAGACCAATGCCAAAATTGATATCGAGGAAAACGGAAAGGTAACCATAGCCGCTTCCAACATGAAATCGGCCGAAAAAGCCAAACAGATAATCCGCGAGATCACAGTTGAGGTGGAGCTGGGTCAGGTTTATACCGGCAAGGTGGTAAGACTTGAGGAATATGGCGCTTTTGTCGAAATCCTGCCCAATATCGTCGGCCTGCTGCATATTTCAGAAGTGGCTCCCTACCGCGTCCGGAATATCAAAGATGAAATCAGCCTTGGACAGACACTGACTGTTAAAGTGATCGATATAGACGAAGAGAACAACCGCATTCGCCTCAGCAAAAAAGCTCTGGAAGAAACCACCCCCCGCCGCCAAGAGGAGGGGGAACGCCGCAGCCCATTTCATGACCGCCGGCATCACGGTTCCGGACATCCTCGTCCCAGGGGTGACCGCAACAGGTTTTAAGATAAAAAAATGATAGACTCATCCAGGGGCATCCGGAAACGGAGGCAGAGGGGGTTTACCCTCCTGGAAATGGTGGTTACCCTGTCCATCCTGGCCCTGCTGACGGCCGTGGCCATCCCGGTCATTGAAACCTCGGTCAAACGGGAAAAAGAAATTCAACTACAGCAAAATTTGAGACTTATCAGACAGGCAATAGACGAATATAAAAAGCTGGCCGACGAAAAAAAGATCAAGGTAAAGCCGGACAGTTTTGGCTATCCCCCGGATCTGGAGACCCTGGTCAACGGAGTTGAAGTGGAACAGGAAATTACAGACGATTCCGGACGGAAAACCACCAAAAAGGTTCTGGTCAGATTTCTGAGAAGGATACCGCTCGACCCGATGACCAATTCTTATGACTGGGGTCTGCGTTCATATAAGGACGAGCCCGATTCGGACACCTGGGGCGGAGATAACGTTTATGACGTATATACGCGGAGCCAGGGCCGGGCTCTGGATGGAACTAAATACAGAGACTGGTAAAATGGGAATTATGAGTCTGAGAGCAGCAAGAAAGGGATTTACTCTGATAGAAATCCTGATCGTACTGAGTATCATCGGTATTCTGCTGGGGCTGGCCGTGCCCCAGTATCAGATGTCGGTCAAGAGGGCGAGAGAAGCAGTGCTTAAGGAAAATCTGTTCGTCATGCGCAAAATGATCGACCAGTATTACCAGGATAAACACAAATATCCGCCCAGCCTTCAATCTCTGGTTGAAGAGAATTATCTGAAAACCATCCCCATCGACCCGATAACCGGTTCGAGCGAAACCTGGGTCGAGATCAGACAGATGCCGCCGGCTGATGAATATGTTCCCGCTGAAAATCTGGGCGTGGTGGACATTAAATCCGGGTCAGAGGCTAAAGCGCTGGACGGAACCCTTTATAACACCTGGTAATGAACAGCTGCATGGCAACCGGAAGAACTTCAAAGCTGGCCCGGGAAAATAGACAGGCCGGGCTCACCTCAGACTGCGGCTCCAAATTTTTATCAGTAGAACTATCACAACCAGCCGGCTATACCCTCCTCCTTCTGCTCATCGCTATTTTCGTCCTGAGCCTGGGGTTGCTGGTGGCCATTCCGGTGCTGGAGACTCAACTCAGACGGGAGAAGGAAGAGGAACTGATCTTCAGGGGCACACAATACATAGAGGCCATCAGGCTCTATCAGCAAAAAAAACCCGGCGCCTACCCTTCTTCCCTGGAAGACCTGGTCAAGGAAAAATGTCTGAGAAGACTGTATCGCGACCCGCTGTCGGAAAGCGGAAGCTGGAACCTGTTGCTGATTCCACCATCGGCCGAGACCGGCCGGGGAACGGTCAGGGCTGGAGAAACTCGGACGGCTGAGAGACTGCTGGTGGTGCCCGAAGAAAATCTAAAAAAAATAAAAAACCCGCAGATAGTTGGGGTGGTCAGCTCTTCCAGCAGAAAATCAATCAAAATATTCCAGGAAGAAGAATATTACAATAAATGGCTTTTCTACCACGGGCAGATAGCCGGCAAGAAACCACAACTGACCTATCAAACAGGAAATTAGCCGGACTTATTTCCCCCATCCTATTTCTTTTTGACCCAGGCCGGAAGCAGGAAAGATATTCTCTGATAGAGCTGCAGATTGTTGACCTCGGCCTGTCCGGCTTTAAGCTCCAGCACATAGAGAGCCGGCTGGCGCGGCATGTAGCCCGGGCAGGGATCCTGGACGCAGGGAGGAACATTTTTTTCGATATGGACTATCTGCTGGTGGGAATTGATCCAGATTATGTCCAGAGGAATCAGGGTGTTTTTCATCCAGAAAGAATACAGGTCTTCTTCCTCGAAGACAAATAACATGCCCTGATCCTCCTCCAGCTTTTCCCGGAACATCAGGCCTCTTTCTCTCTCGGCCGGGGTTACAGCCAGTTCGGCCGTGATTTCTCGCCCGCCGGGAAGAAAAACCTTGATGAACTTATCCCGGCGGCCAGCCTGACAGTAAAGCTGAGTCATAACAGCCAGACTCAGAACCACTGTGATCAGACAGCGTTTCAATAAAGCTGGTTGGTTCACCGTTTTTCTCCTGTCATCATTTTGCCGCGAAATAGAGATTATTTCAATGAACGGTTATAAGCGGCACAAACCGCACTCCGATCAACCTCTGCTCATCCCAGCCTCTTTCTTTTCTGGTGACCAGAACCAGTTCCTGAAAATCAGTGCCCACCGGGATAATCATCTTCCCGCCCACCTTGAGCTGCTCGACCAGAGCCGGAGGCACAGCGGCCGGGGCGGCTGAAACCAGAACAGCATCGTAAGGCGAGCACTCCGGCCAGCCAAGCGTGCCATCGCCAACCCGGAAATTAATGTTCTGATAACCGAGTTTCTCCAGGACAGACCTGGCCCGGCTGGAAAGCTCGGGAATCAATTCCACGGTATAGACTTCCTTGACGATCTCGGCCAGGATGGCCGTCTGGTAACCCGAGCCGGTGCCGACTTCGAGCACCTTTTCCCTGCCGCTGAGCCGCAGGGCTTCAGTCATATAGGCCACAATATAGGGCTGGGAAATTGTCTGGCCTTCGCCAATGGGCAGGGGTTCATCTCCGTAGGCCAGCTCCGTCATCTGGGGGGGAACGAAAAGATGGCGGGGCACTTTGAGCATGGCTTTGAGGACTTTTCTATCCCTGACCCCCCGGCGCCGGATCTGGTATTCGACCATTTCTTTTCTTTCCCGGTCATAGGTCGAATCCTGGCTCACGCCCCCTCCTCGGAATCTGAGGGCTCCTCATTATCCAGAATTTTCAGATCTCAGTAGGCTCTGGCAAAATAAGCCAGAGTTCTGGCTTCTTCCCCGCAAAAGACACAGCGGCCGGAAGTATTTTTTCCCTGGTCCAGAGGGATGACCCTGATGGTGGCCATGGTCTCTTCCTTGATCCTGGCTTCGCAGTCTTCCCGGCCGCACCACAGGGCCCGGATAAAACCTCTTTTTTCTTCTATCGTCTTTTTGAATTCTTCGTAACTCCCGGCTTCCCTGGTATTTTCCTGCTGAAAGGCCAGGGCTTTCTGGAACAGGGCTTTCTGGATAACCGCCAGCATCTCGCCCACTTTTCCTTCTACTCCAGTCACATCCAGAGCGGCTTTTTCCTTATTGTCGCGGCGGACGGCAATCACCTGGTTGTTTTTGACATCCCTCGGCCCTATTTCCAGGCGGAGCGGCACCCCCCTCATTTCCCATTCCGAAAATTTCCAGCCCGGTGTATATTCGCTCCGGTCGTCAAGGTGGACCCTGAGGCCGGCCTGCTGCAGAGAATCTTTGAGTTTCCTGGCTGCCGGCAGTACGCTTTCCTTCCAGTTGCCTATGGAGATCGGTATGATTATCACCTGGATGGGTGCCACCTGAGGCGGGAACACCAGTCCGGAATCATCACCGTGGGACATAACCAGAGCCCCGATCATCCGGGTGGAAACTCCCCATGAAGTCTGCCAGACATACTGGAGCTTCTGGTTGCGATCTTCAAACTTGATATCAAAAACCCGGGCAAAATGCTGGCCGAGGTTATGGGAAGTGCCCATCTGCAGGGCCTTGCCGTCGGACATCAGAGCTTCGATGGCATAGGTGGCTTCGGCTCCAGCAAATTTTTCCCGGTCGGTTTTTCGCCCGTGGATGACCGGGATGGCCAGCTCGGTTTCCACGAATTCGCGATACATATCCAAAATTCGCAGCGTCTCCTCCTGGGCTTCCTCATAAGTTTCGTGGGCGGTGTGGCCTTCCTGCCAGAGAAACTCGGTCGTCCGCAGAAAGGGCCTGGTAACTTTTTCCCAGCGGACGACATTAGCCCACTGGTTGATCAGAACCGGCAGGTCCCGCCAGGACTGAATCCATTTTGAATACATATGACCGATGATGGCCTCGGAGGTCGGCCGCACAGCCAGCCTTTCTTCCAGCTCGTCCTCCCCGCCATGAGTCACCCAGGCTACCTCGGGGGCAAAGCCCTTCAGGTGTTCCATTTCCTTGCGTAAAAAGCTTTCTGGTATGAACACGGGAAAATAGGCGTTGACATGACCGCTGGCTTTGATACGCCGGTCGAGTAACCTCTGAATGTTTTCCCAGATGGCATAGCCATAAGGCCTGATGACCATCATGCCCTTCATCGGAGCATAATCAGCCAGCTCGGCCCGTCGTATCAGGTCGACGTACCAGCGGGAAAAATCTTCGCTTTTGGGAGTAATCTGAGTCACCACTCTTTCTTCATTCACCGCAAATCTACCTCCAGCACTTTGGCTAATGATAGCCAGCCGGTCATTTTTTGTCAAGGAAAGGGGTGAGGCCGGCCCGGCTGAAAAAATCGCAGGGGTGAGATAAATTTAACCCGTTTTTTCATCCTCAGGGATGATTGAAAAGGTGCCCAGGCCTGATAAATTGGGGACGAAGCTTTTGAAGGAAAAGGAAGTTTTTAAGGAAAAGGAAGCGCGGCTATGAATGCCAGAAGCCCCAGAATTCCAGGTTCAGATCAATCTGGCGGCAGTCAGACCACCGTCAGGGAATTCAGTCTGACCCTGCCGATGACCGTTTCCGGGCTGGATGCCCGCGGTCAGGAGTTCAGGGAAAATTCGGTCCTGTCGACCATCAGCAGCGAACAGGCCAGTTTTCTTATGCGAACCAGGGTTGACAGGAAGGCGGTTCTCAAGCTGGTTATTTCCCTGCCCCCCAAGCTGGCTGACGGTCAGCCCCTGGCCCTGGTCATCAAGGGCCGGGTCCGAACCAGCGAGCAGGTCCCCGGCGAGCCAGAACTCAGGCGAGTGATACTGGAACTCGATTCCCGCTATTTCATCGGAGCCGAGGAAGCCTGAATTTTTTTAACTGCGGTGAGAACAATCTGATGCTGGAGACGTCTTCCTGTGATATCAGAGTCAGGACATGGTAAGGTGAAAAAGAGGTGAGAACAAACAGCCGAAAAATCACCCTTGTTTTCATCCTCCTGAGGGATTGCCAGAGAAGCTGAGGCCGACAAAAATAGGAGCGAAATGAAAAACGGCGATTTTAACCAGGATCTTAATAAATCCTCCATTCAAGGCGTAACCGGAGAACGGAGGGGAGAGCGCCAGTTGGAACTCTCCCTTCCGGCTTTGGTTCTGGGCGAAAACGCTTCCGGCCGCAGATTCAAAGAAACCACAGAACTGCTGTCCATCAGCGCAGAAAAGGCCAGGTTCCGGCTGAAAAACCCGGTCCAAATTGGCACAGTTCTCAAGCTCAGCCTGGAGATACCGGCTACCGCTCTGCTGATCCACCCCCTTCACCTGGAAATTTCCGGACAGGTCGCCCGGGTTGAGTTTAATGGTCAGAATACCTTCCAGCAGCTGGTGACGCTGGAATTGAGGGAAAAATTCCAGTTACAGCCAGCCGGCCAGGTCACCCAGTGATCTTAAATTGACCGGGGCCGCTCTTTTTTTTATCAGCGGGTCACGACTTCAAATTTATCATTCTCCAAACTGACAATATCTTCGCTTGAGTTTCCTGACAAAGTTTGAATGCAGAGTCTCTTTCTCAAAGATTGGAAGTAATGATGACAGGAGGCGGCACAATGTTTCCTCCTGCCGCCAGCTCCCTCTGGACTTCATCAGAACGATGGCCGAAGTAAGTGCGGGAAATCGCTCGGCCCCCCAGGTTCTTTTTCTATCTGTCAGTCATCGAAGAATAAGAAGTTATCAGGCGCGGTCGAATATTTGCTTGACACCTCGTTTTGGTTATAATATTTATTCTTAAAGAATGAAAAATTTTGGCAAGGGGTGAAAGGGCATGCCAAAAAAGCAAACAAGCAAGACTGACCCGAAGATTCCTCCTCCAAAGATGGAGAAAATCTCCGTTCTCATTTATTGTCCTTCAGATTTTTTGCTGGCCGGAATCCTCAAAGCGCTGGAGCCGGACAAAAGGATTGACATCCTGACGGTGGAAAAGGGCACCATTGAAAACTTCATGGAAGCCATCAAGCAACTAAAGCCGCAGGTTATCCTGTTTGCCCACCTGGAACCACTCCCCCACCTCAAGGAAATCTGTAAGGCTATTAAAGAAATTATAAAACCCCAGATCAAAACTCAGCTTCTTCTTCTGGGCAATATCCCCTCTCATGAAGAGATCATCAATTTGATCAACGCCGGAGCCAGGGGTTATTTCGACTTTAATGACCCCTCACAGCAGCTGACCGAAGCCATCAGCGTCGTCAACAGGGGTGAAATCTGGCTGCCCCGGGACAAAATGTCCTCCATCATGGACCGGATCATCTCGGTGGTCGGAAGGGATATGAAAGAAAAAACTCTCGACCAGCTGACTCCGACTGAATTCCAGGTTCTGCGGCTGATAGGTCAGGGCAAGAGTAACGAGGAAATAGCCAAGATTCTATTTATCAGTAAAAATACAGTCCGTTCACATATCAAGAGCATTTATTCCAAGCTGGATACACACAGCCGGCTGCAGGTGGCTCTCTATGCCATCAACTCGGCTTTATTTTAAGAAGAGCAAAGAGGGAAATCATGGCTGAAAAAACTAAAGCTAAAGTCAGAAGAAAAAAGGGAACCGCCAGAAGGCAGGCCAAAACCGCGGTCGACGTCAACCGCCGTCGGGAATGGAGGTTTGAACTGCCGCTTCCGGCTGAAATTGAAGGACAGCTGCCGCAGGGAAAACAATTTAAAGAAAAGACCGTGCTGGAAAACATCTCCTCTACCGGGGCTTATTTTACCCTAGATAGCAGCCTGGTGGTTGGCTCCAAGGTCAACCTGGCCATTGAGCTGCCGCCGGAACTGACCGAAGGTCAGAAAATTAGACTCTGCCTGGACGGGGTAACTGTCAGGCTGGAAAAAAAGGGACAGAAAGGAAGGAAACAGGGGGTAGCCGTCAGGTTCAAGGATTATCGCTTCCAGGTGGAAGAATAACCCACCGCATAAGGACTGAAGTGCTGCTTGTGGCTCTGACCGGAGGCATTGCCACCGGTAAGTCGGTAGTGGCCAGAATTCTGGAAGAAAAAGGCTGTTATCTTCAGAAGGCCGACCTTATCGCCCACGAATTGATGTCCCCCGGTGAAGAAATCTGGAAGGCCCTGGTCCAGCATTTCGGTCGGGGTATCCTGAGGGACAATAATGAAATAGACCGGCAGAAACTGGGCCGGATAATATTCCAGGACCCGGTCGAAAGGAATTATCTGAATCGCCTCACTCATCCGGCAATTATGGAAAAAATCAGACAGACGGTAAGGCAGCTGGAAAAAGAGGGCGAATACGATATTTACGTTACCGAGGCCGCCCTGGTCATCGAGGCTGGCTTCCATCAGTTTTATGACCGCATCATTCTGACCCACTGCCGGCTCGAAATCCAGATAGAACGTCTCTGCCAGCGGGATGGGATAACCAGGGAACAGGCACTCGGAAAAATCAGGTCCCAGAGTCCGGCCGAAGAGAAAATCCCTTTTGCCCATTATCTGATTGATACTTCAGACAGTCTGAAGGAGACGATTGAACAAACGGAGCGGGTTTACCTCAGCCTCTATCAGGACGCCTGGCTGAAAAAATCAGGACTACTCTGAATAAGCTCCCGGCCTCCACCCGGCCGGCGGTGAATCCAGATTAATTCCGCCGGGAATCGTCTGTGAAATGAAACGCATAAAAAGAGTGGAAATTCTGATTGCCCTGGTTATTCGATCGACTGCTGCTTAAGCTGTTTTTTGAAATCCTGGCCCGGGCGGAATTTTACCCGCCGCCCGCCGGAAATCGGAATCTGGCGGTTCCGCCTGATATCGCGTCCAAAGCCGGTTTTTTTCGGCATTACCCGAAAACTACCGAAGCCGCGGATTTCTATTTTTTCCCCGGCCAGCAGAGCTCTTTTCATTGTTTCCAGAATAGTTTCCACGGTCAGAGCAGCTTTAGCCCGGCTGAAATTTGCTTTTCTTTCCAGCAGGTTGGCCAGGTCATTCTTGATCATCAACGGTCTCCTTAGTAACCAGCAAATGGAAAATGAATAGACTAAAATTAGTTTATTAAATAGAAAATGTCAAGACGAAATGCCGGGATTGTCTAAATTTATAAATTGACTTAAAGGCCCGGCCTTTTTATAATGATTTTATCGTGAAAAAGGTTCCAGCTGTATTTCTTTGCCTGACCCTGTGTCTCATTTTATCCCTCGGACTGCAGGCCCGCATCCTGAGTGTTACGGCCAGCGGACCGATCCACCCGGTAACCGCTGAAATCATCCTGAAAGCGCTGGAAAGAGCCAGAGAGGAGAGAGCTTCTCTGCTCATCATTAAGCTGAACACTCCGGGCGGGCTGGATACTTCCATGAGGGAAATCATCGAAGGGATAGTAAACTCGCCGGTTCCCGTGGTGGCCTATGTAAGTCCCTCAGGTGCCCGGGCGGCTTCGGCCGGATTTTTCATAGCCGTGGCCTGCGATGTTTTTGCCATGGCTCCGGGAACCAGCACCGGGGCGGCCCACCCGGTCAGCATCGGACTCACCGGTCAGAATCAGCCCGATAAGACAATGGAAGAGAAGGTAACCCATGATGCCGCCGCCTACATCAGAACTCTGGCTGAGAAAAGAGGCCGCAATGTCAAAATGGCTGAAGACGCAGTCAGACAGAGCCTGAGCTATACCGAACAGGAAGCCCTGAAAGGAAAAATCATAGACCTGGTGGCCGGGTCAGAGCAGGAACTCATTCAGGCTCTCGACAGCCGACAGATAAAAAGATTTGACGGGCGTCTGGAGACTCTGAATCTGACCGAACGCGAAACATGGGAAATTCCCCTGACCTTCCGGCAAAAACTTTTAATGACCATCGCCAACCCTAATCTGGCCTACATCCTGTTGATGATCGGCCTGCTCGGACTGTATTTCGAGTTTGCCAACCCCGGAGCCATTCTGCCCGGGGTGCTGGGTGGAATCAGTCTGCTGCTGGCTTTCTTTTCCTTTCAGATTCTTCCGGTGAACTATGTGGGTCTGCTGCTGATCATTCTGGGCACGGTCCTGTTCATACTCGAAGTCAAAGTCCACAGTTATGGAGCATTAACCATGGGCGGAATAGTTTCAGTTCTTCTCGGTTCCATCATGTTGATCAGGTCCCCGGTTCCCGAGCTCCGTCCCAGCCTGAAATTCATAATACCGGTAGCCCTCGGCGTGTCCCTGGTCTTTATTTTCCTGGTTTATCTGGTTATCCGTGCCCACACCAGAAGAACCATTACCGGAAGAGAGGGCATGGTTGGAGAAACCGGAAAAGTTCTGACCTGGTCCGAGAAGGAAGGCAAGGTTTTTGTTCACGGCGAGATCTGGAGAGCTGTGGCCGAAGAGTCGCTGCTGCGGGGAGACCGGGTTGAAGTTGTGGAAGTCAAAAATAACCTGACCTTAAAGGTTAGAAAGATATAGGGGGCAGGACAACCTGTCCATAAAAGGAGGTCTCAAATGATTACTTTCCCTATCATCGTGGCCGCGATCGTCGTTCTTTATCTTCTCAATTGCATCAAGATACTGAAGGAATATGAAAGAGGCGTCATTTTCCGGCTGGGCCGGGTACTGTCCAAGCCCAAGGGACCCGGGCTGATTTTTGTTTTCGCACCCATTGACCGCATGGTGCGGATCAGCCTGAGGTTAATAGTCATGGACATCCCGCCCCAGGACGTCATCACCAAGGATAATGTCTCGGTCAAAGTCAACGCGGTGCTTTATTTCCGGGTCATGGACCCGCTGAAGGCCGTACTCGAAGTTCAGGATTATCTCTATGCTACCTCCCAGCTCTCCCAGACCACCCTGCGCAGTGTTCTGGGCCAGGTCGAGCTGGACGATCTGCTATCAGAAAGAGAAAAGCTGAACACCCAGCTGCAGGAAATCATCGACCAGCACACCGACCCCTGGGGAGTCAAGGTTCAACTGGTGGAGATAAAGCACATCGACCTGCCTGAAACCATGATCCGGGCCATTGCCCGTCAGGCTGAAGCCGAAAGAGAAAGAAGGGCCAAGGTTATTCATGCCGACGGCGAATACCAGTCCTCAACCAAGCTGGCTCAGGCTGCCGACATAATCTCCCAGAATCCCCAGACCATCATGCTGCGTTTCCTGGGCACCCTGACCGAAATAGCCACCGAGAAAAACTCAACCATCATCTTCCCTCTCCCGCTGGAAATACTCAGAGCCTTTTCCGTTGACAAATCCAAGGAGAAATGACAACTTCCATGGTGAAAAATTACAGGGAAATTCAGGTATCTTCGACCATTCTGGTGTTTATCATCCTGGGCATTATCTTCCTGGGCGCGGTCATTTTCTTCATAGGAGTTCAGGTCGGTAAAAAACAGGCGGACCTGATGGTCAAGACCATGACTGCCCAGAAAGCTGAAGAGACTGTTAGCGCCCCGGTTCCTGTCCCGGTGGCTGAAGGAAGCTCCGGTACGTCCAGCGAACAGCTTTCGGCAGCAGCCACCCCAGGCCAGAGCCAGCCGGAAACAAAACCAGTGGAACAACCGGCAAGTCAGACCCCGGCCAGGACCAGCCAGCAATCGACCACAGCTCCGAGCAGAGTTACCCAGCAGCCGTCTGCTGTCCCATCCAGGACGGAGCCCACGCCGAGAACCACGACCGCCGCCACGGGTGGTAATTATTTCATCCAGGTCGGGGCTTTCAACGACCGGCCAACCGCCCGGCTGGAAGCTGAAAAATACAGGAAACAGGGTTTTAATGCGGTGGTCAAAGAGCCATTTGCCCGGGACCGGAAGCCCCTGTACCGGGTCTGGCTTGGAGGCTATAAAACCCGGGAAGACGCCCAGAAAGCTCTGTCTGAACTGGTCAGCAAATCCGCCCGCAATCCTGGCTTTTTCATTGTCCAGCAGTAGCTGATAGTCTGTCCGGCTGAGGCCAGCCCTGCCTTTTCCTGGCTGGCCGTCTTGACAGGAGGCTTTTTCTCCACTATCTTGCCTCTATCAGGAGAGACTGAAGTGAACGAAACAGCATGGTTAGAGCAACTGGCCGAGAGCCGGGAAAAGGCAACCGCCCTTTTCCGCAAACTGGAAGAAGTTCGAGGTTTTCTTTGACCTTGATAGCAAGAGCCAGGAATTAGAGAATATCAACAGTCAGCTGTCCAGCCCCGGAACCTGGAATGACCAGAAAAAATTCCAGGCCCTTCAGATCAGAAAAAAACAGCTGGAAAAGGACCTGCAGTTCTATAAAAAACTGAAGACCGACCGGGAAGAAATAGAAGTCCTGCTGGAACTGGCCGAGGAAGGCGAAAAGGTTATGGACGATCTCAACCGGTCCATAAAGTCCTTCGAGGTTGAACTTCAGGAAGCTGAACTCCGGACACTTTTCTTCGACGAGGATGACCCCCGCAACGCCATCCTGACCATCCATCCCGGAGCCGGCGGCACAGAATCCCAGGACTGGGCCCAGATGCTCTTTCGCATGTACCTTAGATTTGCCGAAAGAAAAGGCTTCAAGACCGAAGTCATCGATTTCCAGCCGGGAGAAGAAGCCGGTCTGAAGAGCGCCACCATCAGGGTCGAGGGTGATTACAGCTTCGGGCTGCTCAGCCAGGAATCGGGAGTACACCGGCTGGTAAGAATCTCGCCCTTCGACGCCAACAAGCGCCGTCACACTTCCTTTGCCGCGGTTTTTGTCTATCCGGAAATAGATGAAGACATCGAAATTGAAATCAACCCGGACGACCTGAAGATAGACACCTACCGGGCCTCGGGCAAGGGTGGTCAGCATGTTAACCGCACTGATTCGGCGGTCAGAATCACTCACCTGCCAACCGGAATCGTTGTTCAGTGCCAGAACGAACGCTCCCAGCATCAGAATAAAGCCAGAGCCATGAAACTGCTTAAAGCCCGCCTCTACGAAATTGAGAGAAAAAAGAAACTGGAAAAGATCGATAAACTGGAGGACCTGAAGTCGGATATCGCCTGGGGCAGCCAGATCCGGTCCTATGTTCTCCATCCGTACAAGATGATCAAAGACCTGAGGACCCGGCTGGAAACCGGCGATGTCGACCGCATTCTTGACGGGGATCTTGACGAGTTCATCAGAGCTTCTTTACTGTTGAGAAAGAAGGAAGCCCTGGCCGCGGAGAGAAAAGATTGATAACCGGGGTGACCGCCCGGTCAACTGCTCCGGGGATTTCCTTTCTGGGAATCTTTCATTCTTTCTTTCGCCGCGAACTTTTATTCTGTTTCCCCCTGAAGCCTTTGCCTCCGGCGCGTTTATTTTTCTTGACCGCTTCCCAGACCCGGTCAAGTTCCTGAAGAGAACACTGCCCGACCTCGCGTCCTTTCCTCTTCAACTCTCTTTCCAGCTGCCGGAAGCGTCTTTCAAATTTGCGACCGGCCTGCCGGAGAACTATTTCCGGGTTAAAGCCCAGCAGCCGGCAGACACTGACCAGCGCAAAAAAGGTATCCCCGAGCTCTTCAGCCACCCGCCGGCTTTTCTTTCGCCCTTTCTTAAGCAACTTTTCGAGCTCGGCTATTTCTTCCTTAACCTTTTCCAGAGCTGAGGTGGCTTCCGGCCAGTCAAAACCATGGGCGCCCGCGCGCTGCCCCAGCATAAAGGCATAGACCAGCGAGGGAGCGGAAGACGGAAGTCCGTCCAGGATCGAGCGCCGCTTTTTTTCCAGCAGTTTATTCTTCTGCCAGCCGGCCAGAACCCTTTCCGGACTGAGCCCGGCCTTGGAGCCGAAGACGTGCGGATGGCGCTCTACCATTTTCCGGTTGATGCCTTCCAGGACATTAGCCATGTTAAAAAGTCTCTCTTCCTCGTAAAACCTGGTCAGGAAGACCACTTCCATCAGCACGTCTCCCAGCTCTTCCCTGGCTTCCTCCGGGCGTCCAGAGCTTATGGCTTCAACCGCCTCATATACTTCTTCCAGGAAATAATTCAGGATATCGCCCCGGCTCCTGGCCCGGTCCCAGGGACAGCCGCCGGGTGAGCGCAGTCTGGCTATGATCTCAACCAGTTGCCGGAATCTTACTCCGGCTTCAGCCGCTGATTTCACCGCCGGGCCTCCCCTTGAATTTTATCGGTATTATAGCTATGATTTAAGTCCGTAAGTTACCTTAAAGACTCCTTTTTTTCAACCCGGTGTCTTGATAAAGGATAGAGCACCCGATGGACGACAAAACCAAAAACGGACAGGGTTCTGAAGAATCCCGGGAATTTGTCCCCCCGCTGGAATTCAGTTCCATAGTTTTCCCCATCTATACCCAGGCGCTGATCAAACTCGGCTTGCTGGAAGACCCCAGAACCGGCCAGCTGGAGACCAACCTCGAATATGCCCGCCGGTTGATAGACATCCTGGACCTGCTTCGCGACCGGACTAAAGGCAACCTCGAGCCCGATGAAGAGAATTTTCTGGAAGCCGTTCTCTCCCAGCTAAAACTTAACTATCTCAAAAAGGTCGAGGCTATCAAGCTCTAAACTCGATGAAAGTTTTCCGCGCTCTTTCATCCCGGTTGAAACAGGTCAGTAAAAACTCAGTCCTGGCCATTGGCATCTTTGATGGCTGTCACCTCGGTCACCAGAAGATTCTGAAAAAGCTGGTCGGACAGAGCCGCCGACGGGGAGTGCCCGCCGGACTGATGACCTTTTCTCCCCACCCGGACCGGGTGCTAAATCACAGGAAAATCAAACTGATCCAGACCAATCAACAAAAACTGGAATCCATTAAGAGTCAGGGGCTTGATTTCTGTCTGGTCCTGTCTCTGGAAAGGGATCTGGCAGACCTCAGCGGACAGGAATTCGCCCGAAAAATCCTGAAGTCGAGGCTGGGCATTCGTGAGGTAGTGGTCGGGGAAAACTTCCGCTTCGGTCATAACCGGCAATGTGGAGTAAAAGAACTCAGACTTTTCGGACGCCGCCACGGTTTCAGGGTTGTTGTGGTCAGGCCGGTGAAAAAGAGAGGAACTCAGGTCAGTTCCAGTTTGATCAGAAATCTACTGGAAAAAGGCCGGGTGGAGCAGGCAGCCAGGCTCCTGGGCCGTCCCTATGAAATCTCCGGAACCATTATCAGAGGTCGCGGTTTCGGCCGGAAACTCGGTTTTCCCACCATCAACCTGAAAACCAAAAATGAGATTTTGCCCTCCGGGGTATACCTGAGCCTGGTAAAAATTGCCGACCGGACTCTGCCGGCCGTGGCTAATATCGGTTTCCGTCCTACCTTCGGCGGTCGACAGCCCTCGGTCGAAGCTCACCTGCTGGATTTTTCAGGAGAACTCTATCTCCAGCCAGCCCGGCTCTACCTTTTGAAAAAAATTCGGGCTGAAAAGAAATTCCCGTCAGTTGAAGCTCTCAGCCGACAGATTGCCGCTGACGTCTCCCGGGCCAGGAAGCTATTCATGGCCAGGGGTAGCCGGTTCTTCCAGCCTTGACTTTTACCGTGTTTTATCTAAATATAAGTTTTTTAACCAATAAGAGTGAGGTTGCTGATGAAAAATAAAGTTAAGGCCAGAGTGATGGACAACGGAAAAATCCGTCGAACACTCGTGCGGATAGCCACCGAAATCGCCGAGCGCAACCGGGATCTGAAGAATCTGGTTCTGGTTGGCATCAAGACGAGGGGAATTTATCTGGTCAGAAGGATTGCCGATATTCTGAAACAGAATGAAGGGGTGGAAATTCCGGTCATCACTCTGGATATCACCCCCTACCGGGACGACCTTAAGACCAGGGATAAAAAGAAAGTAATCGATAAGAACGAAATCAAGGCCAGGCTGGACGACCGCGATGTCCTATTGATAGATGATGTGCTTTTTACCGGCCGGACCATACGTGCGGCCATGGAGGCCATTTTCGACCTGGGTCGTCCAAAAACAATTCAGCTGGCCGTGCTCATCGACCGCGGACATCGAGAGCTTCCGATCAGACCGGGTTATATCGGCCGGCTGCTGCCCACCTCCCGGAGAGAAAGGGTTGAAGTCCGGTTAAAGGAAATTGACGGGGTGGATGAAGTTCTGATTACCGAACCTCAGGTAAAGCTCAACAATAAATAGCAAATAATCAGCAGCACGGAGTAAGGGCTTGAAGCTTCTGATTAAAAAAGGAAGGGTGCTGGACCCGGGACAGAAGATCGACGGTATCTTTGACCTTCTGCTGGACGGGGGCCGGATCGCAGCCCTTCAACCTGAAATCCGGTTAGAAGCTGACCGGGTGGTCGAGGCCAGCGGTCTGGTCGTGGCTCCCGGCTTTATTGACCTCCATGTTCACCTCCGGGAACCTGGCTTTGAGCATAAAGAAACGATTGGCAGCGGCAGCCGGGCTGCCGCCCGGGGAGGTTTTACCACCATCTGCTGCATGCCCAATACCAGCCCGGTGGCTGACTCCCCGGAAATAATCAGTCGCCTAAAAGAAAAAGCCCGTCGGGAAGCGGTGGTAAATGTCCTGCCGGTGGCCGCGGTTACCCTGGGAGAAAAGGGCCAGGAGCTGGCTCCGCTCGAAGAGCTGGCCGCAGCCGGAGCGGTTGCCTTCTCCGATGATGGCCAGCCGGTCTGGAACAGCTCCCTGATGAAACAGGCTATGGAAAAAGCCGCTGAGCTGGGCAGGCTGCTCATAGACCACTGCGAGGAAAAATCGCTGGCTGCCATCGGAGTAATAAACGAAGGGCGGATTTCCAGGAGTCTGGGACTCCCTGGAATTCCAGCCGCCGCTGAAGAAATCATGGTAGCCAGGGATATCGTCCTGGCCAGGAATACAGGCTGGCCGGTCCATTTAGCCCACCTGAGCACAGCCGGTTCGGTAGAGCTGCTTGAATGGGCCAGAACAGCCAGGGTTCCGGTTTCGGCTGAAGTCACACCTCACCATCTCCTCCTGACCGAAGAAGAGCTGTTAACCCGGGACCCGGTCTATAAAGTTAATCCTCCGCTCAGGACCGAAAATGACCGCCGGGCACTGCTCCGGGCTCTTAGAAGCGGGATGATTGAAGCTATAGCCACAGACCATGCGCCTCATGCCGAGCAGGAGAAAGCTCAGGGCCTGGAGAAGGCACCTTTCGGCATAAACGGTCTGGAAACCGCCGTCCCCTCTCTGCTGGACAGGCTGGTCATAACAGGAGAGCTCTCCCTGGAGCGCCTGATAGAAGCTCTGACCATTGCTCCGGCCAGGTTGCTCAAGCTCGAAAATAAGGGCCGGATCAAGGTCGGAGGCGATGCCGACCTGACCCTTCTGGACATTGAGAGAACAACTGTGATCAGGCGGGAGGAACTTCAGTCGCGGAGCAAAAACACTCCTTTTCTCAACACCAGTTTCCGTGGAGCCGTGGTTATGACTGTGGTCGGTGGAAAAGTCGTCTACCCTTTCGAAAAGAATGGTTGAAAACTATTTGGGAGGGCAGAAATAAACTTGGTCTCAATCGAAAAAAAACTCGGCTACCGCTTTCAGAATCCTTCTCTTCTGAAACAGGCCCTCACCCACAGCTCCTTTGCCTATGAACACTTGGAAGCCAGGGTTCAGGATAATGAAATCCTGGAATTCCTGGGGGATTCGGTGGTGGGCCTGATTCTGGCTGATTTTCTTCGACAGGCCTATCCCGGACTGGGCGAAGGACAGCTGTCCAAGCTCAAGGCAGCCCTGGTTTCCACCAGTTCCCTTTCCATCCTGGCCAGAAAACTCGGGCTGGACAGAGCTATCCTCCTTGGTCGCGGAGAAGAAAAAAGCGGCGGACGCCAGAAAAAGAGCATTCTGGCCGGAACCTTTGAAGCTCTGATGGGGGCGGTCTACCTGGATAGCGACTTTGAGACCAGCCGTCGGGTGCTCCAGGCTCTGGTCAAGAAGCATTTCAAGAAACTTCCCCGGGACAATTTCCAGATCAATAATTTCAAATCAGCCCTGCAGGAATACTTCGGACAGCAGAAGCTGCCGGGACCGGTTTACAGAACGGTTACCGAAAGCGGTCCGGCCCATGACCGGGTGTTCACGGTGGAAGTCCTGTCGGGCGATAAGGTCCTGGCCAGGGCCAGCGGGCCATCCAAGAAAAGCGCCGAACAGAAAGCCGCACAGAAAGCTCTGAAGAAAATGTTAAAAAACAGGTTCAAGGTCTTCAGCGAGGAGGCATTTATTATCGACCCCGGAACAGAGGCCAAAGTAATTACCCTTGAGCCTGAAAAGGAAGACAAAAAGGATTGACCGGGACAGACACCTTTCCCGGATTTTCCATTACTCCTGGCCCCTGGGCCGCAAGCCGAGCTACCTCGAATAAATAGTCAGAATCAGGCGATAACCCCTGGACATAGAAAATATCGGGACTCTTTCTATTTGCTCATTAAAACAGCCAGAAACTTAAGCGACGGCACATTTTCAAATATTATTTTGACCACAGCCAGCAGGGGGACAGCCAGAAACATCCCGGCAATTCCCCACAGCCAACCCCAGAAAATCAGAGAGAAAATTACCAGCAACGGGCTGAGGTCCAGGCTGCGGCCCATCAGTCTGGGGTCGACAAAATTCCCGATGACCGTCTGAACCAGGCCAAGCAGAATCAGAATCCAGACCGGAACCAGAGAATTTCCGAACTGGAAAAAGGCTATCAGAACGGCCAAAACGGTGGCAATTATGGAACCGATGGACGGGATGTAGTTAAGGAGGAAAGTCAGGAAACCAAGAAGCAAAGCAAAATCAACCCCGAAAATAAGCAGGATGCCAGTCGCCAGCAGGCCGGTCAGCAGGCTAACCACCGTCTTGACCGCCAGATACTTCTGGACCTGACGGTTGATACTGACCACCAGGCGATTGATATAAACCGCCCGGTCCTCGGCCAGGGCGGTGGCAATCCTGGCCGGGAGTTTATCCCGGCCGGCCAGGATAAAAATCACAAAGACAAAGACAATCAGCAGCTTTCCAAGGAAAGTCAGAAATGACCCCAGGGT